>ENA-ORXD01000932-ORXD01000932.1-sediment-metagenome-genome-assembly--contig:-NODE-932-length-29538-cov-6.831608_pt1 | contig 29538 bp, 16 predicted proteins | sample MGYA00237862_ERZ511471 | MGnify/ENA metagenome assembly ERZ511471 | reverse complement strand
CCCTGGAACCATTCGTCAAGTTTCTTTGCGAAGGGGGGATCGGCCCACTTCTTCCGGACCGAGGTCCGGGAGAAGGCCCCGCACATGAGGGAAGCCCAGAAGGCATGCGGGGAATGGAGGGCAAACCCCAGCGCAAGGAATAAAAAGCAGAGGGCGGCGAACAGGTTCCGGTAGAACATGCCTCGCCTACCAGGGCGTCCCCAGCACGATGTGCGGGAGGAACAGGACCAGCTTCGGGAAATAGCTGGTGAAGATCAGGACCGGCGCCCAGCAGAGGAGCATGAAGTACAGGGCCGGGGTCATCATCTCGTTTATGGGCGTCTTGCTCAATCGCCCCGACAGGTACAAAACCGGTGCCGCCGGCGGCGTGATGCATCCCAGGGCCGTGTTGACCCCGATGATCGCCGCGTAGTGGATCGGGTTGAAGCCCAGCTCCATGATGATCGGCATCATGATCGGCGTCGTCAGCACCACGACGCTGATGTCGTCCATGAGCATCCCCATGATCACCAGGAAGATGTTGATCATGAAAAGGATCACCCAGCGGTTTTCCGACACCGTGCGGAAGAGGGCCAGGAGGCGCGAGGGCAGGTCTTCCAGCAGGTAGAGGCGGCTCAGCATGGAGACCGAGAAGAGCATGGCCATGATGACCCCCGTCGTCACCGCCGATTCCACCAGGGGACCCACCACTTCACGCCATTTCATCCCCTTGTAGACCAGGACCCCCACCGGAATGGAGTAGATCACCGCCATGGCGGAGGCCTCCGTGGTCGTCATGATCCCGCCGTAGATTCCCCCCAGGACGATGACCGGGAGCATGAGGGCCGGGATGGCGAGTTTCCCCCGGGTCTTGAAAAGCTCCCACTTCTCCGCGGAGGTCCGCTTGTGGGCCACGAGGACGTCCTTGTTGTTCCGGAGGAGCCACACGTTGACCGCGCAGATCAGGAGGATCGTCGTGATCCCCGGCGCCACGGTGGACAGGAAGCAGGCCAGCACCGGCTGGCCGCTGAGCCAGGCGAAGATGATGAGCGTGGCGTTGGGCGGGATCAGCAGTCCCAGCAGCGAGGCGTTCGCCATGAGGGCCGCGGAATGGCCGCGGGGATAGCCGCCGGCCTCGAGCCTCGGGAACATGATCGTCCCGATGCAGGAAAGCGTTGCGCAGGCCGCACCGGAGATGGAGCCGAACACGGCGCAGGAGATGGTTCCCACGACTCCCAGGCCCCCCCGGATGTGTCCCACGAACACGTCCACGAGGTCGATGAGCTTCTCACCGATCCGGCCCCGCTCCATGATTCCCCCCGCCATGATGAAAAGGGCGATGGCGATCAGGGAAACGGAGTTGATCTGGGCGAAGGCATAGGGAAGGAGCTGGCTCGCCTCGTAGCCCGCCCCGTCGGGACCCCCGAAGAAAAGGAGCCAGGCGGCGCTGGACATGAAGCTGACCGGGACGGGAACCCCCAGCACGAGGGTGATAAGCAGGATGGCGATGGCGACGTAAATCATTTGCGACCTCCGGTGAAAAGGGCTTTGGTGCTGAGGACCAGGTCCCGCGTGAAGTAGAAGGCCATGAAGATCAGGCCCAGGAAAATGGCCAGGTAGGACGTCCACAGGGGGATCTGCCAGATCGTCGTCCGGGGCAGGGCGATGCCCGTCCCCAGCGGACCCATGAAGCCGAACATGAAAAAGTCGTACCCGTACCAGACGAACAGCAGGGTCACCCCCACGGTCACGGCGTCCTTGGCAAACACCAGGAAACGCTTGAGGAATCCATCGGGGATATAGGACTGGACGAGATCGGCGGAAACGTGGGTCCGGTTGAAGGCGCCGATGGCCGCACCGGAGAAGTAGAGCCAGAACGCGAAGAGCTTGACCCACTCTTCGTATCCGTAAAGATCGCCCTGGATGACGTAGCGCACGAAGGTCGCCAGCGCGATCAGGATCGTCAATATGATGGACATGGCCAGCGTGACGGCGGAAAAACCGTTCACGACGATCTTGTCGAAAAGGTTCCGGGGTTTGAGGATTCCCCTTGTTTCTTCAGCTTCAGGACACTGGGACACGGGACAAATCTCCCCTCTTTAAAAACTGGGACGGCATCGGGACGATGCCGGGCAAAAAAACGGACCCGGGTTCCGTATTTCCCGGGTCCGTCCGAATCAGTCCTTTTCTCTATTTGGGGGCCATTTCCTTCCGGAACTCGTCCATGAGCTCCTTGGTCATCTTCTTTTCGAGCATCGGCCAGGTGCTGGCGCAGGCCTTGGCGATGGGGATCAGTTCCTTCGCGGAATAGGTGTAGACCTTGATTCCCTTTTCCTTCATCAGTTTCATGTACTTCTCGTCCGTCTGCTTGGCGATGACGATGCTCTTGGCAGCCAGGTTGTTGATAGCTTCCTGGAGGATCTTCTGGTCGGCGGGGGCCATCTTCGCCCAGGTCTTGCCGCTGATCATGATGTTCAGGCATTCCAGGGAGTAGTTCGTGTTGTACCAGTACTTGATGACGTCGCGGAGCATGGTGTAGGCGGCGACGACCGAGAAGCCGTTAACCCCTTCGGCCACGCCGGTCTGGAGGGCCTGGTAGACGTCGGCGTAGGGTATCGTAACGGTGCGGTATCCCATGGCGTCAGCGGCGAGCTTGTAGACATCCATGTTGGGAACCCGGATCAGGACGCCCTTCTTCACGCTGGGATCGAGGGGGGAGGCGGCCGGCTTGGTGGTGGCGGTGCCGATCATGCCTTCGATGAAGAATCCGCCGAGCTTGACGCCGAGGCGGTTGTTCAGCTCGTCCATCTTCTTGAAGAGCCACGCGTTGGGGGCGAAAATCCTCTTGACGTCGTTGTAGTCCCTCAGGAAGCCGTTGATGTAGACCAGCTCAAGCCGGGGGTCGAACTGGCTGGGAACGGAAATGCAGCCCATCTCGATGGTGCCCTTGATGAGCTCCTCGTAGACGAGGGTGTAGTCGCCCAGCTGGTTGGCCGGGTAGACCTTGACCTCGATGCGGCCCTTTGTCTTGTCGGCGACTTCCTTGGCGAGCTCGTTCATCAGGATGGTGGCCGGGTGATCGGCCGGGGACTGGCCGGCGAATTTCAGGGTCACTTCGGGGGCTGCCATTGCAGAACCTGCCATCAGGGCAAAAAAGGATACGAAAAGAACGGCGCAAAGCAACAGCGATTTCCTGCTCGTCGTCATGGATCAGTAGCTCCCTTCCTGGGGAAATTTTTGTTCCGTAATACACAACGACCGGTTTCCTGTGCCAATAACCTCATAACCCGATCCATCGCACCTCCTGATGCCTGAGCCCCCCTTCGTGCGAAAAGCTGAAGATTAAATCATGTGATATACATCACATAAAATACTTTACGACCTGAACATCCTAGGCAATAATCCGAAAGCTGTCAATTCTTTATAGTTTTATTTATAAAGGTCTATATGACGTTAGGATAAAGATAAAATACGGAATGTTCCTTTATATGCGGGGATAAATCCCAACAAAGCCCTTGGTATCAAAAGTAGGCGGGATTTTCCAAACGGGGGAATCTTCCATCGTGTGGACAAAAACCAGGCTCCCGTTGCAGGCTTGTCCCTGTTGCGCTATAACCGAAAAGCAAGAATCGGGGCGGTCTGGACGGAGGTTGTATATATGGAAGGAATGACGGGCATGCGCACCTGGCTGGTGACGGGCGCTGCGGGATTCATCGGCAGCCACCTGGTGGAGGAACTGCTCCTTGGCGGGCAATTGGTTGTGGGTTTCGACAACTTCAGCACGGGTTCCCGGGAGAACTTGGAGGACGTGGCCCGGGGAGCGGGGCCGGACTTCCTTTCAAATTTCAAGCTTGCCGTCGGCGACATCCGGGACCGGAACGCCTGTTTCGAGGTCAGCCAGGGGGTCGACGTGGTCGTCCACCTGGCGGCGATGGCCTCGGTGCCCGCTTCCCTGGCCAGCCCGGAGACCTGCCATGCCGTGAACGTGGACGGTTTCTTGAAGATCCTTTCCTGCGCCCGTGCGGCCGGCGTGAAGCGGGTGGTCTACGCCTCTTCCAGCGCCGTCTACGGCGACGACGAGGGCCTGCCCAAGGTGGAGGCCCGCATCGGCAAACCGCTTTCCCCTTATGCCCTGTCCAAGCGGATGGACGAGGAACTGGCCGAAATGGCCTGGCGCCTGTACGGCCTGCCGTGCGTGGGAATGCGTTTCTTCAACGTGTACGGGACGCGCCAGGACCCGAAGGGGCCCTACGCAGCGGTCATCCCCATCTGGCTTTCGGCTCTCGAGAGGCTTGAGCGTCCCGTGATCTATGGCGACGGGACGACGACCCGGGACTTCGTGTCGGTGAAGGACGTCGTACGGGCGATCCGCCTGGCGGCCTATACGGAAAAGGCGGCCTGCTTCGGCGAGGCCTTCAACATCGCCGCGGGTGCTTCAACGAGCCTGGGAGAGCTTTTTACCCTCCTGCGAACCGAGGTTGCGAAAACCAGGCCCGAGGCGGCCGGGATAGAGCCGCGCTACGCTGATTTCCGCCCCGGCGACATCCGCCACTCCACGGCCGACATCACCAGGGCCCGTAACCTCCTGGCCTTCGAGCCGAAGATTCCCCTTGCGGAAGGCCTGGCCGCCCTAATTCGGGACAGGTACTAATTCATTGCGTTCACATTCACATATGGCGGGGCGGAACCTTCCCAAGCGGGAGGCCCGCCCCCCTTTTGTAATTGAACCGGGGGTCAGACCTTGTTTCTTGCTGTTTGCGTACAAACAGCAAGAAACAAGGTCTGACCCCCGGTTTTTTCGCGTTGAATTATTTTGTATCCATCCGTTTCTTACCCGCTAGATTGGTGAATTCGAGTATAGACACTAATTGCAACCTGGGAGTAAGATCACTTAGATATGGTAAACAAAAGGGGTGAAATGTCTAATAATATTAGGCAATAATGCTTTTAAACTGTAATTGTCGGATTTTGGGTTATCGGCCTTCTGAAAGATTAACGGTGTTTGCCCTAAGTAACCATTGACAAAGTCAAAAGAATTCAATTCAAGCTAGCCTTTAATTTTTCTCTTTAATTGTATTTAATGTTCGACACGCATAGACGAGAAGAATGCTGATGGAAAAGGGGTGGAAGGATGGGTACTTTCAGGAAATGGGCACTGCTCGGCTTTCTCCTGTTTTTTGCCTTTGCGGGACCGGTGGGTGCGAACGTCAACCCGCTGGGCATCACGATCGACACGACGCTGACTTCCGGAGACTGCACGAACTTCGGGACTATCCAGACCCTTTCGGATGACCTGTACGGCATCTGGTCGCCGGGTTACACGCTCCTGAACGCTTCAACGGGGGTTATCGGCACTTCGGGGGTGGACTCCTACGGGATTTACGCACAAAACCACTCCATCGGGACGAACAGCCTGTCAGGGACCATCACGACGGTCGGCAGTTACGCGGACGCCATGCGGGCCGTGAACCGCTCGGAGGTCATCAACTACGGGCAGCTCACGGTGAGCGGGTTCGCCGCGGCCGGCATGAGCGCGTTCGATTTCTCCACTGCGACGAACATGCTGTCGGGTGTGATTTTTACGTCGGGACCCCTTTCGGTTGGAATGGTGGCTTCAGGCGACTCGCTGTCGGAAAACCGGGGGGCGATCACCACGTCCGGGGATCTTTCCGCCGGCATGCAGGCGATCGACAGATCTACGGCAACGAACACGACAACTGGAGAGATCGTCACCTCGGGAACCTTCTCAGCGGGGATGATGGCCGTTGCGGGCTCCGAAGCGGCCAACGCCGGTTCGATCACGACAGGCGGCCTGAACTCGATCGGAATGACGGCCTACGACCGCTCCACGGCGACGAACACGACGACGGGGGAGATCGTCACGTCGGGCCTCCTGTCGGCGGGTATGGTTGCCTCGGCCGATGCGACGGCTGAAAACCAGGGATCGATCACCACGACCGGGGACCTCTCGGCCGGGATGCAGGCGATTAACGGCTCCACGGCAACGAACACGACGACGGGAGAGATCGCCACATCGGGTGATTTCTCTACCGGGATGATGGCGGCGGGCAGTTCCGAAGCCGTCAACGAGGGCTCGATCACGACGAGTGGCCTGAGCTCGATCGGCATGACGGCTTACGACCACTCCACGGCGACGAACGAAGCAACAGGGGAAATCCACACATCAGGGCTCATGTCTGCGGGAATGGTGGCTTCGGCCGATGCGACGGTGCAGAATAGCGGGTCGATCACCACGACCGGCGGCCTCTCTACCGGGATGCAGGCGATCGGCAATTCCACGGCGACGAACACGGCAACCGGCGAGATCGTTGCCTCTGGAACTTTCTCCGGGGGCATGGTGGCTGCGGACGGATCGGAGGCCACCAACGCGGGCTCGATCACCACAAGCGGCCTGCAGTCGCTCGGCATGGCGGTTTCCGACCATTCCGCGGCAACGAACGAGGAAACGGGGATCATCCACACCTCCGGGCTCCTGTCGGAGGGGATGGTGGCCTCGGATGACGCGACGGCGGAAAACCGGGGATCGATCACCACGTCCGGGGATATTGCGGCAGGGATGCAGGCAATCGGCGGTTCCACCGCGACGAACACGGCAACGGGAACGATCGTCACCTCGGGATATTCTTCCGCCGGGATGTCGGCCGTAACCGCTTCGACGGCGGTCAACGAGGGCTCGATTACGACGAGCGGCCTCGAGGCGATCGGCATGGTGGCCGGGGGAAGCTCGACGGCGACGAACGCCGCCACGGGCGTGATCACGACGACGAGCGAAGACGCCTACGGGATGTGGGGCACGTCAGAGGCAACCTTGGAGAACCAGGGAACAATCAACACGAGCGGAATCGGGGCAGCAGGCATGGTCACGGTGCTGGAATCCTCGGCGGTCAACGCCGAAGGCGGCATCATTTCCACGTCGGGCAGCGAGGCCCACGGGATGATGGCGCTCACCAGCTCCGATGTGACGAACGCCGGGAGCATTTCCACGACTGGTTACGGGGCCCACGGCATGGATGCCGCCGGGGCGGACTCCCTGGCGGTGAACTCGGCCACGGGCTCGATCACGACGACCAGCGAGGATGCCCACGGCATGTATGCCTTCTCCGGGGGGACCGTGCAGAACCTGGGCGGCATCACAACGAGCGGTCTTGATGCTGCTGGGATGGTTGCCGCACTCGACTCCTCGGCGGTCAACGCCGAAGACGGCGTCATTTCCACTTCAGGCAACTACGCCCACGGGATGATGGCCATTACCAGCTCGGACGTGACGAACGCCGGGAGCATTTCCACGACCGGCTTCGGCGCCCAGGGCATGAGCGCCGCGGGGAACTCCTCCGCGACGAACGCGGCCACGGGAACGATCACGACGACGAGCGAGGACGCGTACGGGATGTGGGCCACAACGGGCTCTTCCCTGGTGAACGAGGGCCTCATCACGACGTCCGGCACCGAGGCGGCGGGCATGGCGGCCGGTTTCGATTCGACTGCGCTCAACGCTGAAGGCGGCATCATCGCCACGTCGGGTGACCTTGCCATCGGAATGGTGGCCCTGTCCAGCTCGGACGTGACGAACGAGGGCACGATCACGACGTCCGGCACCGATGCCATCGGCATGGGAGCCGGAGGCAGTTCTACGGCGACCAACGCCGCCGGGGGAACGATCACGACGACCGGGACGGGCGCCTTCGGAATGGGCGCGATGATGGGTTCCACCGCCACGAACTACGGCGACATCACGACCTACGGAGCGGGAGCGGACGGCATGGCTGCCGATTTGGGCTCGGCGGTCTTCAACGTCGGGGCCGATTCCATCGTCACCTACGGTGACGGCGCGCACGGCATGTCGGCAGCCGGGGCCTCCAGCGCGGACAACTCGGGTTCGATCACCACTCACGGTGCGAACTCCTACGGCATGTTTGCCGAGAGCGCCGATTCCCTGGCGACGAACAGCGGAACGATCCTGACGACGGGCATCAATTCAGCCGGCATGGTCGCGAGCTCCGGGGCGGCGGCCTCCAACTCGGGTTCGATCACAACCCAGGGCCAGAGTTCCAGCGGCATGGAAGCTTTTAACGGCGGTACCGCGACGAACACCGCAGACGGGACCATCGTCACGAGCGGCCGTTTCGCCTCCGGCATGTTGGCGGCGGACACCGGCTCGATCGTGGCCAATGAGGGTTCCATCGTCACTTCCGGGGACCAGGCGATTGGCATGTTGGCGGGCGAGGGCGGTTCGGCCTATAACTCCGGCACGATCGCGACGACCGGTGACTACGCACACGGGATGGCCGGCGGGTTGGATGCCTTCCTGGAGAACACCGGGACGATCACCACGTCCGGGTACCGTGCCTTCGGCATGATCGCCTCCGACTCCTCCGAGGCCACCAACCTGGGCGCGGAGTCGATCCTGACCACGGGCGTCGGGGCCCACGGCATGGTGGCCGACACTGGCTCCACGGCGGAAAACTCCGGTTCCATCACGACCACCGGTGAAGGCGCTTACGGCATGTTTGCCGACAACGGCTCGATCGTGACCAACGCGGTTTCGGGGGATATCCTGACAAGCGGTGCCGGTTCCCACGGCATGGTGGCTTCTGACGACTCGATGGCCGTGAACTGGGGCTCGGTGGCGACAACAGGCGCCGGCAGTTTCGGCATGGTGGCCACGGCCAGTTCAGACGTGACGAACAACGGCCTGGTCACGACTTCGGGAGCGGGTTCGTACGGCATGCTGGCCGAGAACGGTTCCAGCGCGACCAACGCGGTTTCGGGAGACATCTCGACGAGCGGCCCGGGTGCCTGGGGCATGGTCGCGACCGGTGCGGGATCGAGCGTGGAAAACAGCGGCACGGTCACGACGACCGGCGCAGGCTCGGTCGGAATGGCCGCGGCCTTTGGCGCGACGGCGACGAACACCGCAACCGGTAACATCATCACTTCGGGTGCCGGATCCCAGGGCATGGCCGCGGTGTCGGGTTCCACGGCGTCCAACTCCGGGACGATCACGACCAGCGGGGCCGGTTCAGAAGGCATGGTCGCGGGTGAAGGAGCGACCATCGTAAACAACGTTTCGGGCGACATCTCCACCTCCGGCGACGGGTCGCACGGCATGGCCGCGCGCTGGAACTCCACGGCGACCAACACCGGCGATATCACGACAAGCGGCGCGGGTGCCTACGGGATGCTCGCGGACACGAACTCGGAAATCTTCAACGTCGGGGCGGAATCCATCGTCACGACGGGCGACGGGGCCCACGGCATGGTGGCCGTTAACGTTTCGAGCGCCGACAACTCGGGCTCGATCACGACCTCGGGGATCGGCGCCTTCGGCATGATGGCTGAAGATTCGTCTTTCGCAACGAACAGTGGGACGATCACGACCAGCGGGCTCGGATCCCACGGCATGGTGGCCTCCGGCGACTCCCTGGCCGAGAACGGGGGCATCATCCTCACGTCGGGTGCCGGCGCCTTCGGCATGATGGCCATAAACGGTTCGGAAGCCGTGAACACGGTTTCCGGAGACATCACGACGTCGGGTACGGGTTCGCACGGAATCCTGGCCTCCGGGGCCTCAACGGGCACGAACGACGGAAGCATTGCGACGAGCGGCAAGGATGCCTGGGGCATGGTGGCGCTGGGGACGGGTTCCAGCGTCGAAAACACGGGAAGCATAGCAACGACAGGGACCGGCGGCTGGGGCATGGTGGCCGTCGACGGGGCGGCCGCAACGAACACCGTTTCCGGCGACATCGGTACGACCGGGGACGGAGCCTACGGGATGTTCGCGGAAACGGGCTCCGAGGTCCTGAACGCGGGCGTTATCGTCACGGATGGGAACGTCTCCCACGGCATGGTGGCTTCGGATGATTCCGTCGCCACGAACTCCGGATCCATCACGACCAACGATATCAACTCGGACGGCATGCTCGCCACGGACCAGTCCTCCGTGACGAACTCGGGATCCATCACCACGAACCAGGTGGGTTCCTGGGGCATGTCGGCGGAAGACGATTCCACGGCGCTGAACACGGCCAGCGGCACGATCACGGTCTACGGAAACTGGTCCAGGGGCGGCATGAGCGCCATGGACGACTCTCTAGCCGAGAACTACGGGACGATCGAGATCCGCACCACCAGCCAGGGTGTCGGCATGGGGGCGACGACGAACTCCACTGCGGTCAACTACGGGAGCATCGAAACCTTCAACGGGTCTTCCCACGGCATGGAAGCCTATTACGGCTCCGTCGCCGACAACCGGGGCACGATCACGACCCACGGGGCCAGCGCTTTCGGCGTGAGGGCCAGCAACGATTCCACGGGCCTGAATTCCGGCTCCATCGTTACGGAGGGTGCCAGTGCCTACGGGATGTGGGCCGGATCCGGGTCCATCGTGACGAACACGGTTTCGGGAGACATCGCCACGAGCGGCGACAACGCCCACGGCATGGTGGCCACGAGCGTTTCCAGCGCAGACAACGAGGGTTCGATCACGACCTCCGGCCCAGGAGCCATCGGTATGAAGGCCGACGGGGCTGGTTCCTACGCGGAAAACAGCGGCACGATCCTGACCGGGGGGCTGAGTTCCACCGGCATGACGGCTGTGAACGGGGCGATCGTCCTGAACGCCGTTTCCGGGGATATCCTCACCACGGGCGCCTATGGGTACGGCATGCTGGCCGAGGGCGCGGGTTCCCAGGCAACGAACGAGGGCTCGATCACGACGAGCGGCTTCTATGCATACGGCATGGCTGCCGCACTCGGGGCGACCGCCCTGAACGCGGTTTCCGGGGAGATCCATGTCACGGGGGGCTACGCCTACGGCATGCTGGCGTACATGGAAGGCACCGAGGCGACGAACGAGGGAACGATCCGGACGGAAGGCGAAGGCTCCCACGGCATGGTGGCGAGTTCCGGGGCGAGCGTCCTGAATGCGGTTTCCGGGGATATCCTCACCACGGGCGCTTCCGCCTACGGGATGAGGGCCTACGTGGAAGGTTCCCAGGCGACAAACCAGGGAACCATTGAAACGACCGGCACGAGTGCCTACGGTATGGAAGCCGAGTCCAGCGCGGACATCGTCAACACCGGGTCGATCGTCACGGGCGGCCAGTTCGGCGAGGGCATGCATGCCTCCATGGGCTCCACCGCCACGAACGAGGAGTCCGGGACGATCCTGGCGAAGGGCATGTTCGCGACGGGGATGGCGGCGGCATACAACTCGGCCGCCACCAACAACGGGTCGATCGAGACGACCGGCCCGGCGGCCACCGGAATGAGCGCCGTGTCATCCTCCTCCGCGGTCAACAACGGCTCGATCCTGACCACGGGAACGGGTTCCGCCGGCATGACCGCCTACGAGGGTTCGACGGCGGAGAACACCGTTTCGGGCGACATCACCACCACGGGCGACTGGAGCGTCGGCATGGGAGCTTCCTCGGAGTCGGCCGCCACGAACCTGGGCAGCATCGTCACGAGCGGGGACCGTGCAGCAGGGATGTGGTCCAACGGTGAAGGCTCCACGATCGAGAACGCGGGGTCGGTCGCGACGAGGGGTGACTACAGCAGCGGGATGCTGGCCGAGAGCGGTTCCAGCGCCCTGAACACGGCGGGCATCGTGACGAGCGGCGACAATTCCGACGGCATGCTTGCCCTGTTCGGCGCGACGGTCGAGAACACGGGGACGATCGTGACGAGCGGCTTCGACAGCCACGGGATGGCGGCTGAAGCCGACTCCCACGCGGTGAACACGGGAACGATCGAGACGCGGGGCGCCTTCTCCTACGGGATGGCCGCCATGACCAACTCGACGGCCCTGAACGAGTCGAGCGAATCCATCGAAACGTATGGTGACGGGTCGTACGGCATGCTGGCGGTGAACGTTTCGAGCGCGGACAACACGGGGTCGGTCACGACTCACGGGGGCTGGGCGATCGGAATGTACGCCCACATTTCCTCCTATGCCGAGAACAGCGGATCGGTCACGACCTCCGGCGACTGGGCGATTGGGATGCGCGCCGACGAAACTTCCACCCTGCTGAACTCGGGAAGCATCGTGACGAGCGGCGAGGGTTCGCATGGGATGGAGGTCGTGGAGAACAGCCACGGGACCAACACCGGGACGATCACGGCGACGGGGGCGGGAGCCCACGCGGCGAGGGTCGACAACGGCGGCGTCTTCACGAACAGCGGGACGCTGGATAGCCTGCAGGGCTACGCGGTGTCGGCGACCAACAACAGCCAGGTCTGGCTGCTGGACGGCACGGTCCTGGCTGGAAGCCACGTGCTGGCCGGCGACGCGACGTCCAGCCTGGACGTGGTGATGAACGACCTCGACACCTTGAGCGTGAGCCCGGACATCTCGGCGCAGGTGGTGGGCTTCGGCCACTTCACCAAGGCCGGCACGGGCTGGATGAAACTGGAAGGCGGTTCCTGGGTTTGGAACACGCACCTGGCGGCCGGGACGCTGGAGATCGAGGAAGGCACGCAGTTCTGGACGGGCACCTACCTGCAGGACGCGGGCTCCAACCTCTACATGTTCGCGGATCCCTACGTGGTTCCGCTGGTCGTTTCCGACGACGCGGACATGAGCGGGACGGTGACGATCGACGGGTCGAGGGTGTTCCTGCCCGGCGTCTACACCTTCATCGACGCGGGCAGCTACGTGGACAACTTCGACACGGCCTTCACCAACATGGATCCGCTCTACGACCCCTACCAGCCCGTGTGGTTCAGCGAGGGCGGCAGGGAGCTTTACAAGGGCATGATCGGGTACAGCTTCTCCGAGCAGGCCCTGGGCATGGTGGCGGCGATCCACGACTGGTCGCTGCTGCGGTGGACCATGGCAAACCACATGGCCGACGTGGCCGACGGCATGGTCGACCTGGAGGACGGGGAACGGCACTTCCACTTCCAGGGACTCTACGGGAAGACGGAGCGCGACCCGGCGGGCGACAGCGCGGCAGGCTTCGACGCGACGCAGTCGGGCGTGAGCCTCGGCTTCGACCAGAAGATCGACGAACTGACCTCCTGGGGACTCTACGCGGGCTACACGAAAAACGAGATGGACATCACGCACGTGCTTCCCGCCGCCGAGGACTGGGAAAACCAGGAAACGTGGCACTTCGGCGGGTACGTGAGCCGCCGGGCGGGCAACTGGCTGCTGACGGATGCGCTCACCTACCGGACCACCGACCACGAGTCGTTCCGGAGGCAGATCAACGAGAACGCCACGGCGAAGTTCGACAGCTGGTCGATCACGAACGACTTCAGGGCGGGCTACCTGTTGAAGGAAATCGACGAGAACTCGAATTGGCAGGTCGTTCCGGAAGTCGGCTTCAACTACGGGCATATCAACCGGGACGGCTATGAGGAAGAGAACGGGTTCACCTACGGCGACTTCGACGCGACGGTGTGGGAAGGCGTCCTGGGAGTCCGGTTCCGCGGTGAGTTCGCCCGCGAGGACGGGTCGAAGTGGGTGCCGCAGGCCAGGGTTTCCTGGGTGCACCTGCTGGGCGGCGACGACATCACCCTGGCCCAGTCCTGGTACGGCGACACCCACGAGTACACCGAGCTGCTGGACGACGACTACCTCGTGGTGGACCTCGGCTTCGCCCTCTACACGGCGGGCGACGCCCAGATCTCGCTCAACTACAACGGCCGCTTCGGCGACAGCAGCGAGTTCCACGGCGCCTGGCTCCGCTTCCGGATGGGCTTCTAATTCGGGACAGGTACAAATTCATTGCGTTCACATTCACATTAACAGGAACGGGGCTTCCCACTCGGGAAGCCCCGTTCTTTTCCTGCCCCTTGCCTTCTGTGGCGAGACCTCGTATAGTAATTTAATCGTTATCCTGCTGAATTGCGGCAGTGAAGGGGGCTCCGCCATGAAACCCGATGCCCGCTCCAGACCCCTTTGCGAAGACTCCTGCAAGGCGGCCGTTTCCCGCGAGAGGGAGGCAGCCCCGGCCGGGCGTCTTTCCCGCATCATCGAGACGAGCTTCAACGAGATCTACATCTTCGGCGGCGAAAACCTCCGGTTCGAGTATGCGAATGCGGCGGCTGTGGCCAACACCGGCTATTCCCTCGAAGAGCTCTGCAGCATGAACCCCCTGGACCTCAAGCCGGCTTTCACCCTGGAAAGCTTTGCCCTGCTCCTGCTTCCTTTGCAGGAGGGTTCGGTGACTCATGTTCGCCTGGAGACGGTACACCGCCGGAAGGATGGCTCGACTTACGACGTGGAAGTCCAGGTCCAGCTCCTGGGGGAGCGCGGGGATCACCGCTTCGCGGCGATCATCCGCGACGTGACGGAGAAGAATTGCGCCTTGCGGGACCTGGCAGAGAGCGAGAGCCGCTTCAAGAGCCTTTTCGAGAAGAACCACTCCGTCATGCTGCTGATCGACCCGGACGGGGGCAGGATCGTCGATTGCAACGAGGCGGCGGTGGGTTTCTACGGCTACCCCCGGGAAAAACTCTGTGGCATGCCCGTCACGGAGATCAATACCCTGTCGCCGGCCGAGGTCAGGAAGGAAATGAGGCGCGCGGAGAAGGGCAAAAGGAGTTATTTCCTCTTCCTCCACAGGCTTGCGGATGGCTCGCTGCGCGACGTTGAAGTTTACTCGGGGGTCATTCCCCTCGAGGGGAAGAGCCTTCTTTACTCCATCGTCCACGACGTGACGGAGCGCGTTACCGCCGAGAAGGCCCTGGCCGAGAAAACGGCCCTGCTGGACCAGCTTTTCGAGAACGCGCCCTTCGCGATCTTCGAGAGCCGGATCGGGGGCGAGCTCCTTCGCGCAAATCGGGCGGCAAAGGAACTTTTCGGCTATTCCGAGGAGGAAATCATCGGCCGGACCTGCGACGACCTGGTCGTACCGGAAAACCGGAAACCGGAAGGGCGGTTCTACACGGAGCAGCTTCACGGGGCCAGGCAGCTGGTGGCGTTCGAGGACGTGAGGCAGCGGAAGGACGGTTCCCTGCTGGACGTGTCGTTCATCGGTTTTCCGACCCTGATGGAGGGGACGGTCATCGGGGGGTACGGGATCTACCACGACATGACGGCCCGGAAGGAAGCGGAGCGCCTTCTGCACGAGAGCTACCTGGAGCTGGAAAAGCAGCTGATGGCCCTTAGGCGCTCGTGGAACCAGACCATCCACATCCTGGCGTCGGTGGTGGAGGCCCGCGATCCGTACACGGCGGGGCACCAGAAGAAGGTGGCGCTTCTCGCGGGGGAGATTGCGACCCGGATGGGGCTGCCCGACGACGAGATCGACCACGTAATCCTGGCGGCCCTTATCCACGATATCGGCAAGATCGAGGTGCCGTCGGAGATCCTTTCCAAGCCGGGAATCCTGAGCTCCCTGGAGATCCAGCTGATCCGCACCCACCCGGAGGCGGGGCGGCGAGTCCTGTCGGGGCTGCAGACCCCCTGGCCGCTGGCGGAGATCGTGTTCCAGCACCATGAGCGTCTCGACGGCAGCGGCTACCCGCGGGGGATCTCCGGGGATGCCATCCTGCCGGCCGCCCGCATCATCGCCGTGGCCGACGTTGTGGAGGCCATGTCTTCCCACCGTCCCTATCGGCCGGCCTGGCCCATGGAGGCCGTTGTGGCCGAGATGACCCGCCTGCGGGGCGTGGCCTTCGATGCTGCCGCGGTTGACGCCTGGCTGGAGATCCGGGAGCAATAACGGGGGCGGCCTAAAGTCCTATCCGCAGGCCTCGTTGAGCAGTTCCATCCAGCACTCCAGGACCCGTTCCGGTGCGAACCTTTCGCGGGATTCCCGGGCCTTTTCTCCCAATTTCTTCCTGAGTTCGTTGCTCGACAGCAGGCGTTCCATGGCCCCTGCCAGCCCTCCGGGCTCCATGGGGGCCAGCAGGCCGTTCGACCCGTCCGTGACCAGGTCTTCCACCCCGTTCCATCTTGTCGCCACGACGGCCTTGCCGTGTGCCATAGCTTCCAGGAGGGTGTTGCAGAAGCCCTCGTAAAGGGACGGCTGGACGTAGAATCCGGCGTTCCTGTAGACCGGGGAAAGGTCCAGGGTGACCCCGGGCCAGGAAACCCTCTCTTCCACGCCCATTTGTCTTGCCAGCGCCTTGAGGGCGGCCCCCTGCTTCCCCTCGCCGTGGATGACGAGGTCCCAACCGGGATGGCGGGGAGCCAGGCGGGCGAAGGCCTCGAGAAGGAGAGGAAAGTTTTTCTGTTTCGAAAGGCGTCCCACGGAAAGGATGAACGGGCGCTTGCCGAGAACCGGGCAGGCGGAGTCGAGGGCTGGTTCAAGGCCGAAATGCGGGAAAAGCGGGTTCGGGATGACGACGGATTTTACGGCCGGAAAGCTTTTCCTGTAGAAGCCGGAGGCATAGGAAGTCAGGCAGACGATCGCCCGGGCCCGGGGGTAAAGGGCTTTCCTGAGGGCCAGGTAGGCCCATTCGACGCGTCCCTTCCCGGGGTCGCCCCTCTCGGAAATGATCGCGGGAATTCCGCTTCCTTCCAGGGCTTGCAGCGTCATGACGTTGAGTTTCGTCCCAAGGGAAACGACGATGTCGGGTCCGCAGGCCAGCAGGCGTTGCTTCAGTTTCCGGTATAGGGTCGCGTGGAAGGACAGGTGCCGCTCCAGGAGGGGCATCTGCTTCCGGTCAAGGCCGAGGTCGATTCGATCGCAGCCTCCCGGTGGGTTGTAGAAAGGGTTTTCCCCCGTGTTGACCGTGATGAAGGCAACGTCGACACCCTGCCTTGCAAGGCCTTCTGCGAGAAAACAGGCTGATCGCTCTGCCCCGCCGGATTCCAGTCCCTCGATGACGATCGCGGCACGCACGGAATCACCAGCCCGCCCGCACGGCGGCAGGGTCACGGTAGAGCATGGGATTGTCCAGGTCCAGTTCCCACATGGTGTCGCGCAGCTCGTTCAAAGCGGGGTTGTGGTAAACCTTGAAGCCGGCGCTTGTCGTGAAGGTCATCTCCCCGAAAAAGATTTTCCCGCAGACATTGTACAGGTCCACCCGGACGAAATCGATTCCCCGGGAAAGTTCCCGAGCGATCTCCAGCATGCGGTTGAAGTTTTCCGCCCGGAGATGGGTTCCGATCATCTCGGAGGAAAGATTTCCTTCGATGAGGGCCTCGTTCCTGTAAAAATGTCCCTCGAAGACCCTGTCGGCAGAGGTGGCGTGGATGCAGTAGTCGAATCCCTTCGAGCCGTTGTAGCAGTAGAAGTTGAGGTCCCATGGCATCTCCCCGTCCTCCGCCAGCAGAAGGGATTCGATAAGGATCTTCGGCTCGGAGTAGTCGTAATGGACCTCGCCGCAGTTCCGGGAGAATTTCCTTTTCACCTTGCGGTTGAAATAGCGGATCGTCCGGCGGTAATCCATCTTCCCCTTGTCGCGCACGACCTCGTTCCAGCCGCTGGCGTTGGAAACCTTGATGATGAAGCTTCCCGGGAGCCCGTCGAGGATTTTTTCGTCCAGCCGGTCATGAACACCAAGAAGGGGGACGAGGACCTCTTCCCCCACGCTTTCCCTGACGTAATCGCGCACCTGGACCTTGTCGGCCAGCCTTCCGTAGAATTCGTGGTTACCGTATAGCTTGCGGTACTGGACCTTCTCCCAGTGAGTTCCCGGGTTCTCGAAATCGCCATCGAAGCCGACTTCCCTGCGGAAGAGCCTGCGGATCATCTTTCTCTGGCGCCAGGTCGAGAAGGCCCTGGCAACCTGGAGGTACCTCTTCCGAAGCGGCATCGCCGGTCCTCTTTCCACTGGTCAGCTTTTCCCCGCCCGCACGGCGGCAGGGTCACGGTAGAGCATGGGGTTGCCCCGGTCCAGTTCCCACATGGTGTCGCGCATCTTTTTCCGGATAGGGTTTTGGATGACCCCGAAGCCCGCCCCGGGGGTGAATGTCATCTCGCTGAAGAAAATCCTGTCGCCGATGCCGTACAAATCCACCCGGACAAAGTCGATTCCCCGGGAAAGTTCCCGGGCGATCTCCACCATTCTCTTCCAGTTTGCCGGTCGCCCGCGTGCCGCTGCCATCTCCGGGGAGAGGTTGCCCTCGAGGAGGTTCCAGTCCCGGTCGTACTGTCCCTTGTGAAGCCCGTCGGGGGAGGTTAGGCAGATGGCAAAATCGAATCCGTTGGAACTGTTGTAGCAGAAGAAGTCGTAGTTCCAGGGAAGCTGTCCCTCGTCGGAAAGCAGTTCTTCGATGACGATCCGTGGCCTGGAGTGATCGTAATGGGCTTCGCCGAATTTCCTGGAATATTTCTTTCGGAGCTTGCGGTTGAAGTACCGGATCGTGCGGCGCCGGTCCATTTTCTTCTTGTCGAAGACAATCTCGTTCCATTTGCAGGCATTCGACACCTTGATAACGAAGCTTTTCGGGAGCCCGTCGAATACTTTTTCGTCCAGCCTGTCATGAACGCCAAGAAGAGGAACCAGGACCTCTTCCCCCACGCGTTCCCTGACGTAATCCCGGGCGAGAAACTTGTCGGCCAGCCTTCCGTAGAATTCATGGTTGCCGTAAAGCTTTCGGAACTGGGACTTCTCGCCGTAAGTGGAGGGGTTTTCGAAATTTCCCTCGACTCCCCAGCATTTCACGAAGAGTTTTCGGATCTTCTCCCTCTGGCGCCAGACCGAAAAGGCCCTAATAGCCTGGAAGAAACATCTCGGTAGCGGCATCTCCGGTCCTCTTTCCCCTGGTCAGATTTTCCCGGCCCGCACGGCGGCGGGGTCACGGTAGAGCATGGGGTTGCCCCGGTCCAGTTCCCACATGCGGTTTCGCATCTCGGCACGGGCGGGGTTCTCGATGACGCGCAGGCCGGCACCCGAGGTGAAGGTCATCTCGCTGAAGAAAACCCTTTCACCGATGCCGTAAAGGTCGACCCGGACGAAATCGATGCCCCGGGAAAGTTCCCGGGCGATTTCCACCATCCTGTCGAAGTTCTCGGGGTGCACGTGAGTTTCTTCCATCCCGGGTTCCAGGTTGCCCTCGATGAGGTGCCTGCGATTATCGTAATGGCCTTTGCACTTCCCGTCCGGGGAAGTGATGCAGAGGGAAAAGTCGAACCCCTTCGAGCCGTTGTAGCAGAAGAAGTAGGTCGACCAGGGGAGCCTCCCGTCGTCCAGCAGCAATTCTTCGATCAGGATCCGGGGGGTGCAGTAGTCGTAGTGGACCTCCCCGAATTTCCGGGAATACTCCTTCCGGACTTTTCGGTTGAAGTACCGGATGGTCCTGTGCCGGTCCATCGTGTCCTTGTCGAACACGATCTCGTTCCACTTGCTGGCGTTGCTGATCTTGATCACGAAGCTCCGGGGGAGGGATTCCAGGATTCGGCCGTCCAGGCGTTCGTAAACGCCGAGCAGGGGGATGAGCACGTCCTCTCCTACCCGCTCCTTCACGTAGTCCCGAACGCTCACCTTGTCCGCGAGCCTGCCGTAGAAAGCGTGGTTTCCGTAGAGCTTGCGGAATTGGATCTTTTCGCAGTAGCTCACCGGGTTTTCAAAGACGCCTTCGAAGCCGAGGTGCTTCCTGAAGAGTTTCCGGATTTTTCTTTCCTGGCGCCAAAACCTGAAGGCCCGGGCCTGCCGCCCAAGCCAGTTCCAAAAACCAGTCATGGTTTGGCTGTGACGATTTTGCTGCGATGCAGGGCTTCCCGGCGCAGCAAGTGGACACCGTGGGAAAGTTCTCCCGCCACCTGGGTGAAGTAGGCGATCTCGGATGTGCCGAATGCTCCGGGTTCCCCCGAGTAGAGGCAGAGGATCCCCCGAAACTCGGGGGCTGATTTCAGCGGGAGGAGAATCACGGAGCGGTAGCCGCGCCGAAGGGCTTCTTCCACGCGGAAAAACTCGACGGAAGAGGCTTCCAGGTCCTGGACGGCGATGGGTTCCTCGTTTGAAATGACTTTGTGGGCGAGGCTTTTCGGGTATCGGCGTTCCCACGACTTCAGCTTGAACCGGGTCAGGTAGTTCCGCTCATACCCGGCGTGCCCCGCCGGGAGGAGTCTTTCCACGCCATCCGCGTCTTTCTGGACGAATCCGGCCCAGGCCATCCGCAATCCCATCCTTTTCACCAGGACACGGCAGAAATCCCTGATGTAGACGTGTTCGTCCTCTAGGATGAAGAGGAGGCGGTTGCATTCGCTCATGGCCTGCATGGCCGTGTAGGCGGCCTTCTGTCCGTCCTTGAGCTTGAGGTAGGCGGTTCGCTGGAGAGTGAGGTCGGCCTTTGCGTCTTCCAGCTCGAAATCGAGGTTCGCCCGCACGCGGACCTGTTCGACGGCCCAGGACAGGGTTTCGGCAAGCGACTCCGGGTCAGCAAGGTCTTGCGGCCCGAGCACGGCTTCCGCTCCCTCCCGGCGGAAAGCCGCCAGCCGGCAAGCCGCGGGTTCGGTGGCCAGGACAAGGAGGGGAAGGCCGGGGTTGGATTTTCTAAGGGCCTCCAGGCAGGATTCGTTAACGACGGAGGGGAGGAGGCCGTCGATGACGGCAACCTGGAAAGGCCCCTTTTCCAGGGGTTCTGCAGCCTCTTCAAAGGATTCCGCGCGGACGAGTTCCCAGCGGGGAAGCTCGGGAAAACGGCTGGATGGGCCGGGTCCAAGGAGCAATGCGCGTAAGAGTGGCAACGACTCCATCGGTTGACCTCCTGGTATCGGCGAAATGGGGATCTTGATGTGATTTCATTCTACCATTGACGGAAAGTTTCAAGTCCCGAACAGCGAAAAGCGGAGAGGGGGTCAGACCTTGAATCTTGGCATTTGTGTACAAATGCCAAGATTCAAGGTCTGACCCCCTCATTCTGATTTTCTTTATTTTAATAAAAAGACATTCCTTTAACGATTGACAGCAATAGATCATGCGCATAGGCTAGCATTGGCGGTTTGATTTCGGGTGATCCCTGCCAGGAAAGAGGTGTGTTGGATGAGAAGGGCTCAAAGGCTTTTTTTAGCGGGGTTATTGCTCTGCCTTGTTTTCGCTGCTCCGGGGCTGGCCGATACCATCAACGCATCGGGCGACACGCTCGTCAACACGACCCTGACGGGCGGGAATTGCCTGAACTTCGGAACGATCATCACGACCTCGGACGACCGTTACGGGATTTACAGCCCAACTTACCTGATCGTCAACGGCGAGAACGGGGTGATCGAGACTTACGGGCTCCGGGCCTACGGAATGTTTGCCGAGGACGAGTCCACGGCCTGGAACCTGGGGGCTTTTTCCATCGAGACCTGGGGGGATGACGCCCACGGTATGGTGGCCTCGGGCGATTCTGAGGCGGAAAACTGGGGGTCGATCATCACTCACGGGGAAAACGCCTACGGGATGTTCGCGACGGCCAGCTCGGATCTTTATAACCACGGGTCGATCGTCACGAACGGGGTGTGGGGCCTGGGCATGAACGCAGCCTACGGGTCCAGCGCGTTCAACGACGGGTCCATCACGACGACGAGCGACGATGCCGTCGGCATCCTGGTGACGCTGGACTCGACCGGCGAAAACGAGGGCACGATCACGACGAGCGGGTTCCGTGCGGACGGGATGTTGGCCTCGGGGAACTCCACGGTCACGAACTCGGGCAGCATCGCCACGAGCGGGGACCAGGCACACGGGATGTCCGCCGCCGCGGGCTCCACGGCTTCGAACACGGGATCCATCGTCACGAGCGGTACGGGGGCGGACGGCATGCATGCCGCGGGAAACTCGTCCGCGACGAACACCGGCAGCATCGTGACGAGCGGGGACGAGGCCGCAGGGATGTCGGCCTCAGGGGAAGGGTCATGGGCCGTTAACCAGGGAGGCGGCACCCTTCTGACGAAAGGGTTCGAAGCCCACGGGATGGAAGCCACGAGCGGCGCCCACGTGGATAACACGGGATCCATCGCCACGAGCGGGGACAGCGCCCACGGGATGTTCGCGCAGGCTTTTTCCAGCGCCGTAAACACAGGCGACATCACGACTTCCGGGACCGGCAGTTACGGCATGGCCGCGGATTTCGAGTCTACGGCCATCAACCTCGCAGCCGATTCCATCGTCACCTGGGGAGACGGGGCCCACGGGATGGTCGCGACGGCTTCGTCCAGCGCGGACAACGCCGGTTCCATCACGACCCACGGGGAAGGTGCCTTCGGCATGATGGCCGAGGACGGGTCGGACATCGATAACTACGCCGGCGGAACGATCGTCACGACCATGACGGGGTCGATCGGGATGGTGGCCTCGGACGATTCCCGCGCGAACAACGCCGGGAGCATCTCGACCGCTTCTTCGGGCAGTCACGGCATGGCGTTCCTGTACGGTTCGGACGGCTACAATTACGGGTCGATCGTGACGAGCGGGGATTCCGCCTACGGCATGTACGCAGCGGACGGCTCGGAGGCGACGAACAGCGGCATGGGGAGCATCGAGACATTCGGCATGTGGGGGGACGGGATGGTGGCCGTCGTTTCCTCGGACGTGGCCAACTACAGGGACATCGTGACTCACGGGGAGCAGGCCATCGGAATGGCGGCATTTTCCCACTCGACGGCGGACAACACCGCCACCGGAAGCATCGTCACGAGCGGAGACAGTGCTTTTGGCATGTACGGGGAAAACGTTTCGACCCTCTCCAACTCGGGGACGATCGTCACGAGCGGGGACCTGGCGCACGGGATGGTCGCGGTCAGCGATTCCACGGCCGGGAACACGGGGGAGATCACGACCTACGGCGACAACGCCCGCGGCATGCAGGCCAGCCAAAATTCCACGATCGCCAACCTGGGGGCGGATTCCATCGAAACCTGGGGTGAAAGCGCCTACGGGATGATGGCGATGGCCGCATCGAGCGCCGACAACTCCGGGTCGATCACGACGCACGGGGACAAGGCGATCGGCTTATACGCCCATGACCACTCAACGGGCGAGAACAGCGGTTCCATCGTGACCACCGGCGAGCAGGCAATGGGGATGCGGGCCGACGAAACCTCCACCCTGCTGAACTCGGGAAGCATCGTGACAAGCGGTGATGGTGCGCACGGCATGGAAGTGGTGGAATACAGCCGCGGCGTGAACACCGGGATGATCGCGGTATCGGGGGAGGACGCCCACGCAGTACGGGTGGACTTCCACGGGGACTTCGCGAACAGCGGCACTCTCGACAGCCTCAACGGCTACGCGCTTCTTGCGACGAACGCAAGCCAGGTGTCGCTGCAGGACGGCACGGTGCTGGCTGGAAGCCATGTCCTTGTGGGCGACGAAACGTCCAGCCTGGAGGTGGCGATGGACGGCAGCCTCTCGGCCCGGGTTTCCGGTTTCGGTGGTTTCGGCAAGAACCACGCCGGGTGGATGAGGCTCGAAGGGGGTTCCTGGGCCTACTACACGCAACTGAATGGCGGAGTGCTCGAAATCGAGTATGGAAGCCAGTACTGGACAATGCATTACCTGCAGGACCCCGGGACGATGCTGTTCGTCTACGCCAACCCGGTGGTGCCGCTTTTGGTCTCGGACGATTTGAACATGAGCGGAACCTTGATGATCGACCTGTCGGGCGTGCCGCTGCCGGGCATCTACACCTTTATCGACGCCGGAAGCTACACGGACAATTTCGACACGGAGTTCACGAACGACTACACGGGGCTTTGGGATCCGTACTTGCCACAGTGGTTCAGCGAGGGCGGCCGGGAGTACTACCGGGGAATGATCTCCTACGGCTTCTCGGAGCAGGCTCTTGGGCTGGTTTCGGCGATCCAGGACTGGTCGCTGCTGCGGTGGGTCATGGGCAACCACATGGCCGACGTGGCTGACGGGCTGGTCGACCTGGAGGACGGGGAGCGGCATTTCCACTTCCAGGGGCTCTACGGGAAAACGGAGCGTGATCCCTCGGGAGGCAGTCCCGCGGGCTTCGACGCGACCCAGTCGGGCGTGAGCCTCGGCTTCGACCGGAAGATCGACGGGCAGAAGGCCTGGGGGCTGTACGCGGGCTACACCACCAACGAGCTTGACATCACCCACGTGGCCCCGGCCGCGGGCGACTGGGAGGACCAGGAAAGCTGGCATTTCGGCGGTTACGTGAGCTGGAGGAAGGGCAACTGGATCCTGACGGACGCCCTGACGTACCGGACCACGGACCACGAGACGTACCGGAACCAGGTGGGCGGGGCGGCCACGGCGAAGTTCGACAGCTGGTCGGTCACGAACGATTTCCGGGCGGGCTACGTGATCCGGGACATCGACGAGGACTCGAACTGGCAGATCGTCCCCGAGATCGGGATCAACTTCGGGTACCTCAACCGGGACGGATACAGCGAGACGAACGGGTTCACCTACGAGGACTTCGACACGACGGTGTGGGAAAGCGTGCTCGGGGTCCGTTTCCGTGGCGAGTTTGCCCGTGACGACGGCTCGAAGTGGGTGCCGCAGCTCCGGGTCTCCTGGGTGTACCTGCTGAGCGGGGACGACGTGACCGTGGCCCAGGGATGGGGCGGCGACTGGCACACCTACACGGAAGTGCTGGACGACGACGCCTTCGTGGTGGACCTCGGGGTTTCGCTCTACACCGCCGGGGACACCGAGATCTCTCTCAACTACAACGGCCGCTTCGGCGACAACAGCGACTCCCACGGCGCCTGGCTCCGCTTCATGAAGAAGTTCTAATTCGGGACAGGTACTAATTCATTGCGTTCACATTCACAATCTGGATGGGCGCCCCCTATCTTCGGGGCGCCCCGTTTTTTGCACCTGCCCGGTGACGGGTTTCAGGAAAAGAACACCCGGAACATGGCCGAGAGGATGCGGATGGAGCGGGCGTATTCGTCGAGGTCGAGGCGCTCTTCGTTGGTGTGGTCGAGGCGGGAGTCGCCGGGACCGTAGGCGGCCATGGGGCAGTTCCAGGTGGCGGCGTAATTGAAGTCGGCCGTCCCTCCCTTGGCGAGCAGGCGAGGGCTAAGCCCCTGCTCCCGTATGGCCACGCGGAGGGCCCGGATCACGGGGTTGGTGCGCTCGGAGGCATGGGCGGGCACCGAGGAGACAAGCACGGCCGCTGCCCCGCGGGAGGCGGCCATTTCGGCGCAGAGGCGGAACACGTCCTCGGGCTGCGCTCCCAGGGGGAGCCGGATGTCAAGCTGGATCTCGGCGGTGCGGCTGCCTTCCTCCGAGCCCGACATGGAGAGGACGTTGCCCCCCATCCGCTCGATGAGGGGTTTTGCGGGGTCGTCCAACCGGTCGACTTCCTCCAGGATGTCGGCGGCGGCCCGGAGGCAGGCCGTGAGAGGGCTCGTCCCGGTGCTGCGGTGGGAACCGGTGTCCCCGGCGGAGAGGCTTACCTGCAGGAATCCCCGGTAGGCGAGGGTGATGCCGTCCGTTCCGGAAGGTTCCCCCACGAGGCAGGCGGCCGGGGCGTGCAGGGGAATCCGGTACCGCGCCCCTCGGGAGTCCGTTTCCTCGCACACGGCCGCCACGAGGGTTAGACGCCACCCCGGGGGAACCTCCGCGGCCCCTCCGGCGACGGCGAAGGCACACAGGGGACCCCGTGCGTCGACGCATCCCCGCCCCCAGAGGGTGTTTCCTTCGATGCGGACTTCGGGTCCCCCGGGCACGGTGTCGATGTGCCCCAGCAGGAGGAACTCACTGGGGCCGCTTCCCCTGGTGGCGACCACGTTCCCGGCCTCGTCGACCGAGACGCTTTCCCAGCCCAGGCCGGGCAGCCGCGAGGTAAAAAGCTGCACTGCGGAGGCCTCCTGCCCGCTCGGGCCGGGGGTGGAGACGAGGTCGATCAGCAGGTCCAGGGCCGGGTCACGCGGGGTTTCCAACGGACAGGACCTCTTCGAAGGCTTGGGCGACCCGCTCGAAATGGGCCGGTTCGGCGGCGAAGGAAGGCAGGAAGCGCACCACGCTCGGGCCGGCAGGCAGGGCCAGCACGCCCCGTTCCTGGAGGGCCCTCACGACAGGTGCGGAGCGTCCCTCCACCTCCACGCCCGTTAGAAGGCCCAAGCCCCGGACTTCCTTGATCGAGGGGTGATCGATGGCGTCAAGCCGGGTCCTGAATGCGGTTCCGAGCTTCCGGGCCTGTCCGCACAGGTTTTCCCCCGTCACCAGGGCGAGAGCCTCGTGGGCGACCCGGCAGACCAGCGGGTTGCCGCCGTAGGTGGATCCGTGGCTGCCCTGGGGGAAGTCCCCGAGGTTTCCCTTCCAGATCGTCACGCCGACGGGAAGGCCGCCGGCCACGCCCTTGGCCATGCAGACGATGTCGGAGGCCAGGCCCGTGAGGGAACTGGCGAGCATCGCCCCGCACCGGCCGAAACCGCTCTGGACCTCGTCGGCCACGAGCAGGGCCCCGGCTTCGCGGCAGGCGTCCGAAATCTGCAGTCCCAGCGCCGGATCCATGGGATGGACGCCCCCTTCCCCCTGGACGGGCTCGACGAAGACCGCGGCCACGGTGTCGTCGATGGCACCGGGCAGGTTTTCCGGGGCGTGGTGCTCCACGTCGAAGAGCAGCGATTGGAAGGGGCGGCGGTAGTGCGGGTTGAAGGTCAGGCTGAGGGCCCCTGCCGTCCGCCCGTGAAAGGCGCGGCGCAGGGCCAGGATGCGGCGCCGGCCGGGCCGGGAGAGGGCCACGAGCTTGAGGGCGGTCTCGATGGCCTCCGTGCCGCTGTTGCAGAGGTAGGCCTTCCCGTCCGGGAGCAGTTTCCCGAGCTTCTCCATGAGGTCGCTGCGGAAGCCGTCGTCGAAGCCCATCCCGATGGTCCAGGGCCGGGCCGAGCCTTCCGACAGCGCGGCACCCAGGCGGGGGTGGCAATGGCCGAAGAGAGCCGATCCGTGGGCGGTGAAGAAGTCCACGTATTCCTTTCCCTCCGTGTCGGTGACGATTCCGCCCCGCCCCGAGGCGACGGCTAGACCGCGGCTTCCGTAAAGACAGCTTGGCATAGGTGGGTTCCACTCCCTTCGAGTGCTTGGCTCAAGGGGCTGTCCACGCGGCTGTCCGCGAGGCAGACCCGTTCGATACCCTGTTCCAGCGCTTCCCGGCAGGCCAGGAGCTTCCTCTTCATGTTGCCCTTCGCCATCTGCTCGAGGCCGGGCCAGTCCTGGAGGCTCGCCCGCTCCACGAGGCTTTCCGGGCGTCCCGGGTCCGCGAGCAGCCCCGGGACGTTGCTGAGGATGACCAGGACGTCGGCACCCACGGAGGCGGCCGTGGCGGCGGCAAGGCGATCCCCGTCGACGTTCAGGAGGCCCGCGCCGTGGACGTCAACGGCCAGGGGGGGCAGCAGCGGGACGGATCCCATGGCCCAGGCCCTTTCCAGGGCATCCGGGTTGACCGCGCCGGTCGTGCCGCTGAAGTTGCCGTGGAGGATGCGGACGCGGCCGTCCTCGACGGATCGCAGGGCTTCCTTGCGGGTTCCCGTCACGGAGCGGGCCGTGTCGGGCCGGATCACGGCGGCCGGGGTGTCCCGGAGGGACATCTCGCAGGCCAGGGTGGCCGAAACGGACAGGGCGGCGGCGACGAAAAGGTTCCGCTCGGCCTCGCGCATGTATCGGCTCCGGTAGCCGGAGGGGCTGGTCACGTAAGACGGCTCCATCCCGCAGCTTTTCGCCAGGGTGTCCATGATGCCGCTGGCCCCGTGGACCACGGCCCAGCGCTCTCCCCTCGCGACCCGGTCGGCGAGGTCGTCCAGCAGGGGACGGGGGTCGTTGCCGAGGGCTCCCCCGATCTTGACGATTCCGGTCAAACGCATGTCGATCGTCTCCTTTCGTCTCAGGCCGGGTAGACCGGCCGCATTTCGAGCCCCGCCGTTTCGGGGCAGCCGAGGAGCAGGTTGGCCGCCTGGACGGCGGTTCCCGAGGCCCCCTTGAGCAGGTTGTCGATGGCGCAGACGGCGGTGAGGCGTCGGCCGTCCGGGTGAAGGGCGAAGCCGACCAGGGCCCGGTTCGATCCCATGACGAGGCGCGGGTCCGGCAGGCGCAGGTGGGAGGGCCGGGCGGGGCAGACGAAGACGAACGGCTCGTGACCGTAGGCTCCCCGGTAGAGCTTCCACAGGTCCGCCTCCCGGAGGGGGGTTGCCAGGGTGATGGTGGCCACGGCCTGGACTCCCCGAACGTTTTCCACGGCCGTGACGCCCAGGGTGAGGCTGTTTTCCGGCAGGCCGGTTTCCTGGGAGACCTCGGCCAGGTGGCGGTGGGCGAAGGGCTCGAACATGCGCAGGGAGCGGCTCCGGAAGGGGTGATGGCTGCCTTCCGACGGCCGGCTGCCGCCCTCGGACGATCCCACGCGGGCCTCGATGCGGGCTTCCGTGACGACGCCTGCACGGGCCAGGGGGGCGAGGGCCAGGATGGCCGCCGTGGCGTTGCAGCCCACGCCGGAGACGAGGCGGGCGCCCCGGATCTCGTCGCGGTGCAGCTCCGGCAGGCCGTAGACGGCTTCATCCAGCAGGGCGGGGTCCGGGTGGGGCGAACCGTACCAGCGCTCGTAGCGCTCGATCGAGCGCAGCCGGACGTCGGCGGCGAGGTCCACGACCTTGGCGCCCCGGTCGAGCCAGCCCCGGATCACGGGGGCGGACGAACCGTGGGGCAGGGCCAGGAAGACGAGGTCGGGTTCCATCTCCTCGGCTTCGCCGGGTGAGATGAAGGCCGTGTCGGGGAAATCGGGCCTCAGGTGGGGGTGGACGGCGGCCACGGGGTGTCCCGCCCGTCCGCGCGAGACGACGCCCGCAAGGGTGAAGGACGGGTGTCCCGCCAGGATGCGAAGGAGTTCTCCCCCCGCCATTCCGCTTCCGCCTACAATCAAAACCGGGTGCTTTTCCATGAATGCCTTTCCTCCGTTTCCAGGGTAAAAAAAGGGCCCGCGGATTTCTTCCGCGAGCCTCGAGGCTTATTTTCCAGCCATTCCGGGGATCATTCCCCCGGGCTCGAGGACCCGCTTTCGGATGCGCTTCGCTTAACGCCGCGTTTTTCGCCGCGCTTGTCTCTCTTCATGAGGCCGGAGGCCATTTCCACGACCGCTCCCGCTATGTCCACTCCCGTCGGGGCACTGGAGTTGCGGAACTCGGCCCCGTCGTTGACTTCGTTCACCAGCCAGCCGAGGCGCGTGAGGAAAAGGTCGACGGCCAGGAAATCTCCCCCCACGGCCGCCTGGACTCTCCCGAGCATGTCGCATAGCTCGGAATCCATCGGCTGGTTCTCGGCCTTGCCGCCCCTGGCGGTGTTGGTGATCCAGTGCCCGCTGGTCCGCCGGATGGCGCAGAGAGGGCGCCCCTCCACCACGAAGGCCCGGACGTCGAAGCCGCCCTTCTCGACGTAGGACTGCATGTAGAAGACCTGGTGGGCGGCACCGAGATGGGCCTTGTGCTCCACGATGGCCTCGGCCGTTTCGCGGTTGGAGGCAAGGGCCAGCAGGCGTCCCCAGCTGCCGCACGTCGGCTTGAAGACGACGGGGTAGCCGAGCTCCTCTGCGGCTTCCAGGGCCGCTTCCTCGGAGAAGGCCGTACGGAAGGCGGGCTGGGGGATTCCTGCCGCGGCCAGGGCCGCGCTGGTGGCCAGCTTGTCGCCGCAGGTTTCCATGACCCGGCTCGGGTTCACCACCCGGGCACCGCCGGCTTCCAG
>ENA-ORXD01000926-ORXD01000926.1-sediment-metagenome-genome-assembly--contig:-NODE-926-length-29713-cov-16.521730_pt1 | contig 29713 bp, 23 predicted proteins | sample MGYA00237862_ERZ511471 | MGnify/ENA metagenome assembly ERZ511471 | reverse complement strand
GGATTGAGCCCGATCAGTGCGGACGATAAGAAAAGGAGAATCAAGAAAGGAAAGAGGAAACATTTCCAAGGTGGTTTTAACGCTGTTTTGTAGCGCTGGCTCACAAGCCCCCCAATGTACCCCAGGATGATAATTGCAGAATAAGATAAATGCTAACCAATATTATACTATCACTAGTTGAAAATCAAAAATGAGAATTTGAGATAGGTTTAGTATATTAAAAACCAATGGTTGTTTTCTATTGAGTTATTGTTAGAAACACGATAAAAATATTACAGAAGGGCAATTAATCCATGTCAGAATCAATGCCTGAATCGAAAAAAATATACCTTGCAAGTATTGTGGCCGGATGATCCCGGCAGAGGCTACATTTTGCTATTATTGCGCGCGAGAGCTGGTTGCCAGGCCTGAACGCCCGGCAGGCTTAGAGACTAAGGATTCTCGTGTTTGGCTTTGGATTATCGGCTTATTGGTGGTAGCCGTCATAATTGGATTTGTTTTGCTTCGATATTTGTAAGAAATTTCCAGATTTTTACTGTGTTTGTTTAAGATTACGGAACTAATTTTAAGGGGATAACTTTTTGGGCAGTATCTATCTGGTCGCTGAGAATCATGTTTCCGAGTGTTTCACCATAGCGCAACAATTCCTCTGGACGGGATGTGTCATCCATGGGGAAAGGATCCAGTAAATCTACTTGAAAACGGCGAAAATCAATGAGTTGGAAAAAAGTTTGCACAAGGTGAACCTGTTGGTCATCGGCAGATTGGATAAACGCACCAAGAATTGGATTAAGCCATTGCCAGGGCCACAATTTGGCCGCGGTCAATGGGCTGAAGGTGTGCGGTTCGCGGCCGGTGCCCAGGCTGATGAGTGTGGTTTCGCCAGGATCCCAACCCAGGCACACCAGCGCTTCGTAGGCGGCTAAATAACACGGATTTGAATAAGCTCCTACTCCGCCGTCGATATAACGACCCTCAACGACTGGAAAATAAGTTGGCACAGTGCAGGATGCTTGAACCGCTTTGGCTACCGGCCATTCGGTGTATTCTTTTTTCCAGGGTTTGATAAAACGGGTATGGTTGGATATCAAATCGAAAGTGGTAATCACAACATCGATGGGGGGTTGGTGATTCCAAAAATCGCCCATTTGAAACGCGCCAAAGAATTGGTCGAGGGCGGCTTTAAGGGGAATGTCAGAATAGCGGTATCGGGTTAATGGCCAAAGCTGGCTGCGCAAAGTCCGCGGAAAAATCCTGTTTCCTAATTGAAGGTAAAGATCAAGCAAGCGGTTGGCAGACATGCCTGCTCCAATGCCGGCTGAAATGATGGAGCCAGTGGACGTGCCGACCGCGATCTGGACAACCTCATGCATCGGACGACCCAATTCAGCCTCAAGCATGGCGAGGGCTTTGGTGACTATCAATCCGCGGATCCCGCCGCCGTCTATGGCGATAGCAATGTTCTTACGAAAAGGTTTCATGCCTGCTTTCCAAAAAATCTAGTTGTGATCGTTTCTATTGTAGATCAATTTATCAACTTTTGGGGGAATTTATTTTGCGTAAACCGGGATTTCAAGGTCAATCATCAGATTAATAAAAAGTCATCGAAATTATTAACAGAATGTTATTGACAAAACGAATTATTAATACTATTATAATGTTACCGGTAACGTGACCGGTAACATTTTCCAAGGATTTTAAAATGGCATCTTCTCGCCCCACAATTCGCGATGTTGCCCAACTGGCTGGAGTATCACACCAGACCGTTTCGCGTGTGATTAACCAGAGTTCTGATGTGACGGATGAAACACGCGAGCGAGTAGAGGCAGCCATTGATGAATTGGGATATGTTCCGAATGCGATTGCGCGGTCAATGGCCATGGGCAAGACCAATACCCTGGCTTGCATTTCTCAAAATCTTACTGACTATACTTTTGCCAGCATTATCGAAGGCGCCGAGCTGGAAGCTCGCAAGCATGGCTATTTTTTAATGTCATCTTCTGCTGCGAATCCAGAGAGTTTTAAAGAGTTGGTTGAAGACCTGGTGGGGCATCGGCGAGTGGATGGATTGATCATTATTAACCCATACGCAGATAACCGGCATTTATATATCCCGAAGGGTTTTCCTTTAATTTTTGTGGGTGCTTATTCACGAGATGGCTCGATTTGTTCAGTTTCATTGGATGACGAAAAAGTTGCCTACGACGCAACCAATCACCTGATTTCGTTAGGCCATCAGAAGATTGCCATGATTACCGGGCCGATGGAAGAGGATTGTTGTTGTGATCGCGCAGACGGATACCGTAAAGCATTTGAGGACGCTGGTTTGAATGTGGATGAAAACATGATTTTGGAAGGCGATTGGACGGCCACCTCTGGACAGGAAGCATTTCATATTCTTGTCAGCAAAGGTATGACCCCCACAGCTGTATTCGCGCAAAATGACCGTATGGCAATGGGCGTGCTGAGAGCTGCCCGAGAATTGCGCTTAATTATTCCGGATGATTTGGCGGTGATCGGTGTAGATGATATGCCACTTTCTTCCTATTTTGACCCGCCATTAACCACGATGCACCAGGATATGCCGCGCATCGGACAAGAAGCGATCCAGGTGTTGATGGATCTGATCCAAACGGATCGCAAAAGAAAAGTTCGTTTAAAAATCCCCGCGCACCTTATCGTGCGGCAATCTACTGTTCCAACGTATTTAAAAGGAGGTAATTAAATTCATAGGATATATTCGCAGATAAAGTTCGATTCTCTTAATATTCAAAAAAATCAAATTTTGGAGGATTAGATGAAACACAAATTGAACTGGAAAGTTCTAAGTCTGTTCGCCGCGATCGCGATGTTGTTTGCGGCCTGTGCCCCGGCGGCCACTGAAGTGGCGACTGAAGCCCCCGCCGAACCGGCGCAACCCGCAGCAACCGAAGTGGTGGCGACTGAAGCCCCCGCCGAGCCTGCCCCTGCGGCCGAAGAAGTTGCGCTGCGCTGGCGCACTCGCCCAGACAACCAGGAAGAGATCGATGTTTACAGCAACATCAGTTCTGAACTGGATGGCCAATTAGAAGGTATCACCCTGACCTATGAGCCAGGTGGTACTGAAGGCGCCAACTACCAGGAACAGCTGCGCGCTGAAGTCGCTGCTGGCACTGCCCCGGACGTATTCTGGATTCCAGGAACCGATGTGGCTGATTTTGCAACCCGTGGTTTGATTTTGAACATGGCTGACCTGGCTGCCGCTACCGATGGTTTTGATGTAGCTGCTTTCTACCCCGGCCCGATGTATCATCTGACCTATAATCCGGAAACCGGCGCCGATGGCGCTGAATCTGGCGCGCTTTGGGGTCTGCCCCGCGATGTGTCCACCTTCGCTCTGTACCTGAACCTGGACCTGATCAATGAAGCTGGCGCTCCGGATCCTCGCGAACTGGCCGCCAATGGCGAATGGAACTGGGATGCTTTCTTGGATGTGGCTCAGAAGACCCGCGCCTTGGGTTCTGACATCTACGGTTACGGTGCGAGCGCCTGGTGGGGTCCTTACGGTACCTGGTTGAACGCCGCTGGTGGTGGTTTCTTCACCCCCGATCGCGCTGCTTGCGCTTTGGATACTGAAGAATCTCTGGCTGGTTTGGCCTTCCAGGCTTCCCTGTACCAGGACTATGATGTAGCCACCCCTTACGGCGAAGATCCCGAGCCGCCTTTCCGCGCTGGTAAAGTTGCCATGTTCCAGAACGGCCGCTGGGCGACCCCCGGTGTACGCACTGTGGAATTCGAATGGGACGTTGTTGAACTGCCGAAAGGCCCGGCTGGTAACGCTGGTAACTGGTTGTTCTGGGGCGCTTATGTTGTCAACGCCAAGACCGAGCATCCCGAAGAAGCATGGCAATTGGTTCAGGCTTTGACCACAGCCGAGACTCAGGGTAAAGTCGCCGCTTTGGGCGCAAACATCCCCAGCCGCGTGAGCCAGGAAGCTTTTGATGCCTTCTTGACCTTCACCCCGCCTGCCAACAACCAGGCCTTCTTAAATGGTTTGGCCGATTCCCCCGCCACCGAAGGTCCGTTATGGGCTGGCTCCTGGCCGGAATATGACAAAATCATGGGCCCGGCTATCCAGGCTGTATTGACTGGCGGCCGCACTGTCGAAGACTTTGGCGCGACCATTTGCGACGAAGCCAACAAAGTTTTCAATCAATAAGATTTGCGTCGGTTTTTCTATGGGCAGGCATTACGCCTGCCCATAGCTTCCCCAAAGATAACTATTTTTAGAGGATTATAAAATGAGCAATACCACCTTGGTTGACTCAAAGACCTTGTTGATTATACGCGGCAGCACATTATGGCGCATTTTCTTTGCGATTGTCACTGCAGGATTGGCTGTTGCACCTTGGGTTGGGGTAATCTCCGGCCTTCCCCTCTGGCAAAAGATATTATTATCTGCATTGAGCTTTCTTGCTGCTGTCGCAAGTGGTATTGCCGCATTCGATCTGGCAAAAATGCGACATCGAGGAAGAATTATTTCTCTGGCTCTTGATTATCTTGCGTTTGTAGCCAGCTTTGTGGTTGTTTTGAACACCGGCAAAGTATTTGTGGGCATCGACGCCCTGGCAGATACTTTTGGGCGAGGAATCCCTTACCTGGGGATTGCATTCCTTGGCTATCTCATTACTACGTTGGAAGATCGCTTGACTCAAAGGCAGGTAGAAGAGTTTTACCTTAAACAAATCAGCCAGATCATTATCATTGCAGGCGTGATTCTTTTCCTGTGGCAGGTTAAAGCGATCGAAGGATTCATCTTTGTTTTGGAGAATCTGTTCAACCCAGCCGGATTGGTATCTCTAGTTGGTTTAGCGGTTTTTGGAATTGCAATTTGGGCCATGTGGCGAGAAAACACCGCGATCGCGTTACGAGCAAAAGTTCATCACGAACATTTGCTTAATGGCTGGCTTTTCCTTTCCCCTAATTTGCTCGGCTTTCTCATTTTCTTTGCCGGGCCATTGCTGCTCTCATTATATTTTTCCTTTACAGATTCTGACGCTTTCAATACCCCTAACTGGTTGGGGTTTGACAACTACGCAAAAATTCTTAATATCCGCCTGGTTCCGCTGGATAGCCCCACACAGCTGGCTCGGGACGTAGTAGATATTAAGGTTTATGACGAGGTGGGGCGCATAAAATTTGGTAATAGTGGATTGCTGGTGGCTGCCGCTGATAAATTCTTCTGGTTAGCTTTACGCAATACATTAACATTCACCTTGTTTGCGGTCCCGTTGAGTGTGATCCCGGCCTTATTATTGGCCAACATCCTCAACAGTAAGCTGCCAGGTATGAAATTCTTCCGCGCAGTGTATTTCATCCCCAGTATCGCGGCAATCGTGGGTATTTCGTTGGTTTGGCAGTGGTTGTACAATGCCACGATCGGCTATATCAACTATTTCATTACGCTGGGGATCGATTTCACCAATACCCTGTTTAATGCCGGGATTATCGATCCGAAAATTCAGTGGGTATCGAACGAGAATACCGCCTTGCTTTCGGTGATCATCATTGCCGCGTGGCAGACTATGGGTTTCAACACGGTTTTATTCCTGGCCGGCCTGCAAAACATTCCTGGCGAATTGTATGAAGCGGCTACGGTGGATGGGGCAGGTTCTTGGGCGCGATTCTGGAGTATTACTTTGCCCATGCTGGCGCCTTCCACTTTTTATGTGATTACGACCACCACAATTCAAGCCATGCAGGTATTTGAGCAGGTGTTTATTTTGATGAACCCGGCTGAAGGTCCAAACAACTCGACTTTAACATTGGTGCTATACCTTTACCGCAGCGGGTTTATCAATTTCAAGCAGGGCTACGCTTCGGCGATCGCCTGGGTGCTATTCATTGTTATTTTTGGATTGACGATGATTCAATTCCAGAATCAACGCCGCTCCAGCATTTACGAATCATAAACGGAGGTCGCTATGAAGAACAGATCTTATAAACTGGCCCGTTTTTTACAAAACTTAGCGATCTATCTCATATTGATCTTCTTCGCGTTGATCATGTTGTTTCCGTTCTTTTATATGCTTTCGACCTCGTTTAAGCTTCCGGCTGATACGTTCCGTTACCCGCCGCGGATGCTGCCTCGCGATCCGATGACGACCGAAGTGGCAGGATTTGATGAAGCGCTTCCGTTGTATTATGTAGATTATGAAGGCGCGCAACGGGAGTTTGCCCTGGCGAGAAGCAATATAAAGGTCGGGCAGTACGCTCAGGCGGATAAACTGGATGTGACCTACGAACGCTGGTTGAGCGATGTAAAACCAACCGGTGGCGCGATGGATCCGCAAAAGGTGACCATTAACGGAAAAGAAGAAAAACTATATGACGTAGAAGTAGACGGACAAGTCATCCCGATGGTCTTGGTGAGCCAAACAACAGTGGGTGAGTTCGTTGACCCCCAAAATCCGGAGATCAAAGTATATTCAAACGTGCGCTTAAGCCAGCCGGTAGAAAACATCACCTGGCACCCGGAAAACTATCAAGAGGTAATCGACCTGCGCGGTTTGGATCGCGCGTTAACCAATACGGCGCTAATCACTATTCTGGTGGTTGTCGGGCAAATTGCCACCTCGATTATTGGCGGATACGCGTTCGCGCGTTTGCAGTTCCCTGGCCGCGATACGGTCTTTGTCCTTTACCTGGGTACGATTATGATCCCGTTTGTGATGTTGATCGTGCCACTGTACCAGTTGATGGTACTGATCGGCTGGACCGATCATCTGGTTGCGCTGGTGGTGCCCTGGATCTTTACCGCTTATGGCACCTTCTTGATGCGCCAGCACTTTATCACCTTCCCCAAAGAAATTGAAGAAGCCGCTTTGATAGACGGGGCGTCGCGTACCAAGATTTTGACCAAAATATTAATCCCTTCCAGTGTGCCGGCATTGGCCACCCAGGCAACATTCACCTTCTTGTACGCCTGGAACTCTTTCATCTGGCCGCTGGTAGTGATCAATGTGGGCAATGAGAAAAACCATGTGTTGACGCTGGCGCTGAATGTGCTGCGTGGGCGCGCCTCTGATTCCCCCAATCTGATTTTGGCAGGCGCGGCGATCGCGATTTTGCCTCCATTGGTGGTGTTTATCCTCGGACAACGATTCTTTGTGGAAAGTGTCACCAGCAGCGGTGTAAAAGGATAATATCGGTTAAAATATCGGATCGCTAAATGGAAAATCCTGTTTAGCGATCCGTAAAATGAAATCATCATTTCCAAAGGGTAACAGAAATATGCAAAAGAAAAACGGACAATATGAAGTATATGGCAACGCAATTACCCCGTCTCAGACACGCGCGGCGGATAAATGGAAAGCCATGCTGGCGAAAAAGTTCAACTACGATCCAAATGAAAAATTCAATTTAAGCGTAGTGGATCACCCATACGGTGGGAACATTTTCGGCCTGAAAGAAATCGTGCGCGACGGCAGCGGAACCCCACTCAATCAAGAAAATGGTGTCATCGTCAGCACCATCCGCATGGGGTTTGGACATTATCGGATCGCCATGGCAGGTGTGTCTGCGGCGCGGGCGATGGGCTTTACTCCTTATTGGTTAGACCTGCTGGCCATCCCTGGCATCACCACCGATGTAATCAACTGGTGTAACACCAATTACAGCAAATATTCGCGCATCTCCCAGCGCTATCCCTGGTTTGATAAATACGTATGGGAATCGCTGACCACAGGTGAGCGCAGTCTACCTGGCTTGAACACTCTGTTCAATAACTGGATTGTAACCTGGCCGTGGCGCTTCTTGAAAACAGAAGTCAAAGATTACAAGATGAGTGAATTATTTAATAATCTTTATGCCGCGCTGCCTTCCGGTATGCCTACCTTGACCTCGCACATGTGGAACTGCATGGGCGCGATCGCTGGCGGCATGACCAATGTAGTGGATATGATGTTCGACAACTGGCCCATGGCTTTCCAACTGACGGAAGGCGCCAAGCATGCCGTGCAATCCCCTTCGGGTTACTATGGCTTTCGGGTGATGCGCGGTTTTGATGAGAGCGGCAAGGTGATGAAACCCGTTCCAACTGACGCGCTGCATTATGTGGGACACCATGTCGATCACGAATTAGTGGAGAATATTGAGGTCGACTGCGCCGGGCGTTTGCGCCGCATGAAATCCAAAGAGCCGCGCCGCTTCTTGGTGACCATGGGTGGGGCCGGGGCGCAGCGTGAGCTGTTCAAAGCGATCATCGAGCATGCCATTCCGCTGATCCAGAAAGATAAAATTGCCTTGTTTGTGAATCTGGGTGATCATAAAGACAACTGGAAATGGCTGCAGGAAGAGCTTGCCAATCACAAAGAGATGATCAATACCCACTTCACCTGGGATGACACCCGTGAATTTACCGACAGCATTCGCGAGAATCCGGCGCATGGTTTGCACGTCTTCCTGCACGACAACACCTTCCACGCTGTGTACGCCACCAACTATCTGATGCGCGTGGTGGATGTGATGATCACCAAACCTTCGGAACTGGCTTTCTACCCAGTCCCCAAGATCTTCAACGCGCGGGTGGGCGGCCACGAAATGTGGGGCGCGATCCGCGGCGCGGAAATTGGCGACAGCACCGTCGAAACCCGTACCATTCCGCAGACGTTGCAAGCGATCGATTTGATGACGGAAGAAGAAGATCTGTTAACCATGTACTGCGATCAAATCGTAAAGAACAAGAGCATAGGGATTTACGACGGCGCATATAAATGTGTTGAACTGGCTACCGGGAAAAAATTCACCCGCAATTAATCTTATCCTTCCTTTGATTGGTGCGGGCATGAATGCCCGCACCTCTTTTTTTAGGTGCGCGATGAACCTTGAACATGAAAATATCACCCTGCGGCTCAGTTTGGAGCCCTTTCAATTGACCTTTATTCGCGGCGAGAAAGTATTGCTTCAGACCGCGGCTAGCGATCTTTCTGCAAACGCCAGACAAAGCGAAGCCGGCCTGTGTGTTGAATTCGCGGATTCGGAGTTATTGATTCGCCAGCAGAACAACGGGTTCTCCCTGGAAGGGCGGGGAGATGTCTGCATCGCCTTTGAGATGAGCGGACATTGGTTTGGTCACGGCGAATTGCTGAACCAGCGTCTGCCATTAGAACGCTTGATGATCCCGCTCAGCCCATTTGAGACATTTGATAACGGACCAGCCGGGCAAAGCTGCAAATTGACCCCGGCCTGGTATTCTTCCAATGGGGCGCTGATTACGGCTGAATCGCCGCTGCAAGTAGGGATCAACCAGCCCCCAGCGGGATTTCCCGTCTACCATTGGAGCCTGGGCAGCGATAAAGGCCCCTTTGCTCACCGGCCGTTTGATTGCGCTGAGGGGCAAGGAGACGGATTGCTGACTTTCAAGGGTGAAAATCTAAAGTTAAGTCTTTCTTTTGGAGATGATGCGATTGACGCGTTTCAACAACTGGTCACCCGCGTCGGCCATCCGGTGAGTATTCCCCCGGTTGAGTTGTTCCGCCTGCCTACCTGGACCACCTGGGCGCGCTATAAAACGGAGGTAAATCAGGATGTAGTGCTGAAATTCGCGGAGGAAATTCGCCAGCATGAATACCCTTATGGGGTAATGGAAATTGATGACCGCTGGCAGGTGCATTACGGAGATATTTCATTTGACCCGGCGCGTTTCCCTGACCCGAAAGCGATGGTGGAGCGGCTGCATGAAATGGGATTCAAGGTCACCGTGTGGGTGATCCCGTTCCTGGACAAGGAATCGGCGGCGTTTTCTGAGGGAGCTGAACAGGGCTTTCTGGTACGCCAACAGGATGGCAGCCCTTATCAGGTGCCCTGGTGGCAGGGGTGGGGTGGTTTGTTGGATGCCACCAACCCCAAAGCGATGGATTGGTTCTATCAACGCTTGCGCGCCTTCCAGGCGGAATACGGGGTAGATGGATTCAAGTTTGACGCGGGAGAAGCCTGCTTTTTACCTAAAGATGGGCTGACCTATGAACCTGTTCATCCCAATGATTACACCAACCGCTATGTGGATTTCATTGGCAAGCATTTCGATCTGACAGAGGTGCGCTCGGCCTGGTTCAATCAACGCTCACCGATTTTCATGCGCCAATGGGATAAAGCTACCAGCTGGGGTTCGGATAACGGGCTGCATTCGGTGCTGAGCGGCATGCTGGCATTGGCCACTACCGGATACCCCTTCATTCTGGCGGATATGGTGGGCGGCAACGCCTATGAAAACCAGGCGGACGCGGAATTAATGATCCGCTGGACACAATTGAACGCGCTGTTACCGGCGATTCAATTCAGCCTGGCACCCTGGGACTATGGCGAGCACTGTGTGGCATTGTGCCGTCAATACGCTGATCTGCACACGCAGTTTGCGGATCAATTTATCATCCTGGCTGAAGAGGCCGCGCACACGGGTGCGCCGATTGTGCGCCCGCTGTGGTGGTTGGACGCGCAGGATGAAACTCTGCTTTTGTGCGACGATCAATTCTTGCTGGGCAATGAACTTTTGGTCGCGCCGGTGATTGTTGAAGGGGCGCGGGCGAGGGATGTGGTGCTCCCGCCCGGTATGTGGAAGGATTACTGGAGCGGTGAAACGGTTGAGGGTGGGCAAGTGTTGAAAGATTACCCCGCTCCGCTGGATGTGCTGCCCGTGTTTGTACGTGAATAAAGAAAGCTCAATTTAAATATAACCTCTCCGGCTCTACCGCCAAATGGCGAAGACCCGGAGAGGTTCTTTTTTTGGGGTGTTGATCGGGTGGATTGCTCAATCCATTCTCGGCCGGTATTGTAAGGCTTCGGCGAGGTGTTGTGGTTGAATGTGCGGGCTGGCGGCCAGGTCCGCGATGGTGCGGGCCAGTTTGAGTACGCGGTGAAAAGCGCGCGCTGAAAGCTGCAGCTGGCTCATAGCGGTGCGCATCAGATTCTGGCCGGTTTCGTCGAGGGCACAGAACTGACGCACTTCCGCGGGGCGCATGTCGGCGTTGCTGTAGATGGGGCTGACACCGTCGCTGTTGGCGAAGCGCTGGGTTTGCAGGGCGCGGGCTTTCTCCACCCGTTCGCGCACCACGTTGGATGGCTCGCTGATGCGATTGGCCGAAAGTTTTTCAAATTCCACGCGGGGGACTTGAATGTGAATGTCGATGCGGTCCAGCAACGGACCGGAGATACGCTTCTGGTATTTGGTGATGGTGGATGGCGAGCAGGTGCAGGGTTTGAGCGTGTCGCCATAGAAGCCACACGGGCAGGGATTCATGGCAGCGATCAGCATAAAATTGGCGGGGAAGGTCAGCGATCCCTGGGCGCGGCTGATGGTGACGACTTTGTCTTCGATGGGTTGGCGCATCACTTCCAGCACGCGGCGGTTGAATTCGGGCAACTCATCCAGAAAAAGCACACCGCGATGCGCCAATGAGACTTCACCGGGGTGCGGCCAATTGCCGCCACCCACCAGACCGGCGTGCGAAATGGTGTGGTGCGGGGCGCGGAAGGGTCGCGTGCGGATGAGGGGTAGATCGTCGGGGAGTTGGTCGGCGACCGAGTAGACGCGGGTAACGTCCAGGGCCTCGTTGATGCTCATGCCGGGCAGAATGGCGGGAAGGGCGCGGGCCAGCAAAGTTTTTCCGGCACCGGGCGGACCAACCATCAACAGATTATGCCCACCCGCCGCGGCGATCTCCAGGGCGCGTTTGACGTGCTCCTGGCCTTTGATTTCAGAGAAATCGGTTTGCACCTGCCCAGGAGGAACATCAGATAGATCCACAGGCGGGAAGGGGGCGATGGGGGTCTGGTTGGTGAGATAGCGCACGATGTCGCTCAGTGAGGCGGCGGGAATGACATCCAGGCCGGGAATGAGGGCGGCTTCGCGCGCGTCCATCTCCGGGACAATCACGCGTTGAAAGCCCTGATCGCGAGCGATGGCGGCCATGGGGAGTACCCCGCGCACGTGACGCAGGCTGCCATCCAGCGATAGTTCGCCAATGACCAGTGTGTTTTCCAGAGCGGGTTGGGGGATTTGGTGAGAGGCTGCCAGTACGCCCAGGGCGATGGGCAGATCGTAGGCTGGTCCTTCTTTGCGCACTGAAGCGGGTGCCAGATTTACGGTAACGCGTTTGCGCGGGTAGCTGAGCCCGGCGTTTTTGATTGCTGATTGCACGCGCTCGCGGCTCTCTTGCACGGCGGTGTCTGGTAAGCCAACAATCACCATAGCAGGGAGCCCGGGGTTGGTGTCGACCTCGACCTCGATGATGGTGCCTTCCAATCCAATAACGGCGCAAGAGTTAACGCGGGCCAGCATGGTAATAGTATAGAGTTAGCAGATTTAAATGTCAATTTGATGATAAAGGCAGAAACGAAAGAGTGGAAGATGTTTCCATTTGGGGTTTATTATCATAAAAAAACGAAGGCGTTGGAAGGCGCCTTCGTTTGACTAATATTAATTACTATTTACGGCTTACCAAAGAAATCAAGAATTAATCGATTACATTGGTCGGGTTCTTCCATGCCCATCAGATGGCTGGCGTCGATCTCTATGATCTCAATTTCTGGCACATTATTTGCCAATGCTTTTACTTTTTCCAGATTGCCCATTAGATTGTCTTTCGTTCCTAAAACAGCCAGGGTAGGAACCTTTACTTGCTGAAGTTCTTCTGCCTTCATAGTAATTGGGGGAGATTCTTGCGGAGCTGTTTGGAAAACTAAGCGGAACCAATCATCAATTTGTTCTCGAACTTCAGGATCTGTGCCAAAAGACCAATTAAGTGTGTTGTCTTGAACCCATTTTAGAGGGAACAATTGTGCGAGGGCAATACGCGTAACATTTTCATTCGTGGAAGGGGGTAAACCCATCGAACCGAGTAAGGCGATTTTTTCAATTCTTTCAGGATAATGAATTGCATAGTTGAGAGCTAAAAAGCCACCATTTGAAGCGCCAACGATATATGCTTTTTTGATATCTAATTCATCTGTGATTTCTACCAGCAAATCACTCCATTCAGCCCCATTCTTCGGATAGTGGGTTATATTACTAAGTTCACTTTTTCCAGGTTCACCAATAGCATCTACGGAGTAGGTTCGATACATTTCGTTTAAGGCGCTCACATTACTGATCCATGACCAACCCGCCATTTGGCCGGCATGCAAAAGTAACATTGGAGGAGCATCTTCTGGTCCGCTGATGATAACATGAACTTTTCCGAAACTTGTGTCTACATAACGAGTTTCGTATGCTGTTGGCCATTCTGACAATTTGGTATCATAGATAGCCATCATCTCCGATTGTACTTGGGGAGAAAAGTAAATTGATGTTTTTTCGTTTTGTGTCATCAACCATCCAAAAGCACCCACCAGCGATACTGCTCCAACAACTCTAACTACGGTTGGGATGGTCTTTCCTGTCTGATTTTTCATCAAAGTGTGGATAGGAGGGAACAGCAATATAATTGCAACAAGTAGCAGTATCCCATGGATTACGTTTTTTGTCAGGAACATCGAAAAGGCAACCGTTGCCAGTATTATACTAATTATCCAACTGATGATCATTCCTGCGATTAACATAATTATTCTCCTTTGTTTTTCACAGTTTCCATCCAGGCTTCCAGGGTCGTCTCTGGAGCACCTAGGATTTGATTGGCTTCGGATGGATCCCCTGTTTCAGCAGCTTCATTAAAATAACCCATCAGAGTAGACGCAAATTTCAATTTTTCATTGCCAGATATCAAACTCATCAATTTTGCCAGCCAAAGAGGTATTACTCGAATATTATTTACTGCTGGATAGAACTTTGAGCAGTAACGTTCAAGTGCGGTTTTCATTGTCATTGCTTCAGGACCATAAATATAGAAACGTTTATTTTGGGCGGCCTTTTCCTGGTAAGCTTTCGAGACCATTCGTGCCAAATCTGAGGCTGCAAACCAGTGTACTGGAAGAGGTTGTTCACCTAACAATGATGGTTTTCCTCCTTTAGAAAAGCGGGGTAATTGTTCCATTGGCCAGGTCGGGCAAAAGATGGTGAAGGGAACACCACATTGCCGAATTGCTTTTTCTGCATTTAATTTTTGCTCAACCATTGAGAACCAGCGGTTTCGCTCGTGTACTGTTGCGCCAGAAATATATGTGATCTGTTCAATTCCCATTTGTTTCGCAAGCAAGGACACATTTTCTGCACTGACCTGGTCCACTTTGCCACCAACACTGACATGAACCCCATGACAACCCTCCAATGCAGATTTGAGGTTATCCATTTCGGTTACATCACCTTTGACGATCTCGGCAGATCCATCAATTATTGTTTTGGCTTTCTCTATGTTTCGTGAAAGAACACGAACCTGGAAACCATCTTCAGCCAATTGTTGAATAACAGGTTTTCCCAACATTCCTGTTCCTCCAAGTATAAGAATCCGTTTTTGCACCTTTTACCTCCTCTAATTTGTTATCACTAAAAAGTGACTCAAAAAATTAACCGAATTATTTATTGAATCAATTGGAAATTGGATTTCCATAAATGAAAGCAAAGTTATTCAAAAAATCAATCAGACAGATTGCAAGGAATAATAAGTTCAGAATACAGGAACCACATTCGTTGAAAAATCTTCGAAATATCAGTAATGTGAAAGCCAGTTTTAAAATTGATTATTTTCATATTAGGAAAGTCCTTGTGGATGCCTTCTCACACTGTTAAACAAGATAATTGAAATGATTACACATTTTTTTATGGGATTAGATAGGTATTTCCTCATTTGGAGTTATTTGGGTTATTGATGCATTTCAATTCAACCAGGATTAATCCCAGATCGCGGATGCGAGTCAGGATACCATGTAGAGCGGTCTGATCCGGTAATTGTCCGCGCAGAACAGTCTGTCCATTGTTTGTGTACTTTATGGTCACTTCTTCAAACAAAGTCGACCAATCAAAGTTAATATGGCCTTCGATTTTGATTAAATAAAATTGTTTTATTGATTGCATGGCAACTCCACTGAAAATTAGCGTAAATATCTAATATCAGTTTAGAATCTCCCCACTGATTTTTCGCCACACAAAAGTTTAAATTTTTAATTAGTTTTGGAAATTAGATTGGTACCCAAAAGTTTAATTAAATAGAGTCATTTCTCGAGCACTTAGTATTGCTTGGGTTCGGTTTCGAACTCCTAATTTTCCATAAATATTGCTGGTGTGTTTCTTTACTGTATTCACAGAAACAATTAACACCTCCGCAATTTCTTGATTGGAATGTCCTTCGCACAATAATCGTAATATTTCTAACTCTCGGTCAGTTAATGGCTCGATTAATCCATTTTGTGCGGAAGATGATCCCAATTCGGAACTGACATTGTTTTGGGTGAAGTTTTTAGCTATTGTTATTTTATTTAGGAATCCAATAAGCAAACCCTTCGCTCGCGCCATTTCAAGTAAGTTTTCAATATTTTCCTTCGCGTCGATAAATATTCGGATAACTTCTTCCGAGTTAGCTATGGCGAGGCATTTCTCAAATTCTTTAAAGGCTTCTTCTTTTTTGTCCAACTTAATTAGAGCTATAGATTCAAGCAGATAAATTTCAATCAAATGCCGTAATCGCCCTGCAGATTCTGCCTGAACAGAAATTGGAGTGAGCGTTTCTAACGCTTTTTCTATTTCATCTTGGGCAAGATAAAGATGGGCGAGGGTGATTTGCCTTATTTCATATAAATAATTTGGCAAATTATTTGCTAGATCAGATTTCATAAAGACTTGGTAATCTTCAGCCCATTGAGTGGCTGTTTTTATATCTCCAAGTAATAAGAGGGATTTTATCTGGCAAGAAAAATTGTGAATTAAAATGTGAACAAGAGGAGATTTCTCTGTAGCTGATGCGGCTGCACGAAGTGCCATGATTGCTTCTTCCTCTTCCCCGAGAGCAATTTTGAGACGGGCTTTCGTACAATAGGAATATGCCAGGCTATATCGAATGCCTCCTAGATTGACCAATCTGAACCCTTTTTCTAAGAGATTAACTGCTGTCTCAAGGTTATTTTGTTCAATATTGATCTCGGCTAGTAAAATAAGTGCAGAGCCGGTAAAAGATTGAAAATCATTATCCGAGATTCGCCCCAATTCTAATACTTGATTAAGACTCCGGGAAGCTTCACTTAAGTGGCCTAAGTGAAATATCTGAATTCCAGCCAGCATCTCTATTGCTGTTGCCGCAAGAAAATGATTTCCCGATTCAAGAGCCAAATCCCTGGCTTTCTGAAAATAAGTTATTGCTTGTTGAAGGTTGTCCAGATATGCATTAGCTATGCCTAATGCATTGAAAACTCTTGCGCGTGAACTTAGTTTATCCTGAGGGAGAAAAGCTAATGCCTCTTGAGCCTCCTTTAATGTTCTGGAAGGATCATTATAAAAGGTAATTATTCCGGTTAATAACGCAGATACTTCACCACGGAGTGCCAAAATCTCCGGTGAATCAGGCAAGGTAATAAGTTTTGCTTTTACAGCAAGTAATATTTTCTCTGCCTCTTCATATGAACCACTCAAAGATAGTGTCCATGCATAATATATATATAAGTGGGGGTGATCTTTGAGAAGTCCTTGTGGCAAAACTTTCATCCATCCCAAGACAGTTCTGACCATCCCTCGTGCAATCAGCTTTTCGATTATATTCTCAATTAATATTGCTGCGTGACCATGATCCTGTCCATTGATCGCGTGTTTAATAGCTTTTTCAAATTCTCCCGCTTCTTCATACCAATGACTGGCTCTGTTATGAAGATTTGAAATTTCTTCCTGAGAATATTCTTTTCTTAAAACATTAACCAATAAATCAGCAAAAAGATGATGATAGCGATACCAGAAATGATCTTGATCTAGTGGAATGATAAAGAGATTTTCTTTTCTAAGTTGCTTAATAATTTCTTCACCGTTTACTGTTTCAGTAATCTCGTTACATAATTCTGGACTTAATTCATCAAGGATAGACGTCTGCAATAGAAATTTACGAGTCTCAGTTTTTTGACGATTAAGTACTTCTTCAATTAAGTACTCAAGAATGAAATATTGATTGCCTGAAAACGAGTTAATGAATTCGCTTTTATTCTTCCTACCTTGAATTGACTGTGCGGCTAATAATAATCCAACTCCCCATCCTTCTGTGCGCGATTCAAGTAGCTTTACATCTGAAGCAGTTAATTCAAGACCTATAATATCGTTTAGAAGTATACATGCCTCATCATACGTAAATCGTAAATCTTCTGCGCGCAACTCAGTTAATGACCTTTGCGCGCGTAAACGTGCAATCGAGAGTGGTGGATCTGCGCGGGTCACAATTATCAGATGAAGTTGTTGTGGTTGATGATCTAAAAGAAATTGAATACTATCGTGGATTTGTGGATTTGTGATGACATGGTAATCATCTAATACCATTACTAGAATCTTGTCCAATTGCGAGATTTCATTTAACAGAACTGGCAAATAATTCACTATGGATGAAGGTGGGTTTTGGATAAATGCGTTGTATGTGGATTTCGCGAAATCGGGCAAGACGGTTTGAATTGATGCTATGAAATACATCCAAAATGTAATGGTCTCATCATCGCTTTCGTCCAGTGAAAGCCAAGAACGGTTGAATCTCGTTTGATACAGCCAATTACAAATGGCAGTGGTTTTACCGAAGCCCGCTGGGGCTGCCACCAATGTCAATTGATGTCCAGCCGCCAATCCAGATTCAATTCGATTGTTCAATCGGTTACGCGCTACCAGTTTTGGATGAAGGCGTGGAATTTGCAGTTTCGTTTGAATGATTCTTGAATTCACAAGTTTCTCTTCCTTGCTTGTGAAGTTTAGATATATCTTACACGATTAATGCAAGTTTCTATTATTTTTTTGGGGATCTTATCTCTCCATGAGAAAGAAAAGCAATGTTTTCCCCCACATTACCATTGTTTTTCAGGAGAGAATAAAGTGTTGAGTAAATTTCTCGCTTGGTAAATTGTAAAAAAGTCCGTTCACTTGATTTATGAGTAATATCAATCATCATTATTTATTCCAAGTGAAGAATTATGGAATATTTTCCGAAAGATCGGGTTTTATTTGCAATTCCAGGAAAGCTTGAGTAAATTGCTCATTCAGCTCTCGAAGTAGGGAATGAAGGTTTTCCACATCCTTGGTTGGATCCGCATTTTCAATTTGCTGGCAAATCCGCGCAATCTGAGCCAGCCCCATATTGTCACTGGAGCCACGCAGGCTGTGGGCCAGTTGGGATAATTGAGCCCAATCCTGGTGTTGATGGGCGTCATTAATCCTTTTGATTAATTGCCCGGCTTCTGCAAGGTAGATTTGTACCAATTCAAGATATGCTCCATTCCCTGGGGTGTGAAGGAGATCAGTGGTAAGCCGGTCTTCATTTTCAAAGGAATTCCCAGGCTGGTCGGGATGCGATTCCTGCTGTGAATTGCACCAGCGCACCAGGATCTCCTGCAGTTCTGTCAACCGAATGGGCTTGCTGATGTAATCATCCATTCCGGCATTGAGGCACACTTCCCGGTCTCCCCGCATGGCATTGGCGGTCATCGCCACGATTCGCGGACGGTGGTTATCTCCAAATTCGCGGATGATTTCGCGCGTGGCGTCTAATCCATCCATTTCCGGCATTTGCACATCCATCAGGATCAGGTCATAAGGTTGGCGGTGAAGCGCGTCGATCACCTCGATGCCATTGGCAACCAGATCCGGTTTGTAACCCATTTTCTCCAGAATGCGTTGGGTAAGTTTTTGGTTGACCGGATTATCTTCCGCGACAAGTATGCGCATGGGATGTTTTTCAGCCAAATCCTCATCCAGGATGGGGGGTATTGAATCTCGGTTTGAGTGGTGCGCGATATGCGCATCTGACACACTTTGCAAAATGGCGTTAAACAAAACCGATTGTTTGACCGGTTTGCACAAGTAGGTGCTAAACAGGTCCAGGGGTATGGTGAGTTGTTCCAGGTTTCTGCCTAAAGAACTGACCATGACCAATGGGAAAAGATCGGTTTTTAGCAAGGTCTGCATCTGCCGGGCGAGTTGAATTCCATCCATTTCAGGCATGGACATATCGATCAACCCGACATCAAAGCGGGCTTGTTTGGAGAGAAGTTGTATGGCTTCCACCCCGGATGAAACAGAATAGGGCACCAACCCCCAATTCTTGCATTGCAATTCCAAAATTCTGCGATTGGTTTTATTATCATCAACGATTAGAACATGCTTGCCCTGCAGTAAGGATTTCATTGCATCGTTTGGCATGCTGGCCGGGTCCACCGCTTTGGCATGAATGGTGAAATGAAAAGTAGAACCCAGTCCCGGTTTGCTTTCCACCCACATCGCGCCGCCCATCAAATGGGTCAATTTTTGAGATATGACCAATCCAAGACCAGTGCCGCCATATTTGCGCGTGGTTGAACTGTCGGCTTGAGAAAAGGCTTTAAACAGACGTTTTTTCTGTTCGTCTGAAATACCGATGCCGGTATCTTTTACAGAAAAGTGAAGAATTTCTGCTTGTGTTTTTTCTTTTGAAACAGAGATTAACACCTCTCCTGTTTCGGTAAATTTGATGGCATTGCTGACCAGATTAACCAGAATCTGTCGAAGCCGGGTGATATCACCATTAATGTAATGCGGCACATTGGGCTCTATATAATAAATCAGCTCAAGGCTTTTATGATTGGCCTTGGTGGCCAACAGGTCGATCACATCCTCGACGCAGGAAGCCAAATCGAATGGTTGGTTTTCAAGGTCCAGCCGTCCAGAATCGATTTTTGAAAAATCGAGAATGTCATTAATTAAAGTCAACATCGTTTCGCCGCTCACCCGAATGGTATCCACGAATTCTTGCTGCTCATTGTTGAGATTGGTTTGCGCGAGCAGGCTGGTCATACCAATTACGCCGTTCATGGGGGTGCGGATCTCGTGACTCATGGTGGCTAAAAAGTCTGATTTTGCCCGGGCGGCTGACTCGGCTTCTTCCTTCGCCGCTCGCAGTTCGGCTTCTGTTTGTTTTCGGGAGGTAATGTCATCAAAGACTACAACCGCGCCAGTAATGAAGTCGCGGTCCCACATCGGGCTGCAACTATATGTGATTGGGAAGCGAGAACCGTCTTTTCTCCAGAAGAATTCATTTTCTCCCTGGGTGGGGGTGCCGTTCAGGCGCGTAAGGCACATGCTGCACACTTCATGGTTATACGCGTCGTTCAGTTGAGTGTAAAAATGGAAAACTTCGTGGGGATTTTTTCCAATTAGTTCTTGTGGTTCACGCTGCAGCAAGCGAGCCGCGGTGGGGTTGATAAACGTAATCAATCCTTCCGCGTCCATTCCAAAGATCCCCTGGCCGGCGGATTCAAGCAGTAATTGATTGCTGTGCGATAATCTGTCTAACTCAATAACCAGCTTTTCCCGGTCATTTTGAAAGATCGTGACAACAGCTGATATGAAGATAACCACAAGCATTAATGCCAAAAAAGTGACCAGATTATTAACCAGAGAGAACCTGGTTTTTTGAATGTAATCAGATTGAGGAAGATAACTGATCGAAATCCAATATGGAAAATTTTCTGAATCGACCGGCATGTTTAAATTTTCTTCGCGAATACCGATCGGAAAAACGCGCTTGAAAGTGTAAAGGCCATCTACAGCTTCAATTTGACCTGAATTTTGATCTTTTATTTCCTTCCAGATGGTTGGGTGGTCTATCGCAAAGGAAGAGTTTTCATCACCCGGAAGAACAAACCCCCATTCACTTGTCGATTTGGGATTCACCAACCAATATCCGTTTGAGTCAATCAGCATTAATGAACTGCCCGTTGATTGATTGAGGTGATTCAAGTCTCCCAGTAAGAACCGGCCGATGTAGTTAATCACAATCACACCTTGCTTACCGCCCAGTTTATCAAAAACCGGAGTAGCAAAGCGCATGGTTGGTTCAAGAGGGTAACCACCCAGATTGGATTCTTGAAGAATATCAAACGGTGAAACGAAAACCTGCCCTTTTGTCAACTTTAGCGTTTCAGCAAAATAATAGCGCGTTTGAACATCTTGCAGATTTTCAATTGGGGAAATTTTTGGTTTGCCAACGTTCAAATCAACGCGGACGATTTCCTTCCCATCTTCATTGATAAACCGAATCTGATCATAGATGGTTTTGTATTGGGCAAAGGATTTGTATTCATCCGCCATGTCGGTCAGAAATTCGGGTATTGCCGGGCGTCTTCGAAGATGAAATTCTGTGCGCTCAGCCAGGAAATGCAAATCCGAGAGGATGTCCGAAAACTCTGCATTGATTACACTGATCTGTGCTTCGACCAAATTCCGTTCTTCATTTTTTACTAATCTGCTGTTGGTTTGCGCTTGAAGGACAGATAATGCCCCAATAGCGAATAGTAATAATATCGTTAAGGGTAATAACCAGGTGAAGAATGTTTTCCACGAAAATTTCTGAAAATTTCCAGATAATGGTTTCATTAATTAATATCGCCAATAATGAGATTTGATCATATCAATGGTATCAAAAATATATAAAACCTTCTGTAAAACTATCATAAAGGTTGAGTGATTTTGGCATGAAAAATCTAGGTTAAGTGAATATGAACCCCGAAACCTGATCATCTTCCCAGTCGCTGATGAAATCATTGAAAGATCAATGTATGCAGAGAGGTTTACTCAATCACAATGTCTTTGAATTCAGGAGAATGGTCAGGCAATGAGATTTGCAGATCATTAAGGGTTTGTACCAGTACTTCGGCAATAATCAAATTGCGCAGCCATTTGCGGTCGGCGGGGATAACATACCAGGGAGCCCAGGGTGTGCTGGTTTTGTTGAGCACATCTTCATAAGCTGCCATATAATCTGGCCAAAGGGCGCGGTCTTTCAAGTCTCCGGGGTTGAATTTCCAATGTTTGGAGGGATCATCCAGCCGTTCCTGGAGTCTTTTCTTTTGTTCTTCTTTACTGATGTGTAAAAAGAATTTCAAGATGATAGTGCCTTCTTCATAAAGCATTTTTTCAAACGCATTGATCTGGTCATACCGGCGAGACCAAATTTGTTTATCTACCAAATTCTTTACCCTAACTACCAATACGTCCTCATAATGGCTGCGATTGAATATGGCAATCTGACCGGTAGCAGGTGTTTTTTGGTGAACACGCCAAAGATAGTCGTGAGCCAGTTCTTCAGCTGTTGGTACTTTAAAACTGGTGACAGTGACACCTTGAGGATTAACACCTTCAAACACATGGCGAATGACACCATCTTTTCCACTGGCATCCATACCTTGTAAAACAATCAACAGGCGGTGTTTCCCCTGGGCGTAAAATTTTTCTTGCAGTAATTCCAATTCGCCAGTTAATTTTGTGAGGCGTTTCTGAGCTGCTTTTTTCCCTTTTTCAAAAAATGAAGAATCCGCGGGGTCAATTTTTGAAAGGGTGATTTTTTCATTGGGATGCACAGGTTGATTAAATTTCATAATACCTCCGAAGATAGGCTGAAGTTATAAGCTGGTTGAGGTTATTGTACAGCTTATTAAAGTATCGTAAAGTATTAATGTAAAGGTTATTTGCAAAATGGTTGTTCAGACCAGAAAGGAGCGATATGCAACCGGTAATCGAAAAAGTAGAATTTGGGGAAATTGTTGTGGATGGAAAGAAGTACACTCACGATATTATCATTCGATTAAATGGAAAAATTGATCGCAGGAAGAAGCATTTATCTAAAGCAATCTATGGTACTTCCCATCTCCTTTCGCTGGCTGAAGCCGAGTTCATTTATGAAGAAGGCGCTGAATGGATATTATTTGGCGGAGGGCAGTTTGGCAAATGCCGGCTTTCTGAGGAAGCGAAACAGTATTTTAAAGAAAAAGGTTGCGCGGTGAAATTAATGCCAATTGGTCCAGCAATTGAAAGCTGGAATGAAGCTGAGGGCAAGATCATTGGGATTTTTCATCTAACTTGTTGATGGCTACGATTGAATATGAAAGCTGCCCACTTCCTGCACATCTACTGGCACACCGTCAATTTCAGCGGGGATACGGTCATTTTGGGGTAGAAGGTGAAGGGGAATTTTTTGAGAGACCATAACCACAATCGCAATTTCATGAGTCCAATTGGAGCGGCAGCGTTTAAAACCAACCCCCACTCCTACCACATTGGCTTTTGCCAGTAATTGTTCTTCAAATTGCTGCTTCACCGTTTCGGCGCGTAGGCGGGCTTCTTCAAAATCGGGTTGCGAACTCATAAATCCACCTCGAGCAGATCGAGAACCTGCTGGATAGGACTGAAAATGGTGGTTTGGTCTGAACCAGCAAATAATAATCCGACAGCTTTGTTTTCAACCGCGTGGACCACCAGCGAACCCGAATCTCCCCCCTGTGACATTGGGGTGGTGATAATCTGCTCTTCAAAACGGGCAACGCGATTTTCCAAGTAGTTGACTGATACGGTCGCGTTGACGATTGTAATTTGGCCGCTGGTAAGGGCAGTGGTGCGGCCATATTTGCGGACCTGCATGCCCAATTGCGGTGGAAGAACACCTTCCACTGCGCCAATTTCTAATATGTTTTCAAGAATATCCGCATCGTTGAGGGGGCGAGCCAAAGCCGCGTCGACCAAATTGCGCGCTTGGGCGTTGATCATCCGGGCTGACAAGCGATGTTTTGAACCGATCAACTCGGCAATTTTGTTGGCTGCGTCTGTGACCAAATCCGCGTATTTGCAACTGCTATCGGTTTGGTTATATTCGATGGGAACATACCTGACCAGTTCGGCAATTGTGTGATCTTTAACTTTTCCGCCATCGGCGGGACCGGGCTGCAGAATGGGGTCTCCCAGGGTGGCGTCATTACTATTCGCCAGTACGTGATTGTTCGAAAGAATGAGGCGAATACCGGTTTGCCGGTCACGCACCACGTATCCCAGCGTTCCTGCTGTGATGCGGTAATGCCCAATACTGACCCCAGCCGGGGCTGGACGCCACATCTCGCGTGGATTTTGGTACGCACGAATTTCACCGACTTCAAACACATCGGTGATCACACCATCCAGCTCACGGGGGATGATTTCTTTCGGAGACAGATTCGATTTTGGAACTTTGTTTTTGACTAAAGCTACAATGCAAACACGGTCGGTGAGCTGTCCCTGGGTCACTTTATAGCCAGTGCCAACCCCAACCACATGGGGGAAAGCCAGCAAAGGCTCTTTATACAACTGTTGAACCTGGAGAATCTCCGCCTGTTCCATTTCACACCTTTCATCCTGTATTGTTGGATAAGACTGAAAGAATGCGGGAGAGTAATTGGGGGTCGTCTTTGAACAATTCTGCTGCTGGCAGCCGCTTAAGCAGCTCTGCCCAATTGGGATCGGATTTAAACACGGTTTCAAAGAGAGGTAACGCTTCTTCCACCCGATCCATCTCGGCTAATGTTACGGCATGCCAGAAGGGTAACTCGGATAGATGCGGAGCCAGAACGGCTGCTTGCTGATAAGCGGAAAGCGCCCGCTCTATCTCGTCCTTAACCAGAAATTCATCTCCTTTATTCATCCATTCATATGCTTCATGGACATTTAACAGCCGGGCAAGCTCGTCCAGTGGTGCGGGATGGTCTTCGACCCGTAAATCGACAACGGTATCCTCCCAGGGTTTACGGCTGGATTTGGCTTTTACCACTAGAATAGCTGCACTTTGTTGTCCACGAATATCTCCGCCTGCATCCTGGGCAGCCTGCAAGGCGGCCAGCAACCGGTTGGCCAATCGTCCGCTGGAAGCCTGGTATGCGTCTGCCATGGCCTGCCAAACGGTATTATTCAACATCATATTTGCCTGAACTGAAAACCCTTCTCCGCGAATGTGACCGGCTTCGGCGATACATTTAGACCCGGTATGAACACCGATATTCCCATGCCGGTCGACCATGGCGATTTGCCGAACTTCTTTTTTGGCATCCTGGTATAACAGGTTTTCAAGCGCGGTGGAGGCTGAGATCCCGGTGAACATCAATTCCAGCCCAAGCGGACCATAGCCCGGATCGACCATAGCCTGGGTGGCCACAGCACCCACACCGGCTTCAGCCCAAATGACCAGAGAGCCTGTGGAAAACCAATGGGATTGAACAGCGGCCCCCATTTCTCCAGTTTGCGGATCGCGCGCGACGATTGAATAAGTATGCGCGAAGGGAAAGCGTGGATCTGTGATTACGCGATTGGAGAGGTTTAGTTCTTTCATCAGTTTGCCTCGTGGGGGTAGGTGAATAGAGATTGATGGAATATTTCTATCTTCATTGTATGAATACCAGGGCGGTTGGGCAAGTGGCTGGTTAATATTCAAAATAAAAATCTCCCATCAATTTGAAAATTAAGAGAGAAGTTTTGATGGGAGAGGGTACTGAAAGAATTGTAAAGAGAATGAAAAAAAGGTTAATCCAGAAGGATGTTATCTGAAAAGCCTAACAAATACCCGCCAATTTTGATGTATTCGGTAAGGGTTGCCTGCCAACCGCGAATTGAAAACATCCAGGTGGAGGATCGATACCAATGACCCCGTACCGGACGTACGCGGACGGTCAGCCCGGTTTCATCGAAAGCCTCACGAAATTTCAGCCTTGTTCGAAAAGTATGAAATGGATCGGTGATGACGATGCAAGATTTAAAATCATTCTTCAGCAACAACTGGCGAACGGCTTTGGCTTCATCGTAAGTACTGGATACTTCCTTCTCGGTGACCAGGATGGCGTCTTCAGGAACACCCAGTTTTCGGATCTCGTTTTTTAATAGCGTTGTGTAATCTGAGCCCAATTCTGGAATCTCCTGGCCAGTTTCTGTGATGATAACCCATTTCACAATCTGTTCATCATAGAGACGCGCGGCTTCCTGGACTCGGTCAAGCTCCCCACCGCTCAATGCCACGGCCGCGTCCACATTTTTTTGCGGGTCCGCGACCACCAGCAAAGCCCCCGCCGCCCATAACAGCCCATACAACACCAGGAGAGCGGCAATGAGAATCCCGCCAGTTCCCAGGATGGAGAAACAGGATTTCAAGCACCCCGGTTCTTGCCGGTCAGGGGGCAATTGAGTGTTTGCCGCTTGCATTGACACGGATTAATCGATCTCCAATAAGGCGGCGCGCATGCGCTGCAAGCCTTCTTCTAACAGGTTGCGAGGGCAGCCAAAATTCAACCGCACGAATCCTTCGCCTCCCAATCCAAAATCTACGCCGTGGTTCAATGCTACTCTGGCCTGGTCCAGGAAGAATTTCTGTGGATTGCCGGGAATATTGGATTCGCGACAGTCAATCCAGGCCAGGTAAGTGCCCTGCGGGGAAGCCATTTTAAGACCGGGTAGGTTCTGGTTGACAAAGTTAGCGAGCAGGTCGCGATTGCTCTCCAGGTAGGTCAGGAGTTCAGTTAACCATTCCTGACCGTCACGGTAAGCGGCAATGGTGGCGGTGACTCCCAGTAGATTAATGTGGCCATTCAGCCCCGCTTTGGCTTTTTGGTATGCCGCGCGCATTTCCGGGTTGGGAATGATGGCGTATGAGCTTTCCAGACCAGCGATGTTAAACGTCTTGCTGGGCGCCATGAGTGTAATGGTCTGATTGGCGATTTCTGGGCTGAGTGAAGCAATCGGGATATGCCGCTGGCCGGAGAAAATCAGGTCACAGTGAATCTCATCGGAGCATATTGTAATGTTGTGGCGCAAGCAGATCTCAGCAAGCCGGGTAAGTTCTTCTTGAGTAAAAACACGCCCGACCGGGTTGTGAGGATTACAGAGAATAAACAGGCGGGCTGCCGGGTTGAGCGCAGCTTCAAAGGCTTGGAAGTCAATCTCGTAATAACCATGACCATCATCCACCAATGGGATATCCATACGTTGGAGCCCGTTATGCTCAGCGGCGACTAGGAATGGGGGGTAAACCGGAGGTTGGACGATCACCTGGCTATCTGGATTTTCGAGGGAAATCATACGGCAGGCGAGGTTGAATCCATTAATCACACCCGGCATAAAGACGATCGCTTCAGGCTGCACTTTCCACTGGTAAAGACGATCCAGCCGTTCAACGAGCAATTCTCGTAACTCTTGCGGTTCGTAAGTATACCCAAAGATCCCATGAGCCACTCGCTGTTGCAGGGCTTCGATAACGGCAGGCGGGGAGAGAAAATCCATGTCCGCGACCCACATGGGAAGAACGTCTTCGTCGAAAGCTTTCCATTTGACACTGTTGGTAGGACGGCGGTTGGGAAAATTATCGAAATAACCGGGCATGATTGATCCTTTTTTGTTGGTAGGGTTACCTGGCTGATTATACTCCCAATTTTCAGGGCAATTGTGCCAGCAGATGGAAAATATTATTAAAATTTTGAGAATTTAAACGCTGGAAAACTGTTATACTTACCCTCAATAATCTAGTTTGAACGGTTCCCTTGGAATGGTTGACAATATCATGAAACCCGCAATTGAGATATGCGCCTCACCTGACTGGCGCAGTTATGAGTTATTAGATAGTGGCGAAGGCATGAAGCTGGAACGCTACGGAAAGTTTGTTTTGGCGCGCCCTGAAGCGGAAGCAATTTGGAAAAAGAAGTTGCCAGAAAAAGCCTGGCAGCAGGCTGACGCCCTGTTCATTAGCAGTGGAGAAGAGCATGGCGGTCACTGGCAGAGCAGCAAAACACTGCCTGAACGTTGGATCGTTGATTACAAGGGATTAAAATGTTGGGCGCAATTGAGTGGTTCACGGCATATTGGTATCTTTCCTGAACAAGCCAGTCAATGGGATTGGATTGAGCAACAAATCAAAGCGGCCAAACGACCGGTGCGGGTGTTAAACCTTTTCGGGTATACAGGATTGGCCAGCTTGAGCGCGGCCCGCGCCGGAGCAGAGGTGACCCATGTAGACGCTTCGCGCAAGGCGGTTAATTGGGCAAAAGAAAATCAGGAATTAAGTGGACTTGAGAATAGGTCCATCCGCTGGATGGTAGATGACGCGTTGAAATTTGTTCAACGTGAAGCGAGACGAGGCAGTTATTATGACGGCCTGGTTCTGGACCCGCCCAAATTCGGTCGTGGGCCCAAAGGTGAAGTGTGGGAGTTTTATAAATTAATTCCAGAATTGTTGGCGGCCTGCAAACAGGTCATGTCCAAAGAGGCATTATTTCTGGTAATGACAGCGTATTCGGTGAAGGCTTCGGCATTGACTTTATATTATGCCGTGGATGAAATGATGAATGCGTGGCACGGTCGAACAAGTGTAGGAGAGGTGGTGCTGGAAGAAAAAAGCGCTGGAAGAATCCTCTCTACCGCGATGTATGCCCGCTGGTGGAAAGATAATTTGTAAAGGCAGGTAAATCAAAATGAGTGATTATCCCAAAGTTGCAATTATTGGCCCGGGAGCAATGGGAGAAGCCATTATTGCCGGATTATTAAGAAACGGGTTGAAGGAGCCAGAAAAAATTTATGCATCTGGACCGCTTGTTGATCGAGCGGCGGAAATTCGGGAGCGGTATGGGGTAATATCCATTCACGATAATAAACTGGCGGTGAAAGACGCTGGCGTGGTGATCTTATCGGTAAAACCGCAGACGATCAACCAGGTTTTGTCTGATTTACGCGGTGTGATTCAGCAAGACGCGCTGGTGTTTTCCATAGTCGCGGGTGTGACGATTGAAATGATCAGCGCCGGTTTGGAGCACGATGCTGTGGTGAGAGCGATGCCCAATACGCCAGCTCAAATAGGTGAAGGAATTACCGTTTGGACAGATTCGACTGCGGTAAATGAAAAACAACGACAACTGGCGCGAATGGTTCTGTCTTCACTGGGCGAAGAGATTTATGTGGATGATGAAAGCTACCTGGACATGGCCACCGCGCTTTCTGGATCAGGGCCGGCATATGTGTTCCTCTTCATGGAAGCGATGATTGACGCTGGCGTCCATTTGGGCTTTTCGCGTAAAATTTCTGAAGAGTTGGTGATGCAAACTTTGAAAGGCTCAGTGGATTACTTTGATAAGAAGCGGCATCATCCGGCTGAATTGCGCAACGAAGTAACTTCACCGGCGGGCACTTCAGCTGCGGCTTTATATTACCTGGAAAAAGCGGGTTTTCGCACCGCAATTTCCCGCGCGATTTGGGCAGCGTATGAGCGGTGTGTGGAATTGGGAAAAGGGCGGAAAAGCCAAATGCCCGAAGGTTCCTGATCTCTATTTCGTAAAAATAATCTCAAGAATAATAAATTATCGTAAAAGCTTCCGATGGCTTTCCGTTGGAAGTTTTTCCTTTAATTACAGACTTTCTTCAGATGTACACACATGTACTATGTGGAGTATAATCCGCGTTTGTTATTCTATACATTTTTTCCATTGATCGAAGGGAGTGTTTTATGGCGGTAAAACAGGAACTGGAAAGTGTTGAAGCGATTCAACAGGGTAAGAAAAGAGATGGTTTCACCAGTGCGATAGGGGTGATCGCGGCTACCTTGGGATCGGCGGTAGGTTTGGGAAATATTTGGAAATTTCCCTCGATTACCGGTCAAAATGGCGGCGCTGCTTTCATTATTATTTATTTATTAAGCACGCTTCTGGTCGGTTTGCCAGTAATGATCAGCGAGCAGATGCTGGGTCGCAAAGCAAGAAAAGACGCGATCTCAACCCTGCGAGATCTGTCTCCCAAGAAACAACCCTGGTGGTTGGTAGGTGCAGCCGGGGTATT
>ENA-ORXD01000924-ORXD01000924.1-sediment-metagenome-genome-assembly--contig:-NODE-924-length-29765-cov-4.150465_pt1 | contig 29765 bp, 24 predicted proteins | sample MGYA00237862_ERZ511471 | MGnify/ENA metagenome assembly ERZ511471 | reverse complement strand
ACCCGACGGTTTACATATACCGAGGTGAAACAAAATAGTGCTTGACAGCTGCAGGCTCATAGAAGGAGCGGGCCATGTCGCCCCCCGCGCGGGGGCGTGGATTGAAACATACTTGTCAGTATCAACAGCGCTTGCCGCGAAAGTCGCCCCCCGCGCGGGGGCGTGGATTGAAACATTGCTCTCCCCCTGTCAGTAAGAAAAAATTCTTGGTCGCCCCCCGCGCGGGGGCGTGGATTGAAACACAAATCCGGTTAAAAGACAGCGCCCGCTGTACGTCGCCCCCCGCGCGGGGGCGTGGATTGAAACTACAACAACAAGATTTCCACCACCGGCCGGACCGGTCGCCCCCCGCGCGGGGGCGTGGATTGAAACACCTCTCAAAAATTTTAAACCGTTGTTACCCCGGTCGCCCCCCGCGCGGGGGCGTGGATTGAAACCGTTCCATGCGCAGCACCGGTTTGGCAAACGGTCTGTCGCCCCCCGCGCGGGGGCGTGGATTGAAACTCCGCGAATGGCCTCAGCTTTGCTGGCAATTGGAGGTCGCCCCCCGCGCGGGGGCGTGGATTGAAACTACGATCATCTGTTACAATGATCCCGTATTGCCTGTCGCCCCCCGCGCGGGGGCGTGGATTGAAACCAATCTGCAGCAGATGGTTTGCATAGAGGGTTCGGTCGCCCCCCGCGCGGGGGCGTGGATTGAAACCGGTCCATGCGGTTGTCCAGCCTGGCGCCCGGGCAAGTCGCCCCCCGCGCGGGGGGCGTGGATTGAAACAGGATTTAAAACAGCTGCACCGCTGGTACACGGATGTCGCCCCTCCCCGCGGGGGCGTGGATTGAAACATTTCACTGCCGGCCAAACCCGGCAGGCGAAAGAATGCATGTTTATTTTAAGCGGGCTATTCCCCTGACAAGGGAAGTTGTGATACAGTGGAAAAAATTGAGATCGGACGAGATAGCCAGGCTCGACTGTGGAAGCGACCGGGCTGGTGAAAAAGGCGGATGGACTGCGAGAGACGGAGAAGAATGAAAAATAGACATAAGATATTAGTTATTGATGATGATGAGACCGTACTGGATCTCGTTGAGCAGATGCTTGCCCCGGCCGGCCACCAGGTACAGTCTGCCTTGACCGGCAGGAAGGGCCTGGAGCTGGCTGAGATGGCCGATGGCGATGTTGATCTGCTGCTGACGGATGTGGTCATGCCTGAAATGAGCGGGGAGGATCTGGCGCTGGTTTTCAAGCGGACCTATCCGGCCACGAAGGTGCTTTTCATGTCGGCTTATCTGAAGCCCGGCGCGGGAAGGTATGAGGAGTTGCATGGTAAAGTGGAGTTTATCGTCAAGCCTTTCACCGCGGAAAAATTAAAAGGCGAGATCAAAAGAATTCTGGCCTGAGTATTCCCCGGCGTTGCCGGGGACCCATCGAATCAACTTCCCATCGTTATAATTCATTCCGTCTTTTCCGCAGGCTTTCCTCGCCAAAAAGCGGAGAAATCCGGCAACTTTCCTTGAATTATTTGCGCCGCTCATCTTTTTCCTGTAAAAAAGGGTGTTGCTATCAAAAAATGTGCCGGAATAACGGCTTTTCCAGTGATTGGGCGGAGGGTGTATGGCTGACCATGATGAAACAAAGGGGCATTCGGTCTTAGCAAAAGAGCTTTTGCGGGCAATACCCAAGGTTGATGAGTTTTTGGGCTGGGTGGACCACCTTCAGGCGCCGGTGCGTTTTATCAAGGCTGCCGTCCGGGAAGTGCTCGCCGCCGAGCGGGAGATTATTCTGGGAGGCCGGCCCCGCAAGGTGGAAGATCTTGACCGGGAGGTGCTGCTGGCAAAATTTCATCAACGTCTCAAGGACAAGCTGACCCCCCATTTCCGCACGGTGATCAATGCCACCGGGGTCATCATTCATACCAATCTGGGCCGCTCCCTGCTGCCGCGGGAGGCCATGGACAGCCTGGTCAAGGTGGGCAGCCGCTATTCCAATCTGGAGTTTGACCTGACCACCGGCAAACGGGGCAGCCGCTACAGCCTGGTGGAGGACCTGCTCTGCGAGCTGACCGGGGCGGAGGCCGGGCTGGTGGTCAACAATAATGCCGCCGCGGTGCTGCTGGCGCTGGATACCCTGGCCAGGAAGCGTGAGGTGATTGTGTCCAGGGGCCAGCTGGTCGAGATCGGCGGCTCCTTCCGCATCCCCGAGGTGATGGAAAAAAGCGGCGCCTTTCTGCGCGAGGTGGGGGCCACCAACAGGACCCATCTGCGGGATTACGAAAACGCCATCAACGAACAGACCGGCCTGCTGCTCAAAGTGCATACGAGCAACTACCGGATCATCGGTTTTACTTCCGAGGTGACTCTGCCGGAAATGGTTGAGCTGGGCAGAAAGCACGATCTGCCGGTCATGGAGGACCTGGGCAGCGGCAGCCTGGTGGACCTCAGCCGTTTCGGCCTGGAAAAGGAGCCCACCGTGGGCGAGGTGGTCAAGGCCGGGGTTGACGTGGTGACCTTCAGCGGTGACAAGCTGCTGGGCGGGCCCCAGGCCGGCCTTATCCTCGGCAAGCGTGACATCATCGGCCGCATCAAGAAAAATCCGCTCAATCGGGCCCTGCGCATCGATAAATTCACCCTGGCCGGGCTGGAGGCCATTCTGCGGCTTTACTGTGACGAGGACAAGGCGCTGACGGCCATCCCCACCCTGGCCCTGATGGGGCTGCCGCCGGCGGTGATCGAACGCCGGGCGGCAAGGCTGATACGCAGGATCAAAAAGGCTCTGGCGGATTGCTGCGCAGTGGCGACCGTCTCCGTCGCCTCCCGGGTCGGCGGCGGCGCCATGCCGGAGCAGGACCTGCCCAGCAGGGCGGTGGCCCTGCGCCCGGCGGTGATGAAGGTGACGGAGCTGGAAAGAAAACTGCGGGAGGGTTCACTGCCGGTGATCGGCCGCATTGAAAACGAGGCCTTGCTGCTGGACATGCGCACCGTGGCGGACGATGAAATACCAATGCTTGCCGCTGCCCTGTTTGAGGTTTTCGAGGTGGAGGAGAAATGAGCTTTCCTTTTGATTTAAGCAGCAAGAAGCTTGAAGAGGCTGACATTGATCTGTTCGGCCTGGAATTTGCCGAGATCGTCCGCCTCTTTCTGCCCTGCCGCAAGGTGCATTTTGCCGGGCCCCATCCGGGCGGCGAGCTTCATTCCGGCTGGAAGGCCGGGGTGGAGATGGTGCGCAATGCCCAGAAGCCGGTGGTGGACGGCGGAGAGGTGGAGCACCTCTACCTGCCCCTGTGGGACGGGGAATCTCTTTTCTGTGTCGCCATCCTGGACAATCCGCCGGATACCTATCAGGATTCCTCCTCATCCATGCTGCTGGAAAAAAGCCGGTTGATTTCCGCGGAAATGGCCAGGGTCAAACAATTCGCCCTTGATCCCGTCACCGGGCTGCCCGGCGGCCGCATGCTGCATAACCGCCTGCAGGCCCTGCTGCACAGGAAACGCGGCCATGACAACGGCAACGCCCCTTTCTCCCTGCTGCTGCTTGAGATTCATCCCCGGGCCCGGGACGGGCAACAGGCCCTGGCAATAATCGCCAGGAGCGCCGCCTTTCTGGATTCGCTCATCGGTCATCTCTTCACCCCCTGCCATCTGGGCAGCGGTATTTTCGGCCTTCTCTGGGAGGGGCTCGGCGAGGGACAGACCATGAAGATGGCTGATCTGCTGCTGCGCTGGCTGAAAAGAGAGGGGTTTGCCAGGGGCCGGATCGGTATCAGGTCCTGGCTGGCCGGGGAGCAGGCGGTTGCCGGCGAGGTGTTTGTCGGCCAGGCCTGGGACGCTCTGGGTGTTGCCCGGAAGCGTGGCCCCTTTGCCCTCTGTTCCTATCAGGCCCTGAGCAATCGCAGCGCCCATCCCCTCTGTCCGCCGCCGGCCAGGGTTTTCTCTGAGCTGCACAGGTTATGGCAGGACAGCGATTGTTTTGCCCTGCTGCTGGTGCATGCGGATGAGGTCACGGGCAGCGAGGCCGTTGTCTGGCCGGACACCGCGGCCGCGCCGCTGGTGCGCATTGATGAGCATGAGGCCTTTGTTTATCTGGACGGGGCTGACCGGCAGATTGCCGAGGCCTGGGGCCGGGATTTTCAGGCCCGGGCCGCCGGGGGCAAGGCCAGTTTTTCCCTGGGCATCGCCCTCTACCCCAATCATGGCTTCAAGAAGGTGGAAATGGTGGGTAACTGCCGCAAGGCCCTGCTGCATACCGGTTTTTTCGGGCCGGGCACCATGACGGCTTTTGACGGCGTCAGTCTCAATATCAGCGGCGACATCTATTACAACGAGGGGGATCTGGCCAGGGCGGCCAAGGAGTACCGGCTGGGGCTGCAGCTTGATCCGGCCAATATCAATCTGCTGAACAGCATGGCCGTCACCCTGGCCCAGATGAATCTTTACCGCCGGGCCATTCCCCTCTTTCAGCAGGCCCTGGCCCTGGAGCCCGCCAATTTCATGGCCCTTTATAATCTCGGCTTTGCCTATCTGGCCACCGGCGAGGAAGACAAGGCCATGGCGAATTTCGAGAAGGCCCTGGTTGCCCAGGATGACAACTTTGATCTGCTGCTGCAGCTGGGCAAGCTCTATTGCAAGGCAGGCCGCTTTGCCGATGCGGTCAATGTGCTGCGCCGGGGTGAGCAGGTGGGGCCGGGTGGGGTACGGGATATCAGCCATGGTGCGGTCCACCGTTTTCTGGGCGAGGCGTATAAGGGGCTGGGCGAGAACGGCAGCGCCATGTCCTGCCTGCAGAAGGCGGCCCGCCATAATCCGCGGGACGCCGCGGCGTTGAGCATGCTGGGTGAACTCTATTGGCGGGAGCGGCAGGGTGATGAGATCGCCCTCGCCCTCTGCCGGCAGGCGGTGGAGCTGGATGACGATGACTGGCGGTACTGGTCCCGGCTGGGTTCGGTGCTGGCCGGCCGGGGGGAACATGATGAGGCCCTGCGGGCGTTGCGCAAGGCCCTGGCCCTGGACGGCAGGAACACTAAGTTGTTCCTGCAGCTTGGCGCTCTTTATGAAAGGCGTGGCAAGGGCGGTCTGGCTGAAAAGATGTACAGGAAGATTCTCCGTTTTGATCCGCAGTGCCGGGAGGCGGCAGACCGGCTGGCCGCGCTGCAGAAAGCGTAACGCCGTTGCCGGTTGCCCGGGGTTGCTCGATCCGGGCAAAGTGCCGGGGTAAAAGATAACTTGCAGATGGGGTGGAAAGATGATGCATTCCGGTTCGAATAATGAAAATCAGCAGTACTGGCTGGATACCTTCAAGGTGGGGGACTCCTGGCGGCTGTTCCGCATCATGAGCGAGTTTGTCGATGGCTTTGATTCCCTGGCCGCAGTCAAGCGGCCGGTTGTTTCCATCTTCGGGTCCGCCCGCACCGGCGAGAATGAGCCCTCTTACCAGCTCGCCGTTGAGGTCAGCCGCCGTCTGGCCCAGTCCGGCTATGCCATCATGACCGGCGGCGGGCCGGGCATCATGGAGGCAGGCAACCGCGGCGCCGCGGAAGTGGGCGCCCCCTCCATCGGCCTGAAAATCAGTCTGCCCTTTGAAAGGGGGGAAAACAAGTATGTCAACCTGCCGCTGGAATTCAAGTATTTCTTTGTGCGCAAGGTGATGCTGGTCAAATACGCCATGGCCTTTGTCGCCATGCCGGGCGGCTTCGGCACCCTGGATGAATTGTTTGAGGCCATTACCCTTATCCAGACCAGGCGCATCAAGCCTTTCCCCATTGTGCTGGTCGGCAGCGACTACTGGGGCGGTCTGGTGGACTGGCTCCGCAGTACCTTGCTTGCTTCCGGTAATATCAAAGAAGATGACCTGCTGATTTTTCAGGTCATGGACACCGCGGACGAAATTGTCCAGTTTATTAAACGGACGGTGATTATCTGATTTTTTTTTGATTTGCCGCCCCACTTTGCACCCACCTCCTCAAGAAAAATAATTTCAGCTATTTTTTTCCGTATCGCCTCCGTTGTTTCCATATATTGTTGTGTCCGTAATGTGGCACACAATATAATGTAAAAAGTGCCTGACTTCCCTCTTGATGGCCTGAAACAGGGCAATATTTCCTCTTGACACTCCTATTCATTGCCTCGTATAAGTATCATACTATGGTGTAAAGTGGGGCAATAGGGTGCAGAGGGGGTGCGGAGTTGAGTGAGACAAGCTGCATAAGTCAGCCAAGCCGCTTCAGAGGCAGATCTGAACATACGGTGGACGGGAAAGGCCGGTTGAATGTGCCGTCCCGCTTCCGGGATGTACTCATGCGCGATTATGATGACCGGCTGCTGATTACCCCGCCATGGCGCACCTGCCTGCGCATCTATCCCCTGCAGGAGTGGGAGAAAATGGAAGCCACTCTGTTGAGCAAGGAAAAAAAGGACCCCCAGTTTCAAAAGATGATCCGCTATCTGGTCGGCGGTTCTGAGGAGTGCCAGATCGATAAGAACGGCCGCATTCTTCTGCCCGCCCATCTGCGCAGTCAGCTTGATCTGAAGAAGGATGTGGTGATGATGGGCATGGGCCCGTTTTTTGAGATATGGGACAAGGATACCTGGCAGGCGGAAAGCAGCATTACGGCACAGGATTTTGTTGAATTTGATTCAACCCTTCATGAGTTGGGCCTTTTTTAAATATGTTGATAAAGCCGGTACACCTGCCGGTCTTGCTGGATGAGGTTATCCACTACCTGGCTCCGCAGGATGGCGGCCTTTATGTGGATGGGAATCTGGGGCTCGGCGGGCATAGCGGGGCGATTCTTGAGGCAAGCAGCCCCGGCGGCAGAGTGATAGGGTTTGACTGGGATGAGGATGCCCTGACCAGGGCCAGGGTTAATCTGGAGAGGTATAAGGGCAGAGTAGAGTTCATCCGGCGCAATTTTGCCGACATCAGGGAAGTCCTGCTTGATTTGGGCGTGGGCAAGGCAGACGGATTGCTTCTCGATCTGGGGTTGTCCTCCCTGCAGCTTGACCTGAGCGGCCGTGGATTTACCTTTCAGGGTTCCGAGCCCCTTGACATGCGCATGGATGTCAGAAGCCCGGAGACAGCGGCAGATTTGTTGAACCGTGCCAGTGAGCAGGAACTGGCCGACATTTTTTATTTATACGGAGAGGAACGTCAGGCCAGGCGGATTGCGTCTAGTGTGGTTGACGTCCGCAGGAAGATCCCCCTGGCGACGACTGATCAGTTGGTAAAGATTGTCGAAAACGCTGTCCCGCGCAGATTCTGGCCCAAAAAAATCCATGTTGCCACCAAGGTTTTCCAGGCGCTGCGCATCGCAGTGAACCGGGAACTCGATAATCTTGAGAAAATTTTAGGCGGCGTTGCGGATATTGTGAAACCAGGAGGGCGTATCTGTGTAATTTCTTTTCATTCTCTGGAGGATCGTCTGGTGAAGCGGACTTTTAGAAATAATCCCGCCTTGATGTTGGTAACCGCAAAAGCCGTTACTGCGGCGGATGACGAGATTCTGGCAAATCCGCGATCAAGAAGCGCCAGGCTGCGCGTTGCCGCCGTGGGTGGGCAGTGATGGCCGCCCAGTTATCTTCACGCTATAAGCCGGGCCTCGTAAGAAAGCAGGGCAAAAGGGGCTCCGGGCAGAAGTTGCCGCTGGGTGGCTGGTTCTGGAAGCTGACCGGCGTGATCATTGTCATGGTCACCCTGGTCGGCATGGCGGGCGGTTACTGGTTTTCTTGGAGTATCAGGCGTGGACTGGACGGTTTGACCAGAGTGCAGGGAGAAAAGCATGCATTGCTGCAGGTGAGCAGCAATCTGCAGAAGCAGAGGGCGCAGCTGCTGGACAGAAAACGGATTGAGACCGTTGCCGCAGCAAAACTTTCACTCTACCCATCGGTTGAACAGAGCGCCGGCGGCGGGGTAATCGTACGGATTCCTGAACAATGAAAGGGTACAAGGAACCGTTTGACAGTAACTGGGGCAAAGGAGGGGGATACAGGCGGGATGAGGAGAAGAGGAAAAGGATTGCCAGACTGCTGTTTCTTGCCGGTGTTGCCGTCATTCTCATCATGGTCGGGGCCTATTTCGTTTTTTTCCGCCAAAGCCCTCCCGGAGAAAGTGACAGCGCAATACACGACCCGGTCAAGGTCAACGAGGACCTTCCCCTGGTTGTTCCGCAGAAAAATAAAGAAGTCAGGCGCAGAAATATTTATGACCGCAACCTCAATGAACTTGCCATCAGCTTTAAAGTTGACTCGATCTATGTCAAGCCCCTGGAATTTGACAACATTGAAAAAACGGTATCACTGCTGGCCGATGCTTTGAATCTGGATGAAAAAGATGTGCTGGATGAACTGAAAACCCAGAGGAGCTATAAATGGGTGGTGCAAAATATTTCTCCTGAGAAGGCAACCTCGGTTGCGGCGTTGAATCTTCCAGGAGTTTATTTTTATGAGCAGGAGCAGCGTTTTAATCCCAGCCGGGCAAACATGGGGCAGATTATCGGCGAGGTAAAAGACGGCCACGGGTTGTCCGGCATAGAACTTTTTTATGACAATCTGCTGCTTGGCGGTTCGGCCCGGGCGGATGCGGTAACAACGGGTGGTGGCGGCAAAAGTCTGGTTCTGACCTTGAACGCCAAAATGCAATTGCTGCTGGAGCGGGAAATGACGGCACTGCTGAATGAGATACGGCTGGATGAGCCGGCTGCCGAAGCGATGACGGCGGTGAGCGCCCTGCTGATGGACGCGGAGCAGGGCGAGATCCTGGCCTATGTTAAACTGCCGTTTTTTTCTGCAACGAAATTGGGAACAGCCAACAGCTTCGAAGGCGTGGACCGGATGATGGCCGGGCAGGTGGACCCCGGGGCGCTGTCCCTGATTTTCAAGGCTGCGGCAGACTTTGAACAGGCACAGCAGATCGTCCTGGAAGAACAGCCCTCGGTGGAAAATATCAAGTCCCTGGTGCCGCGGATGATGAAAAAGATACGGGAAGGCCCGGCAAAATCACCATGGGTGCAACTGCAGGACGGGTCATATGCCTCCGACTGGCTGGCAGCTGCTCTGGAGGATGAGCAGGCGGCGGCTGAAAACGGCGAGGTGGATTTTTCCGATTTCGGCAAAATCCTGGACAGAGTTGGCCAGTGCAGGCTTGACCTTCCCGGGGACAACGGCGGCAAGGAAACCGGGCTGGGACTGCTGTGCGGATATGCCGCCCTGGTAAACGGCGGCAAGGCAGTTACGCCTCACATGCTCAAAGCCACTCTTTCCGGAACAGGGAAGCCGGAGGACTGGCCATGGCCGCCACTGGAGAACAAGGTCATCGGCCCAGAAGCAAGCCGGGACCTTGTTCTTTTTTTAGGTGAAAAGGCCCTCCCCGGCGCATCAGTGCTGGTCGGTGAAATTCTGCGGCCCAGGGTGGATATCGCCGGCACAGAGATAGAGGTGGCGCCGCCGCCTGCCGACAGGCCGGTACCGACCGGCGATGCTGCGGCGACTGCGAAGCAGGAGGCGAAACCGCGCATCACGATCATACCGCATTGCGACGGGCTGGCCCTTGCCTCAGTTTACGTAAATAAGCCGGAATTGGTGATGCTGATAGTGGTTGACGATGCCAGTATCGATCTGATGCGGCCTTCACCTGTCAGGGAGCATGCCGATGCCTTCCTGCAGGCGGCCATCAAATTGCACCATCAGAAAGAAAACGGCGGGGCTGCTCTTCAGTCGCTATCGCGGGAGGAGATCTTCCAGCGCTGGATACTGCGCAATAAGCAGCTGGGTTTGGATGTGCTGGGGGAAAGAAAAGCCGATGCCGACACCATGATCGATGTGCGGGGCATGAGTATCCGCAAGGCCCTGCAGGAGCTGCAACACTATGATGTCAAGGTGGTGATCGAAGGGTCGGGTATGGTGAAAAGGCAGCACCCCGATGCCGGCAGCAGGTTGAAAGGGGGGACGCTGGTGATTTTGAAGGCTGAGACGAAGCGGAAATGATGGAGCGGATGCGTAAGAAACGACTGGGCGATCTCCTTGCCGCAGCAAAACTTGCAATTCTCTGCCCCGCGGATGTGGAAGATGTGGAGATCTGCGGGGTGACGGATGATTCAAGAAAGGTGTCGCCAGGCATGCTTTTTGTCGCCGTGGCTGGTGCTACGGTGAACGGCCATCGTTTTATCAATGACGCCGTGGCCAATGGCTGTGCGGCGGTGCTGGCCTGCCGTGATTTTGCCGGACAATGCGCGGTGCCGCTCATGAAAATTGATGATACGGCAAAGGCTTTAGGGTATCTTGCCGCGGCCTTTTTCGATTTCCCCTGCCGCAGGATGAAGATGATCGGCATCACCGGCACCAACGGCAAGACCACCTGCACCTATCTGCTTGAGTCGATGATCGGCCTGGCGGGCGGAACCCCCGGCGTCATCGGCACGGTCAGCGTCCGCTATCAAGGCTGTGAGTCCCCTGCTGCCCTGACCACCCCGCAGCCGGTGGAGCTGCAGCAGATTCTCTGTCAGATGGTTGAGGCGGGTGTTACCCATGTTGCCATGGAGGTTTCCTCCCACGCCCTTGCCCAGCAGCGGATTAACGGCGTGTGGTTCGATGTGGCGCTGTTTACCAATATCAGCCGTGATCATCTGGACTTTCACGGCAGCATGGCCGGCTATTTTGCCGAGAAGGAAAAACTCTTTGCCTCTTACCTGAAAGAGGATGGCAAGGGGGTCATCGTGCTGGGCAAAGAAGAAGAACAGGAGGGCAATGGCTGGTGCGACCGTCTGGTTGATGTTCTTGCCAGGGGCAAGCATGGCTGTTTGACCTGCGGCATCGGCAGGGGGCTGATCCAGGCCGGGAATTTCAAGTTTGATCTGCAGGGGATCAGGGCTGAGATCGTTACTCCTGAGGCACGATGTGTGCTAGACAGCCCGCTGGTGGGTGATTTTAATCTCCGCAATCTGCTGGCGGTCATCGGCTGCGGAACGGCACTCGGCTATGATCTGCCCACAGTCTGCAGGGGGGTGGCCGGGGTGGCCGGCGTACCGGGCAGACTGGAGAGGGTGTTGCCCAATGGTGACACCCTGCGGCAGGGCAGGGAGGTGGCAGCAGTGTTTGTCGACTATGCCCATACGCCGGACGCCCTGGAAAATGTGCTGCTGACCTTGCGCGCGTTGAATCCGGCTCGGCTGATTGTCGTGTTCGGTTGCGGCGGGGACCGGGACAGGGGCAAGAGACCGCTGATGGGGGGAGTTGCGGCGCGTCTGGCCGATGTGCTGCTGGTCACCTCGGACAATCCGCGCAGTGAGCCGCCGCAGAAAATCATGGAAGAGATCGTGGCAGGGATCATGGAAGAAAAGCTGACAAAAGCAAAGGGCGAACAGCTCATGCAGTCCCGGCAGCAGAAGGGTTATGACGTGATCGAGGAACGGGCTGAGGCAATCCGCATTGCCATCAGCGGCGCGCAGGCGGGAGACGTGGTGTTGATCAGCGGCAAGGGGCATGAGAGTTATCAGATCATCGGCAGCCGGAAGTTATTTTTTGACGATCGCCAGCAGGCAAAAGCACAGCTAAACATTGCCAGACAGGCAGCTTAAGGGAAAAGGAGAAAGGGAATGGAACTTGGACGAAGCACAGAAAAAGAGTTCTGCCGACTTGCAGCCGGACCCGGGAAGACTGATTTCGGCTATGGATTCAATACGGTGCAGGATCCTGTCTGGACCTTGAGCCAGGTGCTGCTGGCAACAGGAGGGCGTTTTGTCTCCGGGGCGCCGGGGGCGAATTTTCGCGCCATCTCAACGGATACAAGGACCCTGCAGCCGGGGGATCTCTTTGTTGCCCTGCCCGGTGAGCATTTTGACGGGCGGCATTTTGTCAAGGAGGCGGTAGGCAAGGGGGCTGCCGGCGTCATCGTCGCAGGCATGGTGGAAGAAAAACTGCCCGTGCCTGTCATTTTAGTCGCCGACCCGCTGGAGGCCCTGGGAGATCTTGCCGCCTATCGCCGGTCTTCCATGCCCAATCTGCAGGTCATCGCCATTACCGGCAGCTCCGGCAAGACAACGGTCAAGGAGATGTGCGCCGCTATCCTGAAAGAGGAATACAACGTCTTGAAAACGGAAGGCAACTTAAATAACCTGATCGGTTTGCCGCTGACCCTGCTGCGGGTGGATGCCTGCCATGATGTGGCGGTGCTGGAAATGGGCATGAACCGGCCCGGCGAAATCGCCCGCATGACCGAAATCGCCGATCCCGACATTGCCTGCATCGTCAATATCCAGGGCGCCCATCTTGCCGGGCTGCATTCCATCGACGGGGTGGCCAGGGCCAAAGGCGAGCTGTTCCGGGGCGGAAAATCCTGGGCCAAATTCTGCGTTAACAGCGATGACAAGCGGGTAAGGGCACTTGCCCGCAACTGCAGTCAGGAACAGATTACTTTCGGCCGGGGCCGCAATGCTTACGTGCGGGCAACCCATGTGCGGAATCTGGGCGAGGAAGGAATGCTTTTCACCCTGAATATCGGCAGCGAAAAGGTGAGAATCGGCATTCACAGCCTCGGCGAACATAATGTCGGCAATGCGCTGGCCGCCGCCGCCATGGCGCACGCCGCCGGGGTAAAGGTGGAACAGATCGCCGGCGGGCTGAGGAATTTCACCCCGTATGATAAAAGGCTGCAGATTGAAACAATCGGCGGGCTGAAGGTCATCAATGACTGCTACAACGCCAACCCGGCATCCATGCTGGCAGCCCTTGAGACGGTGCGGGCCATGAAGAAAAACAAAAAAACGGTGGCCATCCTGGGCGACATGCTCGAACTGGGGGAGACAAGCGAGTCAGCCCATCGACGGCTGGGTGAAACAGCGGCCTGCAAGGCCTTTGATTATCTTTTTGCCTGCGGCCAGTTTGCCAGAAAGGTGGTCGAAGGGGCGCTTGACGCCCGCATGACGATGAAACAGGCAAAACAGATGGAGAGCAAAGAGGATATTGTCGAGGCCATTGTCAAACTGATCGCCCTTGGTGAGCTGAAAAGCGGAGATCTGGTGCTGGTGAAAGGGTCACGCGGCATGCGCATGGAAACAGTAATTGAGCAGTTCAAAAACAGGCTGTAGGCGGGGCAATGCTTTATCATCTTCTCTATCCGCTCCATAACCTGTTCGGGGGCTTCAATGTCTTCCGTTACATCACTTTTCGGTGTATCGGGGCCATCGTCACCGGCTTTCTGCTTGCGCTGGTAATAGGCCCGCATTTCATCAGACTGGTACAACGCATGCAGCTTGGGCAGGTGGTGCGGGAGGATGGGCCGGAAAGTCACTTCAGTAAAAGAGGTGTGCCGACCATGGGGGGGATGCTGATCATTGCCTCGGTGGTCATTTCAACCCTGCTGTGGGTTGATCTGACCAACCCGTTCGTCTGGCTGATCCTGGCCATCACCGTCTGGTTCGGGGCCATCGGCGGCATTGACGACTGGCGCAAAATCAAGAAGAAAAACTCCAAGGGATTGAGCGCCAAGGCAAAAATGGCGCTGCAGATCCTTGGTGTGGTTGTGGTCGGCGCTGTTTTGCTTAATCGGCCGGGTTTTGATACCTCGCTGAGTTTTCCGTTTTTAAAGGACGTGAAACCGGACCTGGGGATTTTCTATATCGTTTTCATGGTGCTGGTGGTGGCCGGGGCCTCCAATGCGGTCAACCTGACGGACGGCCTGGATGGTCTGGCCATCGGGCCCACGGTGGTGACCAGCGGCGTTTATCTGCTGTTTGCCTATCTTGCCGGCCATGCCGGCCTTGCCGCTTATCTGCAGATACCCTTTGTCCCCGGCGCCGGGGAGGTGACGGTGTTCTGCGGGGCGCTGGCCGGGGCGAGTCTGGGATTTCTCTGGTTCAACGCCTACCCTGCCCAGGTGTTCATGGGGGATGTGGGTTCGCTGGCCATCGGCGGGGCCCTGGGGGTGGTGGCAGTCATCATCAAGCAGGAGATTCTGCTGGTGCTGGTCGGCGGCATTTTCGTCATGGAGGCCATCTCCGTGATCCTGCAGGTGGGTTATTTCAAGATTTCCGGGGGGAAGAGGATCTTTCTCATGGCCCCTTTTCATCATCATTTTGAAAAAAAGGGGTGGGTGGAGCCGAAAGTGGTTGTCCGCTTCTGGATCGTGTCCATCATTCTCGGCCTGATGGCGCTGGCCACCTTGAAACTGCGGTAATGACGGTATGGTTGGTTTAAAGGAATTCATAGCCTCACCAGGCTCCCGCAGGGTCCTTGTGGTCGGGTCGGGCAAATCGGGATTTGCCGCGCTGCAGTTCCTGCACCGGCTGGGCTGCCGGGTGGCGCTCAGTGAAAAGGCGGAAGAGTCGGCCCTTGACGGCAGGCTGCTGGAGTGGCTTAAGGAAAGGGAGGTCTACTTTGAGACGGGGGGACATCGCCGGGAAACATTCCTCGATGCCGATCTCATTGTAGTCAGCCCGGGTGTGCCGCTGGAAATAGAGGAGCTTGCGGCGGCCCGGCAGGCGGGTATTGAGATAGTTGGAGAGCTTGGGCTTGGTGCTGCTTATCTTCAGATACCAATTGTTGCAGTAACCGGCACGAACGGCAAAACCACAGTGACAAAGCTGATTGGCGAATTGCTGCAGGAAGCTGGGAGAAAGGTGTTTGTCGGTGGGAACATTGGGACACCGCTGATTGATTATCTGCTGGGGGAGCAGGATGCGGAAATAGCGGTTCTGGAGGTAAGCAGCTACCAGCTTGATACGGCGGGAGAATTCAGGCCGGACGTGGCGGTACTGTTAAATATCAGCCCGGATCATCTTGACCGGTATGCGTCCTATGATGACTATGCTGCGGCAAAAATGAAGATTTTTGCCTGTCAGCAGCCGGACGACCTGGCTGTCGTCAATGCCGACGATCAGGAGATCCTGCGCCGGGTGGAGGTTAAACCGCTGGCGGCGAAAACCCTGTGGTTCGGCAAAGAGATTGCCGGCAGGCCGGGGGCAGTGGTGGAAGCCGGGCATATTGTCCTGCGCGGGATGTTCTCCCATGAGGAAAAGTATGCCCTGCCGGAAGAACTGGTGGAATCGCCGAACCGGGAAAATGCCATGGCGGCTACCCTGGCAGTCCGGGTAATGGCCTGTCCGGACGAGGCGATCAACAGGGGGCTGGCAAAATTCCGGCGACCTCCCCACCGGCTTTTCCGGGTGACCGAGATCAACGGGGTGAGCTATTTTGACGATTCCAAGGCCACCAACGTCGGGGCGGTGCGGTCAGCGCTCGAAGGGATGACCCAGCCGGTGATTCTCATTGCCGGCGGCCGTGACAAAGGGGGCGACTACCTTTATCTGGAAGAAAGTGTACGGGCCAAGGTGAAAAAAATGGTACTGATCGGCGAGGCCAGAGAAAAAATGGCCAAAGCCTTTGAGGGGATAACCAGTATCGAGATGGCGGACAGTCTGGAGGAGGCGGTGCTCAAGGCGACCCGGTGCGCTGAACAGGGGGATGCGGTTCTGCTGTCTCCGGCCTGCGCCAGTTTTGACATGTTCAAGAGCTATGCCGAGCGGGGGGAACGTTTTCAAAGGGCTGTTTGGAGTCTGACGAACAAGTAACAGGTAAGGCGAAGGCGACCGGGCGAGCAGTTGACCTGCAGGGGCATATGCGACCCGGGGAGCTGAATTGAAAAAGATAAACGAATAACTGAGAAAGAGAAAATGGAAAAAGTATGTTGCCGGTGCAAGCGAAACGAACAGGCAGGGCGGTGGGTCCCCCTGAAGGATGAGGACAGAAGTACTTTTTCATACGGTTTTTGTCCGAACTGTTATCAGCTGACTTTGGCTGAGATTAAAATGGCGTCATCAAAGTACAGATACCGGAAGGCGCCGGAAATGACGGTTTAAACCGTCAGCATTATGGGAAACAGGGAAATCAGATTGATTGTCAGCGGAGGCGGCACGGGCGGGCACCTTTTCCCCGGAATTGCAGTGGCTGAGGCGGTGCTGGATCGTCATCCGGCCGGCCAGGTGCTTTTTGTCGGCACCGGGCGACAGACCGATGCGCGGGTGCTGGCCAACAGAAAATTTCAGACCACAACCATCAGCTGCCGGGGGCTCAAGGGGAAAAGCGTGCTGCAGCGATTGACCGCCCTGCTGCAGCTGCCCCTGTCCACCCTCTCCGCCATGCGGCTGATGAGAAGGTTCAGGCCGCAGCTGGTCCTCGGGGTGGGCGGCTATGTCACCGGGCCGGTGCTTCTTGCGGCAAAAATGATGGGTGTCGCCACCTGCATCCATGAGCAGAATTCAGTGCCGGGCATGGCCAACCGCAAGCTGGGCAGATTGGTTGACCGGATATTTCTCTCCATACCCGGCAGTGAGCGATATTTTGCCGAAGGGAAATGGGTGCTGACCGGCAATCCGCTGCGCCGGGAACTGATGGAGGCGGCGGCAGGGAAAAGAGAAAAGAAAGATGGCCTGACCCTGCTTGTGCTCGGCGGCAGTCTCGGGGCGCACCGGGTGAATGTCTTAATTGCCGGCGCCATGGAAATACTGAAAAACACGGTGGCGCAACATCGCCTGCAGGTCATTCACCAGACCGGCAGGGATGATGAGCAGATGGTGGCGGGCAGGTATAAAGAGCTGGGCATAAAAGCCGAAGTGGCGGCATTTTTCAGCAATATGGCCGGGCTTTACAGCCGGGCGGACCTGGTTGTATCCCGGGCGGGCGCCACAACCCTGGCTGAGATAACGGCCTTTGGCCTGCCCATGATTCTGATCCCGTATCCCTTTGCCGCCGATGACCATCAGCGCAAAAACGGAGAATATCTGGTGCAGGGCGGCGCAGCGCTCATGTTCACCCAGGATGCGCTGACGGAGCAAGGGCTTGCTGAACAGATCAGCGGGCTGCTGGCGGATGAAAAGCGGCGGATACAGATGGGGCAGGCGGCCAGGCGATTGGCCAGACCCGATGCCACCGAGGCTATTGTCAAACAGTGTGAGCAGCTGATGTTCGCCTGACAGGCGTTGCAGGGGCGCGGACCCGATAAAACGAGTTATAACCAAACAGAAAAAGACGACATTGTATAAGAAAACAAAACATATTCATTTTGTCGGGATCGGCGGCATCGGCATGAGCGGTATCGCTGAACTGCTGCTCAATCTGGGCTACAGCGTCAGCGGTTCCGACCTCAAGCAGAGCGATATCACCAGACGGCTGCAGGAGCTGGGCGGCAAGATTTATCAGGGGCATAACGGGGCATGGGTAGGCAATGCGGATGTGGTGGTCATCTCCTCGGCGGTCAAGGAGAACAACCCCGAGGTGCTTGCCGCACGGGAAGCCTTTATCCCGGTCATTCCCAGGGCTGAGATGCTGGCGGAACTCATGCGTCTGAAAAAATACGGCATCGCCGTGGCCGGCAGTCACGGCAAGACCTCGACCACCTCGCTGGTGGGCTGGCTGCTGGCCGAGGCCGGACTTGATCCCACCGTGGTGATCGGCGGCAAGGTCAACAGCCTGGGCACCAATGCCAAACTGGGCGAAGGGGAGTTTCTGGTGGCTGAGGCGGATGAGAGTGACGGTTCCTTTCTCCAGCTTTCCCCGGTGATTGAGGTGGTGACCAATATTGATCTGGAACATCTGGACTACTACCGGGATATCGACGAGATCAAGGAGGTATTCCTGCAGTTTATCAACAAGATACCATTTTACGGCGCCGCCGTGCTCTGTCTTGATGATGACAATATCGCCTCCCTGCTGCCGCGTATCAAAAAAAGGGTGATAACCTATGGGCTGGCAACCCAGGCGGATATCAGCGGACGGCAGTTGAAAGCAGAGGGCCTGACCACCAGCTTTGAGGTTTGCCGGGGTGCCGAGGTGCTTGGCGAGATCATGATTAATTCCCCCGGCCGGCATAACGTGCTGAACAGTCTCGCTGCCGTGGCCGTGGGGCTGGAGCTTGAGATCCCGTTTGCCAAAATTACCGCAGCCCTGACCTCATTTACCGGGGTGCAGAGACGTCTGCAGATCAAAGGTGAAGAGCGGGGGGTCACGGTGATCGATGACTATGGCCATCATCCCACGGAAATCAAGGCAACGCTTGCGGCCATCAGAAGCGCCTGGCCGAGCCGCCGCCTGCTGGTCATGTTCCAGCCGCACCGCTACACCCGCACCCAGGGGCTGTTCAAGGAGTTCTGCACCGCCTTTCATGATGCGGATATTCTCATCCTGACCGAGATCTATCCGGCAAGCGAAAGCCCGATCGAAGGAGTGACGGCGGAAAATCTCATGACCGGCATCAAGGAACATGGCCAGCGCCAGGTGTATCTTACCGCAGGCGTTGATGACCTGGCGGGTTTGGTGCATCCCATGCTGGAGGATGGGGACATTGTGCTGACCCTGGGGGCCGGCGATATTCTGCGGGCCGGTGAGCAGATTTTATCCGCTTTAGGGTCCGTGGCGAAATGACCATTTCGTTACGGTCCTTGATGCCGGTCACCGTATTGGGATGTTGCGGTTATTTTTTTACAACGGCGTAGCTTGACCATGGAGAGTGGAGGTATGTATGGAGCTGCTGCGTATACCGGAAAATGGGACGGGATGATGTCTCCGCTGGGTGGCTCGGGCACGCAACTGCCTGAATGGGCGTCTGCATTGCAGAAGGCGATGGCTGGTCACCGCAGGGGAGATATTGTCTGGCATGGCTCCATGGCCAGCTATACCACCTTCAAGGTGGGAGGGAAGGCCGAGGCCATCGTTTTTCCCAGGGACCGTGATGCGCTGTCCCGCGTGGTCCGCAGCCTGCACGATGCAGCGGTGCCCTGGGTCATCCTCGGCCGAGGCAGCAATGTGGTGATTGCCGATGCCGGGCTGAAAGGGGCGGTCATTATTTTAGGCCGTGATTTCGCAGATATCGAGATGATGGAGGAGGGGGCGGCCGGTGTGCTGGTCAGGGTCGAGGCCGGCTGCAGTCTGGCAAAGCTGGTCACCTGGGCGGTGGAACAGGGACTGGCCGGGCTGGAATTCGCGGCAGGCATCCCCGGCAGTGTCGGCGGGGCGATTGTAATGAATGCCGGGGCCTGGCAGCGTGAGATGAAAGATGTGCTGGTTCGGGTCAGCATCATGGACAGCAGAGGTGACATCGACAGCAGGCAGGTTGAGGCAATGCAATTTGCCTACCGGACCTGGGGGGAGACGAAGGGGAGAATAGCCCTGGAGGGCATTTTCCGGTTGCAGAAAGACAATCCGGCAATGCTCAAGAAAAAATGCCGGGAATACCGGCAGCGCCGCAAAATTCTGCAGCCGCAGAATATGGCCAGTGGGGGCTCTTTTTTCAAGAACCCGCAAGGGGTCAGAACGGCCGGGCAGCTGATTGATCAAGCGGGGTTGAAGGGGTGCACGGTGGGCGGGGCCATGGTGTCGCCGGTGCACGCCAATTTTATCGTGAATACCGGCAGGGCCACGGCCCGGGACATCATTGCGCTGATGCGGATTGTCCAGGAGACCGTTAAAGACAAATACGGCATCGCACTGGAGCCTGAAGTGAAGATTCTGGGCTTGGAATGAAAAGGAAGAAGAAGGGATTAAAGGTCTATCGGGCCAGTAATCACAGCTGGTTCGGTGACCAGTTGCTGAAGGTGATCAGCATCGCCTTTGCGGTCATTATCGCAGGCGGCATTATCTGCGTCATCGCCTATCAGGGACTGAGCCGGGCGGTCTTTTTTCAGGTTGAAGCGGTTGACATCAAGGGCTGTGCCAGGACAACGCCCACGGAGGTCCTTTCCTGGAGCGGGCTTGATGTGAAAACCAATCTGTGGGCGGTGCGCATCGGGCGGATTCGCAAGAAACTGGAAAACCAGAACTGGATCGCCACCGCAGAGGTGAAAAGGAACTGGCCGAACAAGCTGGCCATTGTCGTCCGGGAGCGCAAGCCCAAAGCTCTGGTGAGCATGAAGTCCGGGCTCTACTATGTTGATGGCGCGGGCGTTGTCTTTGCGGAGGTGCTGCCGGTTGATGACCGGGATTACCCCGTCATTACCGGCCTGGATGCTGAGAATGGGAAGGCGGGTAATGCAGAGCAATGGTTGACGATGGCCCTCGATTTTATCGGCTATGCGGAAAAAGGAACGGCGGTCCTGCCGAAACAGAATATTTCGGAAATTCATCTGGCCCCGGAGGGCGATCTGATTCTCTTTATGGTGGACCATGCCTTTCCGGTTTATCTGGGCCAGGGCAATATGAAGACAAACTATTACCGGTTGAGCACGGTACTTTCCTGGCTTTACCGCAAAGAGAAGTATGACCAGACCGCTGCCATTGATATGAATTATCTGGCCGGTGCGGAAATGGACGCGGCAAGCGGGGGAAAGGTGCTGGTTCGCATGAGTGATAATCAGGCGGTGCATTGAGGAAACGTATGGCTAATGTGGAAAGAGGCGAGTTGATAGTCGGCCTTGATATCGGCACGACGAAGATATGTGCCGTTGTGGGGGAGGTTGTCGAGAACCGGGTCGATATCATCGGCGTTGGGACCCATCCCTCCATCGGCCTGCGCAAAGGCGTGGTGGTCAATATTGAAAGCACGGTCAACTCCATTAAAAAGGCGGTTGCTGAAGCGGAAATGATGGCCGGCTGCAATATCAGCTCTGTTTATGTGGGAATAGCGGGCAGTCATGTCACCGGGCAGAACAGCGATGGGGTCATTGCCGTCAAGAACCGTGAGATCCGCCAGGAGGAAATCGACAGGGTGGTGGAGAATGCCAAGGCGATTCCCCTGGGGCAGGACCAGGAGGTGATCCATGTCATGCCGCAGGAATTCAAGGTGGACGGGCAGGGCGGCATCCAGGACCCGCTGGGTATGACCGGCGTGCGTCTGGAGGCGAAGGTGCATATCGTCACCGGGTCGGTAACCGCTGTGCATAATATCATAAAGTGCTGCAACCGGGCCGGTCTGGAGGTGGATGACGTGGTGCTTGAGCCCATCGCCTCGGCGGAGGCGGTGCTCACCCCGGAAGAGCGGGAACTCGGGGTGGCCCTGATTGACATCGGCGGCGGCACATCGGATCTGGCTGTTTTTGCGGAGAATTGCATCCAGCGCACCTTTGTGCTGGGGATAGGCGGCAACAATCTGACCAATGATCTGTCAATCGGTCTGCGCACCCCGCTGAAGGCGGCGGAACGGCTCAAGGAAAAATACGGCTGCGCCATATCTTCCATGATCGATAAGGATCAGGCCATTGAGGTTCCCAGCGTCGGCGGGCGGAAATCCCGTAAACTGTCCCAGCGGGTCATGGGGGAAATCCTTGAACCGCGGGTGGAGGAGATGCTGACCCTGATCAATTACGAGTTGGTGAATTGCGGGGTGAAAAATCTGGTCAACGCCGGGGTGGTGATGACCGGCGGTACGTCGATGCTGGTCCATATCCTTGATCTGGCCGAGCAGATTTTTGATCTGCCGGTCCGTATCGGCTATCCGAGAAATATCGGCGGGGTGACGGATATTGTCAATACCCCGCAATGCGCCACCGGGGTCGGCCTGGTCATTTATGGCATGCGGTGCGAGTCGGATAGATACACCCGGGACCAGGGCGCCAAGGGAATCGGGGGGCTGGCCAAGAAAATTAAAGGGCTGTTTGGGAAATTAATGTAGAGTAATTGCGGGATTAGCTGTAAATTATAAGTTAGGATTTCTACGGGCGATGACGTCCGGTGAGGTTCATCAGGACAGGGGGGCTAGGTATGGAATTTCAAATGGCGGAAGACACATCAAGGGTAAAGATCAAGGTCTTCGGTATTGGCGGCGGCGGCGGAAACGCGGTAAATACCATGGTGGAAAGCAAACTCCAGGGAGTGGAATTCATTGCGGCCAATACTGATCTGCAGGTGCTGGAACATTCCAAGGCCGATGTCCGATTGCAGCTCGGCCCCACGGTGAGCAAAGGATTCGGCGCCGGCGCCAATCCTGAAAAAGGGCGTGAATCGGCTGAAGAAAGTATTGATGAAATCAGAAATTGCCTGAAAGGCAGTGACATGGTCTTCATTACCGCAGGCCTCGGCGGCGGCACCGGCACCGGCGCCGCACCGATCGTGGCCAGGGTGAGCAAGGAGCTCGGCGCACTCACCGTGGCGGTGGTTACCAAGCCTTTTGTTTTCGAGGGCAAGGCCCGCATGAAAAATGCCGAGATCGGCTGGGAACAGCTCAAAAAGCATGTGGATACCATCATCACCATTCCCAATGACCGTATTCTCTCTCTTACCCAGAAAAAAACCCGCTTTCTCGACGGTATGAAAATGGCCGATAATGTGCTGGTGCAGGCGGTGAAAGGCATAACCGATCTGATTAACCTGCCGGGTTACATCAATCCGGACTTTGCCGATGTGTGCACGGTGATGAATGAAATGGGACCCGCCCTGATGGGCGCCGGAGTAAGCGTCGGGGAAAACAGGGCGGTGGAAGCGGTAAATATGGCCATAGCCAGCCCGTTGCTGCAGGATATCAGTATTGACGGGGCCAGGGGTGTGCTGGTCAACATCTCAGCCCGGGAGGACACCTTGACCATGGCCGAGGTGACCGAGGCCACCAGCAAGATTTACGAAGAGGTCCACGATGATGCCAATATAATCCTGGGGGTCATCTTTGATGATTCTCTTGGAGAGGAACTGCGGGTCACGGTTGTTGCAACGGGTATCCGGGTGGCAGAGGAGCTGGAGCCCCTGCCTGATAAGGTGACGCCTCTGCCGAAAAAGGCGGAGGCAAGAGCGGCCAGCGCCACTCTGCCCTTCAGCACGGAGCACAAAATACCCCATGTGGCAAACGGCGGCAGCTACCCTGAGCCCAGGCGCAAGTATACCACCGTCAATATTTTTGATGAAGATGTTCTGGACGAGCCGACCTTTATCCGGCGCAATGAGAATTGATGAGGTGATTGCGGATTTCGGAATACGGATTGGGGATTGAATGGGTCACGTCATTTCCCGCAAAAACTGAAGAATTACCGCAGAGCCGCAGAGCTGGCGAACTGTAAAAAATATTTCTCTGTGATCTCCGTTTGTTCTGTGGTGAAAATAATGGCATTACCGCGTCAACGGTGCGCTCAGCCAATCTGCATTCCCAAATCCGCAATCCTTAAGTATGGTAGGAAGGTTGGGGGGAGGAACGAACCCCGACAACATCATCCTCTCTCGCCATGGCCGCTTTTATCGTTGCCGCAGCTTCAACCGCCCCAATCGTGGTCCATCATCCCCGCCTCGATATACCGGTGGATGCTCGAATACGGGCAATCCGCCGCCGGGTCACATGGCCGTGTTTCACCGGATTGCAATGGATGTGATCCACATGTCTCGCAAAATCCCCTTCGTCACGGATGAGGTATTCTCAATACCGGCGTTGCCGGATGCCGCGTTCTCCTTTGCTCGCCCGACTGGCGCTCCGGTACCGCATTGCATCCCTCCGGTCTCATGACACATTGTTGGGGTTCGTTCCTCACCCCATCCTACCGTGCTTAATTGATTTGGTCTGCCTAATTATTTTCGTTAAATCAGCTTGTTACGAAGTTACAAGATTAGGTGGATTCGTTTGAGAGAAATGCTTTTTGACTTCTCTGTCAATGATTTTACCCACTTTACTTTTTGCGACTTTCATATTGTACCGTACCTGAAGATTCAGCCAGAATTCCGGTTCAATTCCAAAATATTTGCCGAGACGTAAAGCAGTATCAGCAGTAATTTCTCTTTTACCATGTATAATTTGACTGACCCGATTTGCCGGGACATTAATGTCTTTTGCCAATTGATTTTGAGTGATTTCCATTGGCTTAAGAAATTCTTCAAGTAATACATCGCCCGGAGTGATTGGAGTTAGTTTAGTTGCCATAATTTTACCCCTTGTGATAATCAACAATTTCTACGGCGAAGACGTTTTCTTCCGACCAGACGAAACAAATACGCCACAGGTCATTAATCCTAATACTGTGCTGTCCGCTTCTGTCGCCTTTTAATTGCTCAAGCCGATTCCCAGGGGGAACCCGCAAGCTTTGCAAGGAAATTGCAGCATTTAGAACCTCAAGTTTTATTCTTGCTGCCCTGGAAATACTTCTGAACTTTTTTACATCGAAATCGTCAAAAAGTTTTTCCGTATCTATGCATTTGAAGGATTTAATCATAGAGATATGATATGACGCAATACGTCATTCGTCAATAAAGTATTGAATTTGAGAGCCGAACATGAAAATCGCCAGTTTATCTGGTGTATTTGCTGGTTGTAATTATGTACGGTGTCCCTAGAATTTTTGAGAAAATCCTTTCCTCTCAATCCATAGCTTAGATAGTTTAGCCCAATATTTACTGGATTGTATGACGTAAAACACCTTTACTCGAGGGATACTTCCCTGTATTCGTGATTGAGGTCTTCCACGTGGACCCCTTCATATACGCCAGGAAGTGTGACTTCCTTGATGATATTTTCCTTTGTTCCCGAATACCAGACAACTGTGTACGTGAAGGGCACGACAGCCCGGAATCGCCTGACTGTCGAATCTACGATTATCTTTTTGCCCGGCGGCACGTTGACAGGTACAGTCCAGGATATCTCCTGTGTTGATGTGTTGACGTAAGACGTGCCGGATGAAGCAGACCCGGATAATTCAAAGCTGGACTTTGCACCTACACTTCCGGGCAATCCTGCCGAGACCTCGCCTCCGATTTTAAATCCCAACGATTGCTGGAATGTAAGAGTCTTAGACGTAGTAACTGTCTTTGTGTCCTGATAAACTACCGACTGTACTACCGAAGTTCTGTTTGGTATCTCCTGATGCGCCAGCCCCTCTGGATTTGCCCTGATCCTGGCGGCCTCAAGTGCAGACAGATCGTACTTAATGTCCTTGATGTAGCAAGGCGGATCAAAGTGAAATGTCATGCTGGCAACGGCGCGTTGAAGGCTTTTGTGTCTCCTTTTATTTACATATCCGCTGATGGTTCTCAAACCCCCGCTATCTGGTTCGTTAACAAAGAAGGGTCTTCCAGGCTTCCCGCCGAACTGAGGTGATCCGGTACCCTTGTCGGTGAAGAATTTAAGCCGGCTTATATAGCGCCCGACAATCTCTCCTTCAATACGAACGATTACCGCACCTTCAGGGACTCTCCATAGGGTCTGTTTTATGGACCAGCTTGACAGCTCATTTTCCGGCAGACCTAGGTGAAATGTTCCTTGACCGTCCTGGCCATAATAGATACGGATCCCGTGGATGAAATCACCATGAGCGACTTCAACATGAGTTATCAGTCCTTTGTTTATAATAGCATCCGGATCCAGGAACTCCACGCAACCTTTATGAATCTCTCCGGTAACAGTGAGATCTTTGCCTTGAAACACTTCAGCAGTGGTATCATTGGAAGTTGCAATACAGCCAAAGGTCGAGAACGTGAGGACAAACAGAATTGTTATCGCTACTCGTGACATCGTAAGCTTCCCTTTTTCCAAAGTTATATATTGAAACCCAAAGTTTGAAGTCAGCGACTGGTCACCAAAAACATACCACATCAGCGCCGTCGCGTTTTTTTTCAGTCCGCTGAAGTGATTTGATTATGTGTTGTTCTATTATTCGTCAAATTCTTTTAGAAACTCAATGAAATAACTCCTAACCATTTAAATAAGCTGCGGCGCATATGAGTGTGGCCGCGCTTAGCGCCGCCACACTTTTCGACGTCAGCTTAATTTTTTTGTTGTGCGTTTACCTGTATGTAAAAATGAGGTGCCGAGCATCTTAATCTTCTCATCTTCCGAACCAAGTTGGATGCCCCACCGATCTTCCATGAAGTCGAGCATTAGAAGGCCCCTCTTTTCGATTTGCACAGGTGACCATTCATGTTCTTTAGCTACTTCGTTTTCGGAATAAGATCCATAGCGATAGCCAACAACTTTATCTTTTTTACCATCAATTTTTTCAGGAAAAGGATTATTTGAAATACTTGAATTTTTAGGTCTAGATAGAGGCAAAAGGTTTCCTAATGAGTTGCGCAGAGCAGTTCTTTGATTAGGCGTTAGCCCTGAGAACCGTGATGTCCAATAGGTATGTCGCGCCTGGCGAGGGTATATATGTTCAACAGTCACAAAGTCCTTTTTCTGCTCTGCAAACTCTGGCCAGAATATTTTTGGGCGGTCTGTCTTTGAACGACCCTGTAAATATAAGTTGTATTCGAAAAGAAAATACCTGATGCCATCCCATTGATAAAATCCTTCGCTGCGGAACCTAATAATCAGATCACGTATGAATCCACTCTTTTTCAACCAGTTTTCGGTCAAGTCAGATAGATGCTTAATTATTTTCTCTGCCGTTGTCTTTCCTTCTGCTAAGTTAATTGACCATTCGAAAATACCAGGCTCGACATCAAACGCGGGCATAAATCCGTAATGTCGACTTGCAAGCATATAAATAAACAACTGCCTTTCAACAGTCTTTAGAAATAAAACTCGTGTCTTGTTGTCTGTCTCTAACTGGAGGAAAACTAAAATCAATGGAAGAAAGTGGTGTATTCCAATACGGTTCAGTTTATCGAGCCAAACCTTGGTTTCTGAAGAAAAGTCAGAATCCATTGGATTCCATATGTTATACCATAAACCGACTGCATCCTGGAGGGAACTTACGTAGTGGTAAATGTCCTTAAGTTCTAATTTAACATCAACAGGTGCATCTTTGGCTACGTTCCTGGTTACGAATTTGTTTTCTAATAGGTCAGTTGCATAATCTGCTGTTCTATATAATCTTCTATATCGGATAGGATCGTTTGCCGCCGAATCGTCAATTAAATTCTTTCCAAAATAGATAATATAGTGTGTAAACAAGAATCTATCGTCTTCAAGTGGCTGGTCCTTGTTCTTTCCTAAGTTGTGATATAGAGACTTCCAGCAATCATTTATAGCACGACGCAGCTTTTGTCGTTCGTAATCCGGTGCGTCAAATTTCAAGGAGAGATATATGAGCCTATTTTTCAATAATTCAAGATACGAGAGTGGTTTACCTCGATTGTTCATGGTCTCAAATGCAACACAAACATCAACATCATCATTTATAGTAAAAATATTAAAAAGTAATTGTTGTGTTACCTTTCTATACAGGACTTCGAGTTCTGACTTATTCAGTGGAACTACCCTATCAGTAAAGAATCCTTTAGCTCGGGCAAGATTTTGGGTATATACAGTTTCCTCGGGCCTCCAGGTTGCGGAGCGTTCTAAAAAAATTTTAGTTTTAAGAAATTCATAGCTTGGATTGTCCTTTTCGTACCCAAAGACGTAAGAACGTGAGATACCGTCATCTTTAGAGTCAAAAACAAAGCGGCGTTGAATGTCTGCGCGATCTGTAAAATTTAATTTGTCACCTGGTTGGATGCACTCCAAGATAGTTTGTATCAAAACAATTGCGGTCGTTAGACGCTGTTGCCCATCAACAACAAAATATGGCTGATAACTCTTAGCTTCAATGATCCAAAGATCATCATCCCAATGTTGATATATCGTTTCCGGCACATCTTCAAGAGTGAGGACACCCGTGTAATGGTTATGGTCAGAACTGAGTTGCTGAATATCATTCCAGAAGTCTTTTAGTTGTTTGTTAGTCCATGCATAACCTCGTTGGTAGTCAGGAATCCGGAAGAGGCGCTCAGTAAAAATCTTTGAAAGTGTGAGTAGTTGAGTATCCATTAAATATTCCTTTGTTGTTCCTTTTTGTTCGCACAACGAGTCTGCAGAAAAAGCCGTTTTTGCGAAACCTGGCGTCGCCGGGAAGGTCTCATTTTTAAAAATCCCCAGCTATCCGCAATCCGGTTTTCTATTCCCGGCTACTCAGTTCGTGACTCGTTTACGTCGCTTTCATGTCCTTTTTTGCCCTGTTCAGGGCTGCTTTTGTCTGATTTCCGCTTCTACGCAAACCCTTCGCCGAATCGGTGGATCTTTTTCATGTTATGGACAACACAGAACAGGTTCCATTGGCTGTTGACCTTGTCTCGGCCTCGCAGGGTAAACCGGTCCAGTCCCATCACCCGGCAGATGTGGGCAAAGGGTGGTTCCGCGATTGCCAGCCGCATGGCATACATGGCCCGGCCCACTGTCGAATCGATCTTGCGTTTCATCTTCTCGATGCAGGAGTCCTTGGCCTTTTCCGTACGGCCATGAAAATAGGCAACCTGCCTGATCTCGGTTCTTTCCGGATGACGCAGGCATTGGCTTCTGAGCGCGCAGGGCAGGCAGGCTGATTTCGGTCCTTTGAAGCGGATTGAGCATAGCCCTTTGGTTACAACATTGCCGCCGCTCCGGTACAGACGCTTGCCCGCCGGACAGAGGCAATAGCGCATGTCATCCGCAAAGGTAAAATCTTCGGTGGCAAAAAGTCTGGGGTGGCCGGAGCGTCTCGCCCTTTCTTTCCGGGTCCGTTCCTTGTACCGATCCACATCGGCAAAGCGGGGATCACGTTTCCGGAAATGGGTATCCGCCACATAGGCGTCAATCTGCTGTTCAGACAGCATCTCCATATTGTTGCCGCTGTGAAAACCACTGTCAGCACTCAGCTTTGTATCGGCAAAAATATTCTCTTCCTTGCCGATGGCCTGGAAATTCTCACGGGTGCCGTCAATCATCGGTTCAAGCAGGTCATGCTCCTGCCCCTGGCCGAATGCCTCGGCATGGACAATGATCTGGTGTTTGCCGTCCACCGCGGTAACCCCGTCATAACCCTGGATAACTCCCTTGGAGGTCTTCATCTTGGCGCAATCATTGTCGGTGATGTTGCTTTTGCGCGGCTTGCCGGTTTTGCCCGGTTTGTCATCATTGCCATTCAGCCATTTTCTTATTTTCGTGAGCCGGTTGCGCAGGGTGGCCACATACTGCTCATCACGGCTGGCCTGTGCTTCCTCACTCTGATTGCGGTCGCTGACATGGTGGTTTTTTACCATCGACTCGATGGCCTTCTCCATCTTGGCTGCCTTCTTCTTAAAGTCCGCCCTGGTGCCGCTCCACTCCTTGGCGGCATTGGACGGCAGCTTGCAGCCGTCGATGGCGAACATCTCCTTGCCGATCAGGCCAAGGTCGTCGCAGACCAGCAGCACATCCCGGAAGAGGTGGATGATCTCCTTGTCCATGGAGGAGATGAAATCGGCAATGGTGGTGAAATGGGGCCGGGTGTCGGCGGAGAGCGCCATGAAGACCACGTTTTCCCGGCAGGCCTGCTCGATCTTCCGGCTGGAAACAATGCCCCGCGAGTAGGCGTAGAGCACGATTTTCAAAAGAATCCGGGGATCGTAGGCGGTGGCGCCGGTCTGGTCGTTGCCGAAGCGGGCGTCGAACAGGGACAGGTCAAGTTCGTGGTCGATGAGGTGGTTCAGGGAGTACTCGAAGGTGCCGGGTAAAATCTGCTTGGCAAAGTGGACGGGGATGAACTTTCCTTGGGCGTAGGAGTAAGGTTTGTAGCGGGCCATGATGCAATACCCTTGTGCTAAAGTTAAGCGGTTGTGTTCCGGGATATCGCAGTCATTGTACAGTGATCACGCACACAAATAAAGTCGAAATTACAATGAGTTGAGTTTTTCTACAGGCTCAACGCCAAGCTCACCGGCGGCAATGGAGCGCAGCGGAATTGCCGTCCGAGTGTACATACTATTAGGCAGCAAAGAGAAAGGCTTCTCCTTGAGAGTCGGATGTACAATATGGGGGTTGTCGCTCACAACCGGTACTATCCAAGCCACAAAAGGAGAAGCCATTATGAAAGTTACCCTTACTGCCCAAGATCGGAAGAGCGTCGTGTAGGGAAAGAGTGTAGATCTCGGTGGTCGCCGTATCATTAAAAAAAAAA
>ENA-ORXD01000923-ORXD01000923.1-sediment-metagenome-genome-assembly--contig:-NODE-923-length-29785-cov-3.510704_pt1 | contig 29785 bp, 29 predicted proteins | sample MGYA00237862_ERZ511471 | MGnify/ENA metagenome assembly ERZ511471 | reverse complement strand
TGCGGGTACATGGCGATTCCGACGCTCGTTGTGACGGAAAGATTCCGGTCGCTGATTACGAAAGTCTCTGAAAATGCCTGAAGGATCTTGCCGGCGATAATATCCGTATCTTCAACATGATCGACCTCCGGTATAATGACAAGGAACTCGTCACCGCCCATTCTTGCAACGGTATCGCTTTTGCGCAGCGTGATGATCAACCGCTCTCCCACCGTTTTCAGCAGCAGGTCTCCGAATTTATGGCCCCATACATCGTTTATCTGTTTGAATTTATCGAGATCAAGCATCATCACGGCGGCCCCTTTATGATTACGCTGTGCGTTCAATATTGCCATGTTGAGACGGTCATTAAACAATGTCCGGTTCGGAAGACCCGTCAATGCATCGTGGTAGGCCATATGCCTGATCGTCTGCTCCGCCAGTTTTTCCGCCAAGAACATATAAGCCGCGGCTCCATCTTCCACATAGAAGTAATCGCGGATGTATTTTCCATCCGAGCGGATGATCGGTCTTTTCCCGCGCAGGATGGAGCGGATCGTTCCGGGGATGATGCGGTTCCAGTTGAGGTCGCCGCCTCCGTAAAAGTTTCCGCAGCGCGTGATCGTGACCGGCAGATCGTAGGTCTGCGCGTAGGTATGCGCGATCATGTCCGCGCAGGCTTTGCTCACGTCGTACGGGTGCTGGCCTTGCAGCGGGGTGTTTTCGTCGTAGGGCAGGTTCTCCTGGTCGCCGTAGGCTTTGTCTGAGGAAGCGATCACGATTTGTTTGACCGTCGGGCTGCGCCGGCAAGCCTCAAGCAGGTTCCAAGTCCCGCCGATGTTCGCTTCGAACGTGGAAAGCGGATTGCGGTTCGCGATCGTGACGATGGTCTGCGCCGCCAGGTGGATGACCGTATCGATCTCATATTCCCCCAGGACGCGCTCGATCACCTCACGCTCGCGGATATCTCCCCTTACAACCTTGACGCGTTCAATCGCTTGTGTGCGCACCAGCTCGCTTTGCGGCACCCAGTCGCGCACCAGGCATACCAGGTCTGCGCCGGCTTCGATCAGGCGTTTCACCAGCCAGGAGCCGACCAATCCGCTGCCGCCTGTCACAAAGGTCGGGCGGTCGAGCCAAAAAGAATTTTTCATTTCCAACCCTTCCAGGGCGCGCTGCCCTGCTGCCACAGTTTATCCAGCAGCCTTTTATCGCGCAGGGTGTCCATGCACTGCCAGAAATCATCATGCCGGTAGGCGGCTAGCTTTTTCTCGGCGGCAAGTTGTTCCAGGACTTCTGCTTCCAGGTTGGTCGCGTCGCCTGCGATGTAATCGAGCACCTGCGGCTCCATCACCATGAACCCGCCGTTGATCCAACCCTCGCCGACCTGCGGTTTCTCGGTAAAATGCGAGATCAGGTCACCGCTGAACACCAATTCCCCGAAGCGCGCCGGCGGTCTGACCGCGGTGAGCGTCACAATGCAGCCGCACTGTTCGTGCAGCCGCATCAGGCTTTTTAGGTCGACATTGGATACCCCGTCGCCATAGGTCAGCATGAAGGTTTCGTCGCCGATATAATCCCGCAGTCGTCCGATCCGCCCGCCGGTGCTGGTTTCAATGCCCGTATCCACCAAATGGATCAGCCAATCCTCATCCAGTTGGTCATGCAGTTCAATTTCTCGCGTATGCAGATTGATGCTCACGCTGCCGCGTATCGAGGAATAATCGAGGAAATAGCGCTTGATGATATCCGCCTTATAGCCGAGCGCGATCACGAATTCGGTATGCCCGTAAGCGGCATAATGCTTCATGATGTGCCAGATGATCGGCTTTTCTCCGATCTCCACCATCGGCTTAGGGATGATATCCGTTTCTTCAGCCAAACGCGTTCCTAAACCGCCTGCTAAAATGACAACTTTCATTTTTTCCTCATGCAAGGTTTAGCTATTTCTTTTGCGTGCAAAGGTACTCGTGATATGGCAGTTGCGCTTTTCCGGGTTTCGGTAGAAAACCCAAAAAGGTCGCTGCGATCCTTAGGATGTATTTAAACCAAAGTTTAATCGATTTTCTTCTTTCTTTTTTATCCACATCGCGGTTCCATTTCCAGTCCATCACCTCAACCATGTCAAAGCGTTCTTTCAGCAGATCGGTCAGGTTGGGCAGTTCTTTATTGCGCGGTTGGTGGTCTCGGTTCAGGCTGTAAAGGCTGCCTGTGAGGGTTTTTTGAATGAAATCGAGATACTTCACTACCTGTTTGGTGGTCATCTCCTGAAAAGAGGATTGATTGATCGCCAGGTCAAATCGCAGTTCGGATAAGGAATCTAGGATGTAATTCGGTAGGATGACAAAATCGAAATCTTTTAAGCGGTCGGGTTTTAGGATTTTTTGGAAATCCTTTTTATCGTAGACATATACCTTCCTTTCAGGATTCAGCAATGAAAGGTAGGCCGCCGCGAACAGCGAGGTTTCCGGCAGGTCAATGAGAACGTAAACGGTGTCCTGGTAGATCTTTGAAAGATGGTGGATCAATCCCCCGTAACCGCCTCCAACCTCAACCACCACCCGCTTGGGGTGGCCTTTTCCTGCTTGTTCCGGCATCACCTTGTATCGGTAGAAAGTGCTGATCGTTTGCTGAAACCTGAGAATGTCTCGGCTGATAAAGCGGCCGTCTTCGTATTTGAAGCCAATTCCTCCCTCAGGTTCGTTTAAAATATATTTCGCTGGCAATCCCTCGGTCAGCAGCTTGAGATTGCTGGTAGCGAGGAATTTTTCTTTATCGCCGTAGTAGTAATTCTGATAATTATCGCCGGTCAAATGATAGGTATGCAGCCGCAGTTTTGCATAAGAATCCTCTGATAGCCCGAGCATGTAATCAAAAAAGGAACAGAAATCAGACCAGTATTGGCTGGGTTCTGCGACCGATGCGGCTTTCTTATTCCTGGTTTTTTCAGGGGATTTGTTTTCTAAGGCATGCCTTTCCTCCAGCATGGCGGCGATTTTGGTTTTAATTTCCCTGATCTTGGCGCGCTCAATTTCCTGCACTATTCTTCTCCTTAATTAGTCGCTTTTCAAAAAATTTTTGAATCCACTTTACTGAATTCGACACCCTTGCCATCATATCTAAAAAAAGAGGTGATTAAATGGACATTGTAATATGAAAAAATCCAGAATCAGCGCTTTGATTGGGGTGGCTGATTCTCACGTTTCTTCATACCCGCACATTGAACCCGGCTTCATGCAGGGCGTGCTTGATCTCCAGCGGCGTCTGCTGGGTGAAATGGAAGATGCTGGCCGCCGCCAGGGCGGAGGCTTTGCCATCGCTCAGCGCGCGCGCCATGTGCTCGGCGTTGCCCGCCCCGCCCGAAGCGATCACCGGGATGCTGACTGCCTCGCTCACCGAGCGGATCAGTTCAATGTCATAGCCTTGCATGCTGCCGTCGCGTTCGATGGAAGTGATCAAAATCTCGCCCGCGCCCAGTTCCTCGGCTTTCTTCGCCAGCGCCTGCGGCGCAAGCTCGGTCGCCTGCCGCCCGGCGTGCGTGTAAACCCTGTGCCTGCCGTCGGCTTCCTTTTTCGCGTCAATCGAAACCACCACGCACTGCGTCCCGAAGCGCTGGGCGATCTCGCCGATCAATTCGGGCGTTTCTATCGCGCTGGTGTTGATGACCACCTTGTCCGCCCCCACCTGCAGCAGGCGCCGCACGTCTTCGATCGTGCGCACTCCTCCGCCCACCGCCAGCGGCATGAAACAGTCATCCGCCAGGTCGTCGATCAATTCGAAATCCGGCTCGCGCCCATCGTTGGTGGCGCTGATATCCAGCAAGGCCAGTTCGTCCACCTCGCGCAGGTTGTACACCTTGATGGCCTGCATGGCGCTGCCCACCCGCCGCCACGAATCGAAGCCCACCCCTTTTACCAGGCCGAAGTCTTTGTAGAGCAGCGTGGGGATCAAGCGGATTTTGACAGCCATGCTAATGCGTGATCTCCAGAAAATTCTTCAAAAGCGCGAATCCGGGTTTTTGGCTTTTTTCCGGGTGGAACTGCACGCCGAACACCAACCCGTTCTGCACGGCTGAGGCGAATCCCTCCCCGAAGGGCGTGGTCGCCAGAACATGCTGCGGGTTCTGCGCTTCGAAATAATAGCTGTGTACGAAATAGAAATCTTTGCCCGCCTCAATGCCTTTGAACAGCGCTGAATCAGCGCGTGCGTACACCTCGTTCCATCCCACGTGCGGAATGCGCATCTCCGCCTGCGTCTTCTCGAAGCGTTTCACCGCGCCGGGGATCAACCCCAAGCCGTCCGTTTCCTTGAATTCCAATCCTTTTGTGCTCAATAGCTGCATGCCCAGGCAGATGCCCAGCAGCGGGATCTGCCGTTCTTGGGTTTGTTCTTGCAGCATCTCATCCAATCCCCTCTCCCGGATGTTGCACATCGCGTCCGGAAACGCGCCCACTCCCGGCAGGATGATCGAGTTTGCCCTTTCGATCTCCTCGCGCTGGCAGGTGACCAGCGGGCTGCCGCCGCATTCTTCCACCGCGCGGCGCACCGAATCCAGGTTCCCCATGCCGTAGTCTATGATGGCGACCAGCATTTTGGTTTAGATATTTTCGTAATTGACCTTGCTCAGGTTGCCGTCTTTATCCTTGATCAGGTTGCCGCGGCTGTCGCACTGGAACAGCTTCTTGTTGGTGAAGCGGTCGCAGATGGCGATGAACTCCTCCAGGCTCATGCCGATTTCCGCCAGCGTTTCCTCGATCGGCACTCCCAGGTAGGTCCAGGGGAACTTGCCGTCGTGCATGCGCGTCAGCCTCAGCCCCTCCGCGCGGTTCAGGCGCCCGCGCCGGATGTGCATGCAGGCTAGGTCGGTTGCCCGCCCGAATCCGTATTTCAGGAATTTAAAATAATCGTGAATTCCGGTTTGAACGTTGTCCAGGTTTTCATAGTTGACCAGTGAGCCCTCAACTGTGTGGTTGAAGGTCTCAAAACCGTATGCCTGCGAGATCAGGGCGTTGCCATAGCCGTCCCAGGGCAGGTAATAGCCCAGGAACAGGCCGGTGACGCCCACGTTTTTCAATTCCTCATCGGTGGGATACGTGAACTGGATCAGGTGTTTGGGCTCAATGCCTTCCTGCCCGATCAGGTCCGAAACGCGCAGCCCCAGCAGACCGCCGAACTCCTCCAGCCAGCGCCGCGTTAATGTGTTGTCGTTCACCGCCGCCGCCGGCCCGCCGTATTCGTTCTGCGGATTTTCACCCCAGATGATCAGCGGGATGTTCATCTGCACCGCGATCCTGACCGGGATGGTGAAGATCGCCACATGCTCTGGCCAGGAAATATCGCCGATCTCGGTTAAAGCCAGCCGGTTGATGCGCCGGCGCACAACCGGGTTGGTGGTCACTTCGATGTAATCCACTCCCAGTTTTTTCACGTTTTCAATGTTGCGCCTGCCGATCGCTGAAAGCTGGTCGGTCGTGGCGGTCACGCACAAAGGGTTGAAACCCATCTCCAGCATCTTGATCGTCTGGAAGTGGCTGTCTTTGCCGCCGCTGACCGGCACGATGCAGTCGTAATTGGGCGCAGCTTTCGATTGATAGCGCTGGATGATCTCCTGTAGTTCCTTTTTGCGCTTCCCCCAATCCACTTCAGCGCGGTTTTCGATGTTCCGGCAGGCGTTGCACACGCCCTCTTCGTCAATGAAAAGGTCTGGTTTGGTCTCGGGCATGATGCAGCGCGTGCAGTATCTGATGCTTCGTGTTTCCATAATTCCTCGTCAACGAAAATTAAAGTCTATAAGCCTCGATCACTTTGTGAACGGCTCTGAATACATCTTGGATATCCTCGTCCGTCATCATTGGGAACATGGGAATGCTGAAGATGCGTTCGTAGGTCGCCTCGGTGACTGGCAGCAGGCCTTTTTGATATCCCAGACGCTGGTAATAGGGGTGCCAGTATACCGGGATGTAGTGCACGTTGATGCCGAAGCCTTCTTCTTTCAGCGCGCAGAAGATTTCCGATCTTCCCGCTTTCAGTTTATCCAGGTTCAGGCGCAGCACGTACAGATGCCATGCCGGCTGGCAGTTCGGGATGACTTCGGGAATGCTGATCTCGGGCATGTTACCGAATTCCGCGTCGTACTGCGCGGCAATCTCGCGCCGGCGCGCCAGAAAGCCCTCCAGCCTTTTCATCTGGCTCAAACCCAGCGCGCAGCCGACGTCCGTCAGGCGGTAATTGAAACCCAGTTCGATCATCTGGTAGAACCAGGGTTTGTCGCCCGTCCTTTCGTGGAACTCCAGGTCGATGCCGTGGCTGCGAAAACTGCGCATCTTGCGCGCCAATTCCGCGTCATCCGTCACGGCCATGCCCCCTTCGCCGGTGGTGATGTGTTTGACCGGGTGAAAGCTGAAGGTGGTGATCTCATTGATTGTCCCGATCTTGCGTTGGTGGTAGCTTGCTCCCAGGGCGTGCGCGGCGTCCTCAATGATCACCAGTTTGTGGCTTCGGGCGATCTCCCGCAGTGCGTCGTAGTCGCAGGGTTGTCCGGTGTAATCCACGCTGATGATGGCCTTGGTGCGCGGGCTGATCTTGCGTTCCACGTCTCGCGCGTCCAGGTTCATCGTGTCGGGTAGGATGTCCGCGAACACCGGTTTGCCGCCCAGGTACAGCACGCAGTTGGCGCTGGCCGCGAAGGTCATGGCAGGCACGATCACCTCGTCGCCCGGACCGATGCCCGCGGCGGCGGCGGCTACGTGCAGCGCGGCGGTGCCGGAATTCACCGCCACCCCGAATTTCGCCCCGCAGTAATCCGCCACGGCTTTCTCGAAGGCGGGGATCGCAGGTCCCATGGTCAGCCAGTCTCCGCGCAGGATATCCACCACTGCTTGAATGTCCTGCTCGTCGATCCACTGCTTGCCGTAGTTAAGTTCCTTTTTCCTTACAGGCAATCCACCTTCAATAGCTAAATCAGACATGGCACCTCATTTCGGCATATTATAGTCCAGGAAAATTTTAGATGATCATTACAATTTCCCACAGTTTTGAATTATATATTTCATTTTATAGAAACCACTATACCCTCAATTGTTCAGGCGACATTTTAAGAAGGATTAAAAAAAATTTTTAAATAGAGTTTTTCCTAATCATTTTCTTCAGTCTGCCCGAATTAAAAACCTAGGTTTTACAACATTGCAGTTTTTACATAGATTATCAAAGATTTTTTTCCGGAAGTTTTCACGAAAGAGTGAATAATCTTGACTTTGCCAGATATCTAGAATGTTTGAGTTTTGTATATTTCCAAATACCTTCTCACCTTTTAGATCATAACAACAAGGGACTACTTTGCCATTTGACAGTATTGTAATTGTTTCAAATAGATAGGGACAATAATCTAGTTGATTATTTTTAAATTCTAAAATCTTATAAAGATTTGTTTCTAATCCCGGCCAAACCATTGCAGGGTATGATTGAAAAACAATATCCTTTGAATTTTCAAAGAAAAAGGTCTTGATATATTCTGGAATGTCATTGAAGATATATTCATTTATTCTGTGCATTTCCATTAATTGACCTTCATTCGCAAAACGAATATTGGATATTTTTATTTTCGGGTTCTCTACTCCTAATCTTTTTTTTACAGAAATGAGTAGTTTTACGTTTTCAGCATCACGAAGGAAATTACCATTTTTCCGTATTAGATTATTTTCTTCTGGTGATTCACCATCAAAAGAAAAGTGAATTTCATCCAATCTCGCATTTATCAATCTTTCAGCCCATTCATTGTTTAAAAGGCTTCCATTAGTAACTACCTGAGTTTTCTGTACGCCTCTTTCTTTTAAAATTTTTATGAATAGATCAAGATTTTTGTTAATAAGAGGTTCACCGCCATGATACAGAACAACAACACGAGGTATGTAATCTCTTTCATCAATGTTTTTAAGAAATTGATTAAAAATCTCCATGCTTAAATTCGGGCGTCCATTTGGTCTAATCCCGGTGGGGCAGTGGACGCAACGGAAATTGCATAATCCTGAAGATTCTAATCTGATTACTTCGGGGAAAATGTCCATGATTTTCAAATCCTTTTTCCACTGAAATTTAAAAAAGTAAAAATTTTCATTCTAATTAATAATTTTAATAAAAATTAATCATGGGTTTATTAATTCCTTCGGTATTTTTTTCCTCGAGTCAATAAAATATTTTCTATTGAAATTTGTACCAGCAACTTTTCTTGGCAAATCCCCATTTTTTATTTCTGATGCAATATTCGCGTTTAGGAATTCGTTACAAAGGTCTTTATATCTAGGCACAATCAGAATATAGTTGCTGATGTCAAAAAAAAGAGCATCAAACAAAGTTGAAGACAATACACTGATATGGATATCTGCCTGACTTAGCTGTTTATATAGGTCACTTCTATCTAGAAAAATATTGATCCCATTAGTAATCTGTTGATATTCATTATCTTTTTCGATAGGATGTGGTTTTATAACAATTCTTGCCTTGTATCGGGGTAATTTATGACTTATTGATTTAATATAATTGATAATATCTTTTTGAACGAGAGGATTAGAAGTAATTAGAATTCTGGTTATGGAATCCTTTCTTTGAAAAAACTTAATTTTTCTTGATTTTAAATAATATCCAATGTTATAAATCTGTTTGGAATCAAATAAGTTACCCTCAATAAGAACTTTTTTCCAATATTCTCCATACACTGCCATGGTATCCGGCAGGAAGGTCTGCTGGAATTTTTCCAGAAAATCCGCTTTCACCCCCGGGATATTGTAGAAGCGGTGTGAGGGCAGAATGTGCCCGTGCATCAGCTCCGCCACTCGGCAGCCCAGGCTTTTGCAGGCTGCCGTGAAAGCGTGCCGGGCGTAATGGCAGATGATCAGTGCCGCTGCCGGGCGGGTGGTTTTGAGGAAAGCTTTGTAGAACAAAAAACGCACATAGAATTTCAGCAGGCGCGTCTGGCAGGTCTTTTCGTTGAACCCGATCTGCTCCAGGCCGGGTGCCAGCCGCCGGACGAAAGCGCGCATGTCTTTGCGGTAAAGCAGCTGCAGGGCTTTTTCGCACAGGAAAAAGATTGGCGCCAGGTCATCCATCACCAGGTCCGGAGAATATTGCTTGCCTGCGGCAGAATCGTGCCGGTCCTGCACCACCAGCACCCGCTCTTTGCCCAGTTCGCGGATGATGTTGTAATTGTACAGGTCATAGAAATCGCTCCCCTCCTGTGTCAGGCGGTTCTCGCTGCCGAAGAAAATGATCTTTCCGCGCTGTGTTAACAGCATCTTCAGGCACTTGGTCATCGCACTCAGGCAGAGCAGCGGCTGCCTGTAGAATGCGTGCTTGTTTCTGTTCTTCCACGCGCTCGGGTCAATATCTTCCATTTCCTCATGCGTGACCCACAGGTCGTAAAAGTATTTGGCAAGGTTGATGCCGCGGAAATCGAAATCGCGCGCGTCCTGGAAGATTCTGAAGAAATAGGCGGGTTTTTTCATCGTTCTATGGAATGTGAGGGAAATTTATCAGCTGGCTGCCGATGGTTCAATTGAGAATTCATCCGTCGCCGTCCAATCATACCATCCTTTGCCCTGCCGAATTGTGCGCCTGCCCGCCCACCCCCATTCGTTCCTCAGGAACGAATGCATTCGTTTTGAAAATCTGTCAACTTTTGTCCGAAACGAATGCTGCCTGCGCCCGCCTGCCTTTGTGCACCTTAGCCGCCCATGGGCGCTGGGTTGCCTGCTGCTAGGTGATTTCCGGCCCTGCTTTATGTATAATCAAAAGGGAATGGAGATGGATAGCGCGCGATGAGTTTCGATTTTCTCTACTTTCCTTTAGCCTGCCGCGGCGGGCGCCAGGCTGCACTCATCCCCGGTTTGCGCGTCTGCCAGGCTGTGCCGCTAGCCCACCGCCACCGCCGCCATGACCTGCTGGCCATGCTGCTTACCCTGACCGGCGACCACCGCTATGATCCACAACAGATCGAAGAGCTTACCGGGCTGGCTGCCAGCTCTTTCTTCCAGGCGCAGGGCTCGGTCACGCGCGCCATGCAGTCGGCGGCCGAATTTTTGAACAAAACCATCTATGACCGCAACCTGGAGCGGGGTTTTGAAGGCCTGCATGCATTGGCTTCGCTGGCTCTGGCGGTCTTGCACAACAATTGGCTTTTCATCGCCCAGGCCGGCCGGGCGCAGGCTTTGTTCATTGATGCGCAGCAGGTGCAGCGCTTTTCCGAGAATCTTGATGCGGATGATGCCCTGGGCGCCAGCCGGCGCGTGCAGATGCGTTTTTCGCAATGCGAAGTGCAAGCCGGCGACCTGCTGATCCTCAGCGACCGCGCTCCCGCTTCCTGGACGGCGCCCAATCTGCAGGGCAGCCCCGCGCTCAGCCTGGCGCAGGTCAGACGCCGTTTGTTGAATCAGGTCACCGATTCGCTGGAAGCTTTGTTGGTCAAGTTTCCCTCTGGGCGCGGCTTGGTGCGCGCCGCTGATCTGCAGGCGGAAGAACCTCCCGCGCCGCAGCCGCAGGCTGACGCGCTGCAGCCCGCTTCTACAACCTCCCCTTCCTTGCCTGAGGAAATGGCGCAGGAAAGTGCTGCGGATGATCTCAGCCAGCCCATGCCTGGTGCGGCTGCCTCGCAGTCGCAAGCCGAACAGCTGCCTTCAGCCTATGATCAGGCGGAAGAACCGCTTGAGGGTTCCGCGCAGCCGGCTGATCTGCCGCAGGACGAAATGCCGATCCTAGCGGGCAAACCGGAAGCTTCTGTGCAAAGCGAAGAAGAAGAACCGCCCGCGCCGTTCGCCATCAAGCCGGCGCCCACGCTGCTGCTGACCTTGGCAAAAGCCTGGCGCGGCATGGCCAGCGCAAATGTGAAGGTCAGGCACTTCATCCAGCGATTTGGGAAGAAGGCCGCCCCGCAAGCCGCTTTGCAGCCGAACAGTGCTGCCCACTTGCTCAGGCTGCTGCTGGTCGTCGCTTTGCCCTTGGCCTTGGTTCTGGTGGGCATCACCGTCTTCAATCAGAGCGGTAAGAACGAACAGCACCTGGCATTGGTGGAACAAGGCCAGCTGGCTGCCCAGTTAGCCGAAAAAGCCGAGGATATAACTGAGAAACATCAATACTGGACGCGGGCGCTCGAATTGGCTACCGCCGCTCAGGAATATGCTGTCAGTCCGGAATCGCAGGCATTGTTCAATCAGGCGCAGACCGCTGTGGATGAAATGGATCTGGCGGGTCGCTTGGATTTCAAACCCGCGCTGACGCAGTTCTTCCCGCAGGAGGTGCGCATCCGCCGCATCTTGTCCAGTTCCTCCGGCGTTTATTTGCTGGATGAAACCACCGGCAGCATCCTGCGCATCTATCTGAACTCCAAGGGTTTCTATGAACTCGATAGCGAGTTCCAGTGCTCGCCGGGCGCGTATGGATTGACTACTGTGACCAAACTGGTGGATTTTGAGATTCTGCCGGCCAACAAGGATAACTACCGCGTGCTGGCTCTGGATGAGCAGGGCAATCTGCTCTATTGCCGCCCGGGTGAATTCCCCGATTCGCGCACGCTGCCGTTGCCCATGGGTGGCTGGAAGCACTTGGCTGCCGCTGCTCTGCAGGATAATATCCTGTATGTTGTGGATGCCGGCGCGGATGCGATCTGGATGTATGAAGGTCAAGATCCGGAAAAATCCAACAACCCCGGTGTGACCTTTTCCAAGAACGCGCTCAAGTTCCTTGATGAAGATGTGCCCGATCTGGGTGGCGCCATGGATGTAGCCATTAATCAAGAGGATTTGTATGTCCTGCATGAAGATGGGCACATGAGCCAGTGCCGCTATAGCGCCTTGAAGGACGTCAAGTTGACCGAGTGCCAGGACCCGGCGCCCTTCAGTGACAGCCGTGCCGGTCGTGAGAAAAAGCCCTGGATTTTCATGGACACCCGCTTTGAAATGCTGCAGCAGACGCATTCGCCCAATGCCGCCCTCTATATCTTGGATAGCGCCAACCGAGCGATCAATCAGTTCAGCATGCAGTTGAATTTGGAGCGCGTGCTGAAAGCCCAGACCAACCGCAATTACCCGATTCCGGATATCGATCCCAGCGGGTTCGGCATCACGGCGGATATGGAAATCTTCCTGGCATTCGGCAACCAGTTGTTCATCGCCCCTTTGCGTTAGCTTCTCTTTTCTTCTGCAGCCACAGTTTCAAATGGCTGGCTGACCAGGTGTTGATCACTTGACCACTGGTCAAACCCGCCCGGCGCGCGATTGCCAATCCGTAGCGCGTATTGTTCAGCATGCGGGTGTCATGCGAATCGCTGTTCAGAGTGATTTGCACGCCTATTTCGGCCGCTGTCCGCGCTTTCTGATCGTCAAAGATAGGGTGGGATTTATGTGAATTGATTTCCAGCGCAACGTGGTTGAAAACCGCTGCGCGATAAATGCGCTCCCAATCCAGGTCAGTGACATCCAGCGAGGGGAAAGTGCGCCCGCCGGGATGTCCGATGATGTTCACGGTTGGATTTTCAATCGCGCGGATCAATCGTGCAGTAGCTTGCTGTTGCGGTTGTTCGAGCTCAACGTGCATGGAAGCCACCACGATATCGAAACTCTGCAGACTCTGGTCTGGCAAATCCAAAGATCCATCCGGTAGAATATCCACTTCCACGCCTTTCAGTATCGTCAGGCGGCCATTCATTTTCATGCGCAGCGCATCGATGGCGCGCGCCTGCTCGAACAAATAGGAAGCGTCTTGATTTCTTTTGATCAATAAAGGCGAATGGTCGCAGATGGCAATGCACTTCAAACCTCGCGCGATGCCTGCTTCAGCCATCTCTTCAATGCTGTTTCTGCCATCGCTCCAGGTGGTGTGCACATGCAGGTCGGCTTGGATATCGGCAATATTGATCAGATGGTTGAGATCGGCATGAAGCGCTCTTGCGATTTCTTCACCGCTCTCGCGCAGTTCAGGGGGAATGAAGGGTAGTCCCAGAGTTGCATAAATCTGCTCTTCACTCTCGAACTCCATCAGGCGCCCATCCTTCCAAAATCCGCTGCTGTTGAATTGCAGGCCGCGTTCAGCCGCTTGTCTGGCAAGCTGGTTGAGGTGTTTGGCAGAGCCGGTGGTGCGCAGCAATTGGAATGGGAATTGCGCGGGCAATGCCAGCCAAATGGCCAGCTTCATCCCGTTGGTCAGCATTAAGAGCAGATGGTCATTATCCTGATCAAGCACTTGCTCGAATTCGAAAGATCCCGCCATTTCTCTTATGGCGTTGTCTGGATTGTCACACGCCAATGCCAGGTCTATCTGAGAGATGGATGCCCTGCCGCGCCGCAGCGCGCCGCTGACCTCCCCATATTTAAGCATTGGGATATCCAGCAGGCGCTGCATCCATTGTTCTGCGATAGGATAGGCGTCATGGCTGCTGGATATCTTGAAATACTCAAATTCATAATCAAGTGTTTTGCTGGTTGTCATTTCCTGGATTTTCTCTCTCGTCCTTGTTTCGCGCCAAATGTTGAAGGTTAACAGCACTGAGCAGATTTGTAAAGAGGAGTGGTTAAATTCGTTTCTGAAAAGATGGAAAGGATACTGAATAAAAGCTGAACGCAGAACTGCTCCGCACTGTAAGCGCATCCATGTGCATTCGAAAGATGGCAAGGTTGACAAGTTCTTAAAATCACATATAATCTTAGTCGCCGGCGGGCGTAGTTCAATTGGTAGAACGCTTCCTTGCCAAGGAAGAGGTTTACGGGTTCGAGACCCGTCGCCCGCTCTTGAAAAGCCAAAATGCCCACGGGCATTTTTTGTTTTACTTCAGCTTCATTTGACAAAGGCATGTGCGCCTTTTATAATTCAGGCTGTTCCATGGCGACGTGGCCAAGTGGGAAGGCAAGGGTCTGCAAAACCCTGATCACGGGTTCAAATCCCGTCGTCGCCTCTCAACGGGCAGGAGCGATCCTGTCCGTTATGGTTTAAATCTCAGCATCTGCTGCGCCAGGCGGTCTGCGCGCTCGTTATACAGATGCCCGTTGTGTCCTTTCAGCCAGTGCCAGGTAATTTTCCGCTGATCAATCTCTTCAGCCAGGTTCTTCCACAGGTCCACATTCGCCAAGGCTCCGCCCTTGCGCTTCCAGTTCTTGGCTTTCCAATTGCGCAGCCATACTTCCACCCCGTTTCGCAGGTATTGGGAATCGGTGAAAATGGATACCTTTTTATCGCGATGGATGGTCTTAAGCGCTTCCAGGGCGGCGGTCATTTCCATGCGGTTGTTGGTGGTGTGCGCCTCATGCCCTTTCAAAATCACCTCTTTGCCGGCTTCGATGATGATAGCCGCCCAGCCGCCCGGCCCTGGGTTAGGCTGGCAGCTGCCATCTGTGTACACTATAACTTTTTCTGCAATATCCTTCATGAGATTCTAGGGAGAAGTGATCTCATCAATCAAATCCCGGGCTTGTTCCAGGATGATAGGGATATCCTCTCGCGCGGTATTATATTGGATGAGTTGCCAGGCAAGATCTGAAAAGACCGGTTTGATATACGCCCATTTTTCAGTTGACGGCGCTGGTTTCGCTAATGGGATAAGCTGCAGGGCATCTTGCCAGGCGGGATGCTCATTTTGGAACTCTGATAAAAGCGGGATGGTGGTATTGGAAAGCGGCCATGCCGCGCTGACCTCTATCATGCGGGCTTGGTTCTCAGGTTTGACCATATATTTGAGGAATAACCAGGCTGCGCGGGCTTTGTCAGAATCCTGATTTAAAATGGCGTAGGACGCACCTTCTGCGTATACAACCGGTCGAGCAGAATCGGAAGGGTAGGGGATCAGCGTCCATTGGTCGGCAGATTCCTCAGCTTGGTTCGCTGTTTCCTGAATGAGAATGTCTTCACTTGTACCGCTGTAAGTTAGTGCAAAGCGGGTTGCGAAATATTGATGCGGGCTGCTCTGCCTCCCAATCCAGGCGCAGTCGTCTAAGAATAGATCGTAGATGTATTCCAGGGCAGTTTGGCTGCCAGGCTGTTGCATATTAATGGACCCATCAGCTGAGATAATATCCATTTCGTTGAATGCCTGCTGCCAGGCTAACGAAGTATAAGGCTGTGAATCATAGATCCAACCGCCAGTCCCGCCGGCATGCGCGAGATTGGCAGTTGCTGCAGCGCAAACCTGTGTGCGGAAGTCCTGGCTGGTTGACGGCGGGTCAGAGTAACCCAGTTCGTTTGCCCAGTTTAGGTTGTAGAACAAGAAATGACCGCGCCGGTAGGCGGGGATTCCAAGGCGCAGTTCGCCAACCAGGTCAGTATTCCAGAAAACCGGCAGGAAAGCGTTTTGTTCCACCGGTGTAAAACCTAGCATGTCGGAGTCCATGAATTCCTGTAGGTTCTTGATGGGCAGACCCTGCAGCTGCCACAATCTCAAATATGCAGAAGGGGCGGCAATAATGTCGGGCAGTGTTTCACTTTCATACGCCTGATTGATATCTTCCAATAAAACCAGATCATCAGCGTGAGATGCCGTGGCTATTTCAATCTGCCACTCATTGTTTTGATTGAATTCCACTGCCATCTCTTCAACCACATTTGCCAATTCACCCGACCAAGGGTGCCAGAATTCCAATGCAATCCCGCTGGGCAGTTCTATGCTGGATTGCTGCGTGGGTGCGCTGGTTGCTTTCAAGGTAGGGGCAGCCATGGCGGTTGGAGAAGTCGCCGCTCCGGACAGGGTAGCTGCCGCAGTTGACGACTGGATAGGCTTGCATGCAGCCAATGCCAGCATCAGACCGATGAAAAAGCCACGCATGCTTATTTTATTTTTTACCATTGCGATTAATCTTACCAAGAATTCAATTTTGGATTTGGCAAAATGATCTAATATCAGATACCAAAGTCCTTCATCATGAACTTCAATTAGCAACTGATTGACATTCACCCGTATCGTCTTTATAATGTTTTTACAGACCGCTGGGAGCAGCCAGTATCGCAAGTTCTGATAGGGAAGGCAGGCCTTTGACTGGAAGCCACCGCAGAAGCGCGAGACTGCCGTCGCCCAGTAAGCTTGCCGAAGAAATCCATTGGAAAATAGACCGGCACGGGCAGGCCCGTTATAGCTGGAATAAGTGCGCGCTGATAACAGTGCGAAGCGAGGTGGTACCGCGCGAGGAAATAAACCTTTCGTCCTCAATTTCACGAAAGGTTTTTACTTTTTTAACCGGAGGATGAATGACATCTAACCAATTGCCAAAAGCTTATGATTTTAAAAGCACAGAGAAGCGCCTGTATTCCTGGTGGGAAGAGCAGGGTTATTTCCAACCGAGCAATGACCCCAAAAAGCCGAATTTCGACCATACTAAGAAACCCTTTGTGATATCCATCCCGCCGCCCAATATTACCGGCGAATTGCACTTGGGGCACGCCATGTTTGTTTCCATTGAAGATTTGATGATTCGTTATCATCGTATGAAAGGCGAGCCAACTCTGTGGGTGCCGGGCAGTGATCACGCAGGGATTGCTACCCAGCTGCAAATTGAGAAGGCTTTGAAAAACGAGGGGCTGACCAGGGAGGATATTGGGCGTGATGCTTTCGTCCAGCGCACCTGGGCATGGAAGGAGAAATATGGCGGCATAATTTCTCAACAGATCCGGCGCTTGGGCGCATCCTGTGATTGGACGCGTGAACGATTCACTCTAGATGAAGGCCTCAGCCGCGCAGTACGAGAAGCTTTTGTCCTCCTGTATGAGAAAGGTCTGATATATCGTGGTCCGCGCTTGGTAAATTGGTCGCCGAACTTGCGCACGGCAGTATCGGACCTGGAAGTGGAACACTCCCAAGAGCCGGGTACTTTGTATTATTTTAAATACCGGCTGGCTGATCAGCCGCAGGAGTATCTACCAGTCGCCACTACACGCCCAGAAACCATTCTGGGTGACAGCGCCGTGGCTGTCCATCCACAGGATGAGCGCTACCGCCACTTCGTTGGCAAAAAGGTGATCGTACCCATCCTTGAGCGTTTGATACCCGTGATCGCGGATGAATACGTCGATCGGCAGTTCGGGGGCGGAGCGCTGAAAGTCACTCCCGCTCATGATCCAAATGATTATGAAATCGCACAGCGGCACAACTTAGAGATCATCAATATCCTGAACCGTGATGTAACCATTAATGAAAATGGAGGTAAATATCAGGGTTTGGATCGGGAAGCTTGCCGCGGGCAAATCTGGCAGGATATGCAGGCTCAAGGTCTGGTATTGAAAGAAGAACCCTATCTGCTGAATGTCCCTCGTTCGCAGCGCGGTGGCGAGATCATCGAACCCATGATCAGCGAACAATGGTTTGTAAAGATCGAGCCTCTGGCAAAAGCTGCCATTGCAGCAGTTCAAGATGGAAGTATCCAGATCGTACCAGAACATTTTGGCAAGGTATATTTCAACTGGATGGAAAATATCCAAGATTGGTGTATCAGCCGCCAGCTGTGGTGGGGGCATCGCATACCGGTCTGGTACTGTGCTGATTGCGGAAAAATGACGGTCCAACGGCAGGACCCCGAAGTCTGCCAGCACTGCGGTAGCGGGCGCATCCAACAGGATGAAGATGTGCTGGATACCTGGTTTTCCTCTGGGCTTTGGCCATTTTCTACACTGGGCTGGCCGGACGAAACGGATGACCTGAAGTATTTCTATCCCACCTCTGTGATGGAAACCGGGTACGACATCCTCTTTTTCTGGGTGGCGCGCATGATCATGAGCGGCCTCGAATTTACCGGTAAGGCTCCTTTTCATACAGTTTACCTGCATGGCTTGATTCGTGATGAGAATGGTCAGAAGATGAGCAAGACCAAGGGCAATGTGATTGATCCGCTGGTGGTTATGGATGAATTCGGTACAGATGCGCTGCGCTTCACTCTATTGGTTGGATCTGCACCGGGCAACGATATGAATCTAAGTGAAAAGAAGGTTGAAGCTAACCGAAATTTTGCCAACAAAATCTGGAATGCAGGTCGTTTTGTGATTCATGCCATTCAATCTGCACCTCAAAAGCCTGAAGGAGAACCCGTTTGGACTGCTGCGGATGAATGGATGCATGCGCGTATGCGTGCCTTGGTGCGCAGCGTGAATCGCTTGTTCGATGGGTTTCAATTTGGCGAAGCCGGCAGGCAGATCTATGATTTCTTCTGGGGCGAGTTTGCAGATTGGTATATCGAAATATCCAAGAAGCAGATTAGAGAAGGGGGTGACCGTGCTTTCTATACTGTTTGGACATTGACGCGCGTTTTAGATCGCTGTTTACGATTATTAAGTCCCTTTACGCCTTTTGTAACAGAGGAATTATGGGGGCATCTCAAACGTACCTGCCTGCAGATATCTCCACACTTTTCGCCAGATGATGGCTGGGCGGAGGCTTTGATGATTACAGCGTGGCCGCAATCTCAAATAGAGGAAGATTGGGAAAGACCAGCGATTGAGCGATTTGTCAATGGCACCATGGAACACAGCCGCGCTTTCCGCCAGCTGAAAACAGAATTGAACTTACCTGTGAACCAAAAAGTCAGGGGAACCATCATCGTAACGCCGGAGATGAAGGAAATTCTAATCGATCAGCGAGACCAAATCGCATACTCAAGCTCATTGGAGGAACTGGAAATATTGGATTCAATTCCCCAGGATAAGGATTATAAGCAATATCCCTCATCGAGTTTGGCAGCAACAGGCAGCTTGATGATATTGCGAATAGATGAAAATGCTCCGGATGAAAAAATGATGGAAAAGCTGCAGAAGGACTTGCAGGAGGCTGTTTCACAATCAGAGCGTCTGGAAAAGTTGCTGGCTTCTGACTTCTCTCGCAAAGCACCCCCCATGGTCGTGGAAAACGAGAAAAGTAAATTACACTCATACTGGCAGACTATTGAAAAAATCCGTCGGCAATTGGGTTAATATTTAACTTTGAAACTAGAAGCCGATCGATTCACCGATCGGCTTCTGAAATTTAATAATGCACTGCCCGGGGCAGCTGTTTGGCTTGCGAAACCCAATTCGCAACCTGTTTTTCGCTGGGTAGACGCCGTACAAGTTTTTTTTGAGCGTTTACTTCTACCATTTTGTTGTATAAATTCTGTGGTACGCGCTGCGCTAATTCCACGACCGTGTCAACCCCGGCTTCTTCCAGTAAATCCGAATACTCCTCGCTGACACCTTTAATGCGCCATAGATCAGCATGGTTGACCCATTCTAAGATCATTGCGGATGAAATTCCGGTTTCATTGGAAATTTTTTCTCGACCAGTTGGAGTAGCGCCTTGTTTGAGCAGAGCCTCGACAGTTTTTATGCCTTTAGCTGCCATTTTTTCACGATATACCGGTCCAATTCCTTCGATCTTAACAATGCTTGCCATATTACCTCCAGTTTTTTAAGGTTTTATTAGCTTTATATTATTGTAGCATCAGGTTTGGACTTTTTTACACAAAAAGATTAAGCAATAACTTTCGAACTTTTTTTGGAATATTTCGTCGCATCACCATTCAATGCAACAATTTCTCCAAAAAACATGCGATGATAATCTTTGGCTGGGTATTTTTGCTCAATGCGAACATCCAAGAAGTTTTCAGGAATATAGTCCTGCCAATATAATTTACGGCATTCGACACATAGCTCTGCCTCGGCAAAAGAGGGTGCGGTTACTTGAGCAGCTGGTATAGCGGTCAATCCAGCAAGGCTGAGTTTATCCCCATCCCGCCCAGATTGCGTTCCAAGGATATTTAATGCAGAACGGTATTTTTCCGGAAAAGCACATAGGGTGAAATCTTGATAACGGTTGATGAAATTGTACGTAAAGCGGGTTGGGCGCACCACTATCATCACAATGGGCAGATTCCACATATTTCCAAATCCGCCCCAAGCCACTGTCATGCAATTAAAATCCTTGTTGGCGAAATCTCCACTGGAGAGCAAGAACCAACCGGAATCCCAATGATGAAATGCTGCGATATAAAAATTGTCATTGGATATTTCCTGATTCATCTCATTTCACCGTTCCCTTTGTACATTCTGGCTATGGTTATAGCTTTGAGATCTATTGGACCATATACATGTGGGAATTGTTCCCTTCCTCCCTCTAAATTCTCGAAAATCACCTTGCTAGAAAGATCATCCGTTTCAATTTCTAGCAGTAGCAGGTTCTGAACTCCCTTGAACCATTTCTCTATGACTGATTCCACCTGTTCTGGCAGGCAGCAGTGAATAAATCCTTGAGATTGCAGAGTATCTGTGCTGTAAATCCCTTTCCTTTTACAGTTTTTCCAATCTATATTCTGAGGGGTTATGTGAATGATTTTCATTTTAACGTGTGATACTTCCTTTTATTATTAAAAATCTTTGAAAGAAATTTGATAAATCTTCTTCTAAGATATTCTTGTTTTCATCCATCGTCAAATTCTGTTTCTGACTGAAATTCAACAAAATTTCAGGGTGTTGTTGAAGAGCTTGCATGAATATATTTCTATCTTCCAAAACTTGAGCCCAGCCTTTATATTCATTGCCCTTGATGCGAATGATTACTGGAGCACCTTGTACTAGGTTGTCCCAACGGAGGTCATCTCTCTCTCCGATCAAATAGATGATTTCCTCATGATGGAAATAATTAGCCCTCAGCGTTAATGCTTTTCCGGATTTGTGATCGGTAAGGATCACGACAGCCATGTCCTGACCAAGCAGATCGTTGAGAGGGCTGTTTAAAATTGCGCGTTTGAGAGGTTTCGCCAGTTCATTCAACTTATCTAGTATTGACATTTCTTCACCTTTTGAAAATCATTCTTTTATCTATATACGCCAAAATCTATTTTTCGTTTTTTTTATGGTTGTTTCTAGATTTAGACTTCAAAAGACGATTACTTTGGGGTTGTCAATTAAATCACAAAAAAACTTTTTATAGGTTATTGTATCAATTAAAACAAAAAAGCCAGGAAACTGGCTTTTTGGATAGCTTTCTAGTTTGCGGCTTGTTTTTTCTTCGCCTTTTTTATCAACCGGTTTGCAATAAAAATAATGACGACTAAAAACCCGATGGCTAGAACGATATTCTGATAGGTATTAATGAACTCTGCAATCAAAGGCCATTGTTCACCTAACAATCGACCACCAAAAGAAAGGACGAAACTCCACAGAGCCGTCCCTAGGATGGTATAAATGCTGAATTTTGGCAGGCTCATCGAAGCAATGCCTGCTGGGATGGAAATGAGACTGCGCACGATTGGCACCATGCGAGAGAAAAAAATGACCCATTCATCATATTTGTCAAACCATTCCAGCGAACGGTCAAGATCCTCAGTGGATAGAAGGGCATATTGGCCATATTTCTCGATCAATGTGCGCATGCGTGGTTCCCCCAGCCATTTTCCCAAGCCGTAGAAGAGAAATGCCCCAGTCAGTGATCCCAGCATTCCCACGATTGTGATCAGACCGATTGAAAAACGCCCGCTGAGGGTGAGGCTGCCAGCTAACGGCAGCACGACTTCCGAAGGGATAGGCGGAAATACATTTTCAAGAAACATGACCAGGTATAAACCCGGATAGCCCATACTGCTGATGATGCCCTCTACCCAAATCTTAATGCTGTTTAATAAATCTCCTAAGTACATGAGTTCTCCTAAGATTTTGCTTTTTATATTATTCCTTTGCGCGGATATTGCCCTGGATGATTATACCCAGAATAAAAAGGCCAATGAGGATCAGTGTAGCGAAGGATGCGCCAGCTTTTATATTTTGACTGATCAAGACTGCCCCGCTGGCGGAAGTTAACAGAATTAAAGCCCAATCGAACATCGAACCTGCTAAAACTGCACACAGCAAGGCACCCGCCAGGATTGCCAGCCATTGCATCTGGCCTGTATCCAGTGAGCTTATTTGCAGCAGATAGGAGGTGATATATGCCCCTGCCACCAAACCAGCCAGACCAACCGCAATTTTCTGAAGCAGAACAGCTAATAGCGCTCCAATTAAACCTGCAATTAATGCAACAGTCAGAATCACGGATTGGCTTTGAGCAGGCAGCAGTTGTGGAATATATGTAAGTCCTAACAAGAAACCCACCACTGCTACGAAAAGCCAAAATAATTTTCTGCCTAAGATCAGGAGGAGAAATCCAGCCACGATATATGTAATATTCATTGTCCAATCCTTTTGTACATTTCCAATGCAATTATATGGGTTTTATTAAATAAAAAACAGAAGCAGTTATAAGCCTGCTTCTGTTATTGAGAGAAAGCTAACGATTTCGTGTGAAGCTGCGCACGATTATTACCAAACCCGCAAAGATTAAAATCAGTGGGAAAGTAGGCAATCCCAAGCGTCTTAATCCAAACCCGCTGATCCCAAGAATCAACTCGAAAAACACAAATCCGATCGCGAACATGGCAAACCCAAGATTTGCCAGTCTTTTCCCAGATTGAACAACCATCTCGCGGTTTTTTTGGGTTCCGTATAACATTTGTGAAACCCCGATTGAAGCTGGTGCTACCAGAGCCCAGGCATACGCCCAACTCGCCCATAATCCTGTAACGCTTTGGGTAAAAAAGACCGCTCCCAGCATAGTAAGAATCCCTCCCAGGATCGAAAGACCTTCGCCGCTGCTGCTTTCACTAGATAATGCAGTCAGGAATACCAAAACACCGGGAACAATGAAGATGAAAGGCCATAGATAGTCCCCAAACGGCACGTTCAACAAACGCCCGACCAAAAGCAACAATCCCAGAAATAACATCCCGCCGCCCAAGATCAACGCACCGCGATCAGATTTTGTTGATTGCGCAGCGATTTCTCCATGCTTCTGTTCCACATCAATCCCCTTATTCTTTACTGAAGCAAGTGCCTGTTCTTGTTTCATTTCTGTTTTCGCAGGCGCTTTTTTTTGCGCTGCCGGCTTTTTTTCAGGTTTTTTAGGTACCGCACTTACAGCTGCATTATCTTCTAAAGGGTTCTGTTCTTGTTCAGTTTTCTTCTTTCTCGGGGACATTTTTTCTCCAATCTTTGAAAACGATCAAATTTTGCTCTCTGCATTCATATACGGAAATTGCAGGTTTAGGTTGCAATTTTATTTAAAATTTCCTAATTATCGGTGAATTCTGCGCCGGTTGCGGAACTGCTGAATGGCGTTCCATACCAATACCGCGGCTGCTCCTTCGTCGATGTTTCCAAGAATTGGCAAGTTATCCGGAATCAATTCTAAAAAACCGGCGGTTGGATTGAGCAGATAAATCAATGCGATTGTTCCGCTGGCGTAAATCATGATGGGGGGTAATTTATTTCCCTTTTCGTTATTCATATTTCTCTTTCTTCCTAAAAATAGTCAAACAATTACACCACTGTCAGAATTGCTCATGGAGCAATCTTCCTCCAGGTATTCAAATTCCACGGTTGTGTGCGCCAATCCATAGTCTGCGGCTAAATCACGGATTTTGTTCTTAATAATGCGAATCTCCTCTTTTTTTGCATCCTGATACAAAACCACATGTGTTGTGAGTACGTGCTGTTCTCCATCTAAAGACCAAATATGTGTATGGTGCATGTCTTTTACTTTATTCAACTTACGTATTTCGGCTTCAATGGTTTTGATGTCAGTTCTTTCGGGAACACCTTGCAGGAATAAACGCAGCGTTGAACGTAAGTTTTTTAGAACATTAAACACAACAAAAATTGAGATTGCTAACGACAGCAGCGGGTCAAGAATTTGTATTTCCCAAAAAAGCAAAATGATACTCATCAAGAATACTGCTACCCAGCCTAATAAATCCTCCATGAGATGCCATGAAATCATGCGGCTGTTTAGATTCCCACCTTGTTTAGTGCGCATTGCAGCATAACCATTGACAGCCATACCAACCAGAGCGAAGATTAGCATTCCTCTAGCATCGGAAGTTTGGGGTTTGATTGTACGTTGAATTGCTTCTGAAATAATGAAAATAGATCCCAGCAGCAAGACAATGCCGCTGATCAAAGCACTTAGTAGAGAAAAACGCTTATAACCATATGAATACTGGCTATCTCCGTCTCTCTCAGAAAGCCGCTCCAGCTGCCAGGCTGCAGCCAAGCTGAGACTATCTCCCAGGTCATGCAGTGCATCCGACAGAATGGCCATGCTGTTGGTATATAAACCACCGATTGTTTCTGCAATGGCAAAACTGAGATTCAGCAGGAAGGCTACTTTGAGGTTTTTTTGAATATTTTTGTGATGATTATGCTCGGTTGCCATATTCTTCTTTCTGCAAGTTATTGTATACCATGGCAAGATTGTCTTTATCTGAGAATTCTTAGACTATCAAAATCTATTCTTCTGATAAAAACATGCTTGATGAAAAATAATGGTTTAAAATCAGGCAATATCTCAGTATTGATTTTTGAAAAATGTTAAAAAAAATCTTAGAAAAAGACTTTGAGATCTCGCGGAAGTTTTTCCTGGATGAGGATCGCAAAATCCTGCGAAAGACGGCAGCTTTCTTCGCTCATTCAGGTGATTCCTGGTTTTGGGTGGCGGGATTGTTTTTGATCTGGTCATTATCAAGCGGTGTATCCCACCTGCTTTCAGCTCTATTGGCTGGAGCGATCATGATGCAGGCAATAGTAGTCCTGGCAATAAAATTCACAATCAAACGACGCCGGCCGGAAGGAGATTGGGGTGCAATCTATCGAAATACCGATCCTCATTCTTTTCCTTCTGGACATGCAGCGCGTGCTTGTATGCTGGCTGTATTAGCTTGGACCTTTGACATAACCCCTTTGAATTGGATCCTTACAATTTGGGCTCCATTGGTTAGTATGGCACGTGTCAGTCTGGGAGTTCACTATCTCTCAGACGTTATTGCTGGTTGGTTATTGGGATTCCCGCTGGCGTATGTCGCCATTCTTTTTCAACCACTCTTAGTACAAACTTTTCCATATATTTTTATTCGGTGAATGGATAGTGCTGATACCAATCTGGGTTGATGTGGGGTGTGGAAAATCGATTGATCCATGACTCGCCAAATTGGTTACAAGTTTTGTTGATCAATTCCAGACGTTGCCTGGCAGTATGAGTTAAGAATTCGATTTGTGCTGGTTTTGACAGGCCGACTGCTTCTTTCTAGACTGCTCGTCCAACCGCAACGCCGCATGATCCCGCCTGACAGGCGATTTCAACTTGGCGCAGATATGTATCGTAATCCACTGCTGCTGATAGCAGCACCCAGGGAATTGTGCAAGCAGAGGTCAACTCAGAACAGGCTGCCAGCCAATCCTTTTCTTTTTGGTTGTATTGCACGTCAAGCGGGAATTCAACCTTTAAAATATCCGCTCCCAAAGGAGAGAGATCTTTCACGGTCTGCAGGATCACCAGCCTGCGTTCGGTTGCATCTAATTTGCCATTTGGAGATTCTGTTGAATAGGTTAATGGCTCCAAGAAGAAAGCCAAGTCAACCTCTGAACATTGTTCAGCGATCCTATCAATTAAATCGCGAACCGCAGTACTGGTAGGGGATTTGGGATTGTAGTAGACTAGCAATTTAACTGCGCTGGCTCCCATCCATTTGGCTTTTCGAGGATTCCAGCCAGATAATAGATTAGATTGACGCGCATGACTTTCCCCGCTGTAACCTGTTTCTTCCAATGCGACAACCAAACCGATATTGCCCGGCAAGTCATTCCGAGCGATACTTTGCGCCGCACTGTACAGCGGATCCAATAGGATCGCGCTGGCGCTGGGTGCTAGATGGGATATCAGGACTGCTTTGAAATCAACCAATTCCTGATCACTTACCCTTTCTGGATGAGCGGGATTAAATGCTTTGCGTAGATTTTGGCGATGATCCAAAGCCAACATGCAGATCAACCCGTTTTGATTGGAACTTTGCTGCAAGCCGCGAAATTTTCCCAGACTAATTACATTTTGCATTTGTCAAATCCCTTTTTTATTAAATTCTATGAATTGCGGTGAATCATTTGTTAATACTTTTCATAAGTATAATGGATGCCTTATTGCTTAAAATTTACTTATTACTAAAGAGGAGTAAAAATTATGGCATCCATGAAGACCGTAAAGGTAACTGCGAAAGGCCCCGATAATTGGTTAGTAACTACACAAGCAGGCAAGCATACTGCTTTGGTTGACCAGCCTGAATCTTTAGGAGGAGATGATCAAGGTCCTTCTCCATTGGATTATGTGTTCGTGGCCTTAGCGGGTTGTTTTATTACTGTAGGCAAGATTGTTGCCGGACAAAAGCAAATCAATCTGCGTGGAATGGAAGTGGAGGTCTCAGGCGATATTAACCTGGATGTGCTGCGCGGAAAGGATGACACACAGCGGGCAGGTTTTCAAAAAATCGTTGTCAATCTAAAAGTAGACGCTGATTTATCTGAAGAAGAAAAGAAGCATTTTGCGGAAGAAATAGACCGTCGATGCCCTGTTTCGGACAATTTAATCCGCACTACGCCCTTTGAGGTAAATATTATGGGATAATTTCTATTGGCTAATCCTTTTAGGATATTATTGCAATGGAAATTATCAGAGAATTGATCGATTCTATTAGAGAAGACGCGCCAGTGAGAGATATTCTCATTGGCGCTCATTGGACAGCAGTCCGCAGTCGTTTTTGCGGGATGGCATCCACCGTGATGAACCTTAAACCACATGGGGAAGAATGTGTAGCAGATGCGGGGGAATTGCATCGGAAAAGTGCACTGCAACTAGCACAGTATTTGCTTTCAAAGAATGTGCTTGAAGCTTCCATCGGATTGGCTGCTCTCAATTCTCTGATGGAAGTAAAAACAGACACACTAACAGATATTAATGCTTTTCGAATTGTCGCCCAAAAGGGTGTGAACAAACATGTGGCAATATTTGGGCATTTTCCATATTTATCAGAGATTAAAGAAACAGCTCGGCGGGTCACTGTATTTGAATTAAACCCAGTTGGAGATGAAGTTCCATTTGAGCAAGTACCGGTTGTCTTGCCAGATGCAGATGTGGTGGCAATAACCAGCAATACCATAATAAATCATACCTTGGATTCAATTTTGCCGCATTCGCGCAAGGATGCATTTTCCATTTTAGTAGGACCAAGCACTCCGCTTTGCCCGCTTCTTTTTAATTACGGATTTGATATGTTAGCAGGAGTGCGAATCGAAGATGAGATTGCTCTTTTTCGTACTATTGGGCAGGCTGCGATTTTTCGGCAAGTACGCGGGGCAAAATTAGTGACTTTAGCAGCTGAATTGTTCAATAAGACATAAAAATTTGTAAATAAATATATAAAAAAGAGACTATCCCCTTTCGATTTCCATTCTGGAAATCCAGTCTTCAATTTTATAAACAAACAGAAGAAGAAAGGAAAATAAAATGCTCCACTGTGGCATTCGATCAGTGGGAGAGATCAGATCTATGAGGAAGTTCTCCAGATAGATAGGAATCTAACGCTTGATTAATCATTTGAACGTCTGTCAGACGTACTTCTTTGCCGCTTGCCTGAAGGCTCTGCAAGGCTCCCTGTCCCATACCTCCACAGACAATTACATCACAATCCATAATTGCAATCAGCATTGCAGAGTGGCGCGTTTGAGCTTCTGCGCTAAAACCGTGACGGGTATCAGTGTGGTTCTCTGATTCACCAGCAGACTGGAAGTGAGCATGACCCATCTTCTCCCGCATTTCACGATGGATCTCATGACCACCATCAATTTCAATCACCAAATAAAAAGGCGCGCGTCCGAAATGGGCGCTGATGTTCTCGCCATCGTCGGTTACAAAAGCAATTTTCATGGGTAAATGGCTCCTTATTTGCAAAGTCTTTATGGCATTATACCTATAAACGATCAAATTTACCGATATACCCACTTTTTAACGCAATTCTTACTTTACAAAGGATAAGGCCTAGATTATCCTTATGTTGGGGATGGTTGGGTCCCGGTGGGTCCCCCGGTCTTCAAAATCGGTGGCGGGCTGCTCAGCAGGCCGCGGTGGGTTCGACTCCCATCCATTCCCGCTCAATTATTTCCACGGAGAAGCCATGATTGATGAATATAATTTTGGGGATCTAAATGAGAAAATCGAAAAGCATTTTAACATTGATGAAATCACCTACGGCAGTCCCAAGCAAAATTTTATTGTCCGTTATCGCGGAAGTTTAAAAGACTCTGACAGCCAGTTATCCTATGAGAAAATTGCAGATTCTATGAAGGATTATCATCTTCTGCCATTGCTTAAAAAGGAGGATGACCAGGTTTGTCTCTTAATCGCACCGGATATGCAAAAGAAACATTCCTCAAATCCGCGGCTGAATCTCATTCTTTTCATTCTCACCCTGGTTAGCGTATTAGTGACCGGCGGGTTATACAGTTATAAGGGTGAGGTACCGCAAGAGTTCCCACTTATGATTTGGGAAATGGCGAAAAATGGTTGGCCATTTGCACTTACTTTATTGAGTATTCTTGCAGCACATGAATTTGGACATTATTTTGCGGGCAAAAAACATGGTGTTCAAGTTACTCTGCCTTTCTTCATTCCCATGCCGCTTAGCTTGTTTGGAACCATGGGGGCTTTTATTAACATGCGTTCACTCCCCAAAAACCGAAGAGCTTTGTTTGACCTGGCTGTTTCAGGCCCAGTCAGTGGCTTTGTTTTTTCAATTGTGGCTTTAATCATAGGCTTGAACCTCTCGGAAGTCAGCCAATTGCCCTTGGCACCCGCTGCTGATCCAAGTTTGCAGATGGAAGGAAATTCTTTGCTTTATCTTTTCATGAAGTACAGTGTTTTCGGAAAAATGCTCCCGCTGATACCGGGAATTTCTGGAATTGATTTGAATCTCTATTGGCTGAAGTATTTTTTTACTGGGCAACCCTTTCCTTGGGGCGCCTGGGATGTCATGCTTCATCCAGTTGCATGGGCAGGTTGGGCAGGTCTGTTTGTAACGGGAATTAATCTCATTCCGGTTGGCCAACTGGATGGCGGGCATATTTTTTGTTCATTGTTCGGCGAAGCGAATGCAAAACGATTATTTCCACTCATTCTGACCTCCCTGGGAGTATTAGGAATTTTTTCAAATGTTTGGTGGGTATGGGCGATATTGCTTTTGTTTTTTGGCAGGCGATATGCGCAACCATTGGATCAAATCACTCAGCTTGATAAAAACCGAAGAATTCTGGGTTATTTTGCAATGGCCATCTTCATTTTAACTTTCGTACCGGTGCCAATCACTATTGTATAAAGATAACATTCAGCAGATAAATTTTGATTTGATCATTGTGTTTTGAAAGTCTTAGAATCAATAAACTGATTCGGTAAAAGAGGAGAGGGGGAGAAGAAAGACTAGCCATAATAACCTTCATGAAGATTGGATTCGAAATTCAGAAATCAATTTCGAATAATGTTAAAAATGTTGCAAAACAAACAAATATTATGTAAAATATGTGAGAAAAACAACATGTTAAGTGCAGATACTCGTCTTTCACAAATTGTTGACAGGATTGAAAAGAAAGGATCAGTCAGCGTGTCTGAATTGGCTGGAAATTTTAGGGTTTCTGAAATGACCATTCGCCGCGATCTGATCGAACTAGAGAAGATGAGTATTGTACGCCGCGTCCATGGAGGCGCGGTTGCTTTTTATGGGAGAAGCTATGAACCCCCGTTAATCTCCCGATCTCATAAGAATATTCCCGCCAAACAAATCATTGGCAAATACGCTGCCAACATGGTTTTAGACGGGGATAGCATTGCTTTAGATGTGGGTTCCACAACCATAGAAATGGCTATGAATTTAATTGGACGACAAAATCTCACCATTCTAACCCCCAGCTTGCATAT
>ENA-ORXD01000922-ORXD01000922.1-sediment-metagenome-genome-assembly--contig:-NODE-922-length-29787-cov-3.437698_pt1 | contig 29787 bp, 22 predicted proteins | sample MGYA00237862_ERZ511471 | MGnify/ENA metagenome assembly ERZ511471 | reverse complement strand
TATTCGCGTAAATTCTATTTTGCCAGGCTGGACTTTCACGGAACGCGTAGATACACTCCTTAATAAGCGTGCCGATAAAAAAGGTTCCTCTGTTAAAGCCGAAATATCCGCAATTACAGCTGACATTCCATTGGGTCGTATGGGAGAGCCTGCAGAATTTGGGAGAGTGGCTGCTTTTTTAGTATCTCCTGCAGCTTCTTATCTCAATGGCGTGATGCTCAACGTTGATGGGGGTATTTATAAGGGAATTTATTGATTCTTCACCATCCCATCATGACGTTAAAAAACATTAATGACTTTCTCAGGCGTTACCTCGTTTCTGTGTCAAAACCCGGAAGATACGTGGGAGGTGAATTTAATCAGGTCAGTAAAAATTGGACTAGCGTCGATTTGCATGTAGCGCTGGCTTTTCCGGATATTTATGACATTGGCTTCTCCAATCTCGGTTTGTCAATTCTATACGACACCATCAATAATCGCACTGATGCTTTAGCTGAAAGAGTGTACAGTCCCTGGACTGACATGGAAGAATTGATGCGCACCCATGCCATACCCCTTTATGCACTTGAAAGCAAAACGCCTATTGCCAGGTTTGATGTTCTGGGAATTTCATTGCCATACGAAAGCCTTTACACAAATTTATTAAACATCTTGGATTTAAGTGGCATTCCCCTTCACTCCAATCGCAGAACTGCCTGTCACCCAATTGTTATTGCTGGAGGGCATGCATGTTATAACCCTGAACCGATTCATACGTTCATTGACGCATTCGTAATTGGCGAAGGCGAAGAAATTATTCATGAGGTTCTCAATGAAATAAAACTATTGAAATCAGCGCAAGCCTCACGCCAGATCATTCTGGATCGTTTAGGTAAAATCGGCGGCATGTATATTCCATCATTTTTTAAGGTCAATTTTTATTCTAATGGTCTGATTAAAAATATTGCTAATGTACGCAATCCTGAAGACACGCGTATCAGAAAACGCATTGTTAATAATTTACCGGCACCCATCATCCGAAATTTGGTACCGAATATCAAGACCGTTCACGAAAGGGTTGTCATTGAAATTATGCGCGGTTGCTCGCGTGGATGCCGTTTCTGTCAGGCAGGCATGATTACGCGACCAGTTCGTGAGAGATCAACTAATCAAATCATCAAAATTCTAAAAGAGGCCATAAGCTATACGGGTTTTACTGATGTCTCCTTACTCTCTTTATCTGCTTCAGACCATTCACAGATTGCACCTCTTATTGAACAAGTAATGCAATTAAGCAAAATAATGCGTTTCAATTTTTCTCTTCCCTCACTACGAATAGAATCTTTTCAACCGTCATTGATCAAATCCATGCTGCCTATGCGAAAAGGGAATTTCACCATTGCACCTGAAGCGGGCAGTGATGAAATGCGCTCCCGAATAAATAAACCGATCCCGCATGAGGATGTTCTGAAAACTGCCAACCAAATTTTTAAGATGGGATGGACGAATTTAAAACTTTATTTCATGATCGGTTTTCCTGACGAAACCATCACAGATATTGAGAAGATTATTGATTTGTGTAAACAGATAAAAAGTTTGGGAAAAAAGATAATTGGTGGCAGACTAAAAATTCACGTAAGCATCAATACTTTTATTCCCAAACCGCACACGCCTTTCCAATGGACTTCATTTACTACTAAAGAAAAGAACAATGAAAAATACCGTTTTATTCACGATAAACTGAAAAAAACAGGTATAAAAATTGATTGGCCTTCCTACGAAAACTCTTTTTTTGAAGCTTGGCTGTCTCGTGGTGATCGTAGATTGGCGACTGTCGTAGAAACTGCATGGAAGAAAGGTGCGAAGTTTGATGCCTGGCACGAATGTTTTGATATTGACAAATGGTTGCAAGCTTTTAATGAAAATGATATTGATCCGAATTTCTATACAACACGTGAACGTTCCATTGAAGAGGTTTTACCTTGGGATCACATTGACACCGGCATTTCTCGCAACTTTCTTATAAGTGAATTTGAAAAAAGTCAAATTCTCGAAACCACCCAGGACTGCCGAACAGTTTGCCATGCTTGCGGCATCCAAACCAGCTACCATATTTCTTGTGAAGGAATCAGGAATCGCCATTCATGCGCATCCGAATAACATTTTCGAAGTCAGGCATGCTAATTTTTATCGGAACCCTTGATTTGCAGACGATTTGGGAGAGGTCAATCCGCAGAGCTGGTTTTCAAATGCAATATTCTTTGGGTTTCCATCCCCAACCACGCATTCAAATAGCAAATCCGCTCCCATTAGGATATAGCGGCAGCCAGGAAATGATTGATATATGGTTATTGGGGGATATTTCGCCAGATCAACTTAAAAACCGTTTATCTTCTCAGCTACCTGAGGGTTTGGCTATCGAACAATGTGTGCTTGTTAATCAAGACGCACCCTCATCAGTAAAACAGGTTATTGCATCCGATTACCGCGTCCTTTTTTTCGAAGAAATCCCAGATCTAAAGAGCCTAGAAAAACGCATCTTTGTTCTATTGAAAAAGACCAGAATCATACGCGAAAGAAGAGGAAGATCCTACGACTTGCGCCCTCTTATTCATAAGCTTTACTTATTTCCAAACGAAAAGTCTTGGTCTGAAATCCACATGCGCCTTAGTTCAAGCCCAAGCGCGACCGGCCGTCCAGATGAAGTAATGTTTGAATTGGGCTATAAGATCACTGATTTTTCAGTTGAACGGTGCCGACTAATTTTAGAGGAAGAAATTGAATGAATGTGATTCGTGAATGCACAAATCCTGATTGTACATTCAGATACCCCGATCTGAACATTCAAACCCAAACAGCATACTGCCCGAAATGTGGGGCTACTGCGGTAATAAGGGAATATTTTTCCCGCAGCGATCGACAAGGGTCAGATATTGAGATTTCGAATATTGCTGCAGAATTCCAGGTCGTCTTGGATAATATCAGAAGCATCTATAATGTCGGATCGATTTTTCGAACGGCGGATGGTTTTGGCATACGGAAAATACATTTATGTGGAATCACCCCTACTCCAGCTAACCCAAGATTCTTAAAGACAGGTTTGATGCCAGAAAATCAAATCGAATGGGAGCATCATCCTAACGGACTGATCTTTCTTCGTGTGTTAAAACAAGCTGGTTTCCAAATCTTTGCAATAGAAAATATACAGAATTCTGTACCTTTATATTCTTGCGAGAGAATATCAGTCAAGCCTCCTGTTGCCCTTATCGCAGGAAATGAAAATATTGGAATTGACCCTGAAATACTCAGGAATTGTGACATTATTCTTTCCATCCCTATGCTTGGTCACAAACAATCGTTCAATGTTGCCGTTGCTCTGGGAATAACCCTTTCCTATTTCTATTCTTTATTGGTCATTTGAAGTAATTGTTTGCAAAGCGTATTTAGATCATCGTTCTGTTCTAAAAATATGACTTCTTTAATTTCCCAGCGATCTTTCGCATGATTAAGCAGAGCCGGGCGGATGACTACAAATGCCATTTTATATAACCCACTCTCAATGGCTTTTAATCCATTTTTCCAACCAGTATTTTGTTCGAATTCCAAGAATCCGAGCTCGTCTACAATCAAGCAATCAGTGGGAACTGTCCCAAGAAACATTTGGTTAGCCCATTGCATACCTGCTGCTTCAAATTTCCACTCGCACTCTGGTTTCCTTCTATCGTATCCCGGTTGGTATCGTGCAATTAATCTCTTCTGTCCTGATGCAATATGCTGAGCATGTATCTGTATTTTTTTATCAGATTCAAAGAATCCCGGTGAAATGATTCCATCTACTTTTTTCCTATTGTTTTTCAATTCTTCAACCAATAATTGGCACAGCTGGGTTTTTCCCACATTGCGTTCTCCACTAATTAAGGTAATTTTTTTCGAAATGCTATCTTTGGAAGCTTTCTTCTTTAATAGTATTAATTGATTTTTTTTATCCATGATTCCCTATTTGCACCATGAAAATTTGAATTGTTTTATTTTATATTTCATTAGAATAGCATTGAGATTGTTATCAATCAAGTGACAAAACCGAATGGAATTTTGAATATACTAATACGTGTTTTCTAATATAAAGCGAGAAAAGAATGTGTGGTCAAATTTGGATTAGCCTGATAAGATTATTTTAATATCTGAGGTTGCGAAATGCCGATATATGAATATCGATGCCAATCATGCGGTAATGTCTTTGATACCATCCGTTCAATGGATACAGCAGACCTGAAGATCACTTGTGAAAAATGCAATAGTGATAATACTGTACGCATGCTTTCCAAGTGTTATGCTCATAATTCAAGCGGTTCGTTATCAGGTCAGAATAGCTCGTGTGGAAATTGTTCGGGCGGGTGCTGTTCATCTTGTTGTCATTAATATCTTCAGTTATAGGAGTATGGGATAATGGACTTTGAGGGAAAAAATGTCTTGATTTCAGGTGGTTCTAGTGGAATCGGTTTTTGTCTTGCGAAGAGATTCACTGCCCGAGGTGCAAATGTATGTCTGCTCGCTCGCCGTGAAGGTTTTTTAAGAAAAGCTCAAGCTTCTCTACTAAGGAAAACAAGTGAGGTATTTTTAAAGGAATTTACAAAAACAAATTCACAGGATATTTCAATCATTTCTGCTGATGTTAGTGATTATCAAAATCTAAAAAAGGCACTGTCAGATAAACTTGATAAAGTGGATATTCTGATCAATTCTGCTGGGATTGCCTATCCAGGTGAGTTTGTGAATTTAGATCCTAAAATCTTCGAGAATGTGATGCAGGTTAATTATCTTGGCACGGTTTATCTGACCAAATTAATCGTCCCAGGCATGATTAAACGGAAATCCGGATATATCGTCAATATTGCATCCTTGGCATCCTTGATTGGTATCTATGGCTATACTGCATATGCACCCTCCAAATACGCTGTCAGAGGTTTCTCACGCTGTCTGCGTTCTGAGCTGAAACCTTTCGGTATTGATGTTTCTGTTGTATTGCCTCCCGATACGGATACTCCACAATTGGAATTTGAATTATCAATAATCCCTGAAATCACTCGCAAGATCAACCAATCTGGCAAAATTATGAGCCCGGAAAAAGTTGCAGATTGCATCATCAAAGGCATGAATCGCAGGAGATTTACAATAATTCCCGGATTTGAAGGAAAACTCCTTTACTTATTTTCGCCCATTTTCGGGAGATTTTTTTATCATTTTGCGGTTAAACAAGCCAAGAACAATAAGAGTAAATAGTCATTAGTTCATGGTTTTTTTGTTCTTTTCTTCCGCAATCAATTTAAACAAAAAATGCTATACTGCTTTGCACAAATTTCTCGAGGTGATATGAAAAAAGATTTCATCGCAATAACTGATTTCTCAGGTGCAGACCTGCAAAGGATGCTGGATCTTGCAGTCCATCTGAAAAAAGAACATTTCGCAAATGGCAATCCTCCTCAATTAAAGGGTAAAGTTCTAGCAATGATTTTTAACAAACCCAGCTTGCGTACACGCATCAGTTTCGATATGGCCATGCGCCATTTGGGTGGTGATGCACTCTTTATTTCTCCGGATGAAATAGGATTGGGAAAACGTGAATCGATAGCCGATATTGCCAGAGTGCTTTCCGGCTACGTCAGCGCAATCATGGCGCGCGTTTTTTCCCATGAACATGTGGTTGAATTGGCAAAATGGTCCAGCATCCCAGTGATTAATGGTCTAAGTGATTACAACCACCCCTGCCAAGCATTGGCGGATGTGCTTACCATCTATGAACATTATGGTCACTTAGATGGCATACACATTTCCTTTATCGGCGATGGTAATAATGTCGCTGTTTCCCTGCTGCACGCCTGCGCAAAACTCGGGGTGAATTTTTCCATCGCTTCTCCTGAGGGATATGATCTTGATCCAAAAGCTCTTTCTGTTGCCAAACAAATAGCTGAGAAAAGCGGTGCAACCATCCGGATCACACGCGATCCGCAGGAAGCTGTGTTGAATAGCGATGTGGTTTACACTGATACCTGGACGAGCATGGGGCAAGAACAAGAAACTGAAAAACGCATGCAGGTATTTCCTCCGTATCAAGTGAATACTGCTTTGCTCAAAAACGCTAAAACCAGCGCAATTGTCATGCACTGCCTGCCAGCTCATCGTGGTCAAGAATTGACAGATGATGTTGCGGATGGTCCACAATCGATGATTTTCCCACAAGCGCATAACCGTCTCCATGCGCAAAAAGCCATATTGGTAGAATTATTAGGGTAGATTCTTCTCATGAAAACTTCTGAATATATTGCATTATCTGATCGTTATGGAGCGCACAACTATAAACCCTTAGATGTGGTCATTGAACGAGGTGAAGGTGTATGGGTTTATGATGTAGAGGGCAATCGTTATTTGGATTGTCTTAGCGCCTATAGTGCACTAAATCAGGGTCATGTCCATCCGAAGATTCTGGCTACACTGCAGGAACAAGCAAAGAAATTAACTTTAACATCACGTGCGTTTCGCAACGATCAATTGCCACTTCTATACAAAGAATTATCAGACCTGACAGGATATGAAATGTCCATTTTGATGAATAGCGGCGCAGAGGCAGTTGAAACTGCCATCAAGATCACCCGCAAATGGGCTTATCAGATCAAAGGAATTCCAGCAAATGAAGCAGAAATCATTGTTGCAGACGGCAATTTTCACGGACGCACTATCACGATTGTTTCTTTTACAAGCGAACCATTATACCGAGACGATTTCGGACCCTTCACGCCTGGTTTTATCAACGTGAAGTACGGCGACGCGGAAGCTCTGGAAAAAGCTATCAATAAAAATACTGCGGGAATAATGCTCGAACCTATTCAGGGGGAAGGTGGCGTTCTCATCCCGCCTTCGGGTTATTTAAAAAAAGTAAGTGAATTATGCATTAAGAATAATATCCTCTTCATTGCGGATGAAATCCAAACTGGTCTTGGCCGTACTGGTAAGTTGTTCGCCTGCGATCATGAGGATGTAAAACCAGACATTATGATCATTGGCAAAGCATTAGCTGGGGGTTTTTATCCCGTATCTGCTGTCCTATCGGCTGAAAGAGTACTTGGGCTATTTAAACCCGGTGAACATGGGTCCACCTTTGGCGGTAATCCATTAGGTGCTGCAGTCGCTCGGACATCATTGAAAGTTTTGATAGAAGAAGGATTGATTGCTAACGCTGCTGAGATGGGCGAGTATTTTTCTGAGCAGCTAGCCGAATTGCCCCAAAAAAATATCAGTGAAATTCGATCACGAGGTTTACTGATTGGTGTTGATATAAAGCCAGAATCAGGACAAGCTCGTGCGTTTTGTGAAGAGCTTCAGAAAAAAGAAATTTTAGCTAAAGAGACTCATGAGACAACGATACGCTTTGCACCACCTTTGATTATCAACAAGCAGACGATTGATTGGGCGATGCCGAAAATCCGAGAGGTTTTGACCAGATAATATTCATTATTGATATACTAAAAGTCATGAAACGCCGCGCAAAAATTGTTGCCACCATAGGTCCAAGCAGCAACAAAAAAATAATTCTAATGGAAATGATTCAAGCAGGCCTTGATGTCGCCCGCTTGAATTTTTCACATGGTACCCATTCTTCTCATCTTTCTTTAATAAACCTGCTCCGTGAAATATCTCAGGAACTAAACAAACCAATCGCCATCCTGCAGGATTTACAAGGGCCTAAATTACGCGTTGGCACTCTGCCCAAAAAGGGTGTCAGCTTGCAATCTGGGGAAATCATCCGCATGGAATTGGATATCGATCATCAACCAATAGATTTCATCAATGGCGACCAAAAAACGATTCTGATGGAAATTCCAGACATCCTGCACAGTCTTTCAATTGGTGGAACAATTCTTTTGGATGATGGGAAACTTGAATTAGAAGTCTTGGAGATTTACGATCGTGGTTTTGTCGCAAAAGTGATTATAGGAGGAAATCTAACCTCAAACAAGGGTGTCAACTTGCCCGGCACAAATTTGGACATTCCGGGTTTTACAGAAAAGGATAAAGCTGATCTCTTGTTTGGTTTAAAAAACAGAGTTGATGCTGTTGCCATCTCGTTTGTCCGCGATCAAAATGATATCACTTGTGTTAGGGATTTCATTAAAGAGCATGATCCCTCAATGAAAAACCTGCCTCTCATTGCAAAATTTGAATTGCCACTCGCCATTAAGAATCTCGATAGAATTCTAGAAGTGGCGGATGGATTAATGGTAGCCAGGGGTGACCTGGGAGTAGAGACTTCGCCTGCCAATGTTCCGGTTATTCAAAAAGAGATTATACAAGCTGCCAACCGTAAAAACAAATTAGTTATAACAGCTACCCAAATGTTGGATTCGATGATTGAGAATCCTCGACCGACCCGGGCAGAAGCATCCGATGTTGCCAATGCCATCTTTGATGGCACAGATGCAATCATGTTATCAGGAGAAACGGCTAGCGGCAAATACCCAATTGAAAGCGTTCGCATGATGCACTCAATCGCACTCGAAGCTGAAAAGCATATTTCTGAATGGGGTCATTTTTTTCTGCCGTCTATCGAGAAGAACCAAGAAGATGCCTTCGCCATCGCAATCGCCGCTCGAGAGTTGGCGCATGATCGCGAAGTTACCGGTATTGCTGTTTTCACGCAATCCGGTCGATCTGCTTTGCTGCAATCAAAAGCCCATCCCCAAGTTCCTATTCTAGCTTTTACTCCTTACGAGGATACATATCGCAAAATGGCATTGTATTGGGGTGTTATCCCTCATCTCGTTCCTTTTTCAAATTCGTTGGAAGAAATGATACATCATGTTGAGAATGCGCTTTATGACTCAACATCAATGCAACCAGGTCAAAAAGTTGTAGTGATCTCAGGATTCCCTATTGGAGCGATGCGCTCAACGAATTTAGCATACCTGCACACGCTTGGCAGTCTGGATTAATTTTTTTTATTGAAAGCTTTCATTTATTCTGTCAAGTGAAATACGGTCAGGTCTCAATTTTTCTGGCGCAAGGCGATTCAACGGTTCCTTGGGCAAAGAATATTGCTCAAAAATAGTCGGTGCATGCGGGTCAACGTAGATCAATCCTGTTATCAGCCAGTTTCTTCGTATCGCTTGCTCCAACATTCTAATCGCTTCAGTCCTATTGGTCGGGTCATATTCTCGCTCCAGTTTTTTAAACACGATCACCGATCCATCGTGCATTGTCACCTCACGCAGAGTACCTTTTTCAAAATCTTCTACTGTGATCTCTTCGCGAGGTAAGACAAATTCCACTTCGTGCAAAGGAGCTTCATGACCTTTGCCCCATGAATACGAATGCATGGAGTAATCTTGATTGTTGAAGGTTACACATGGGCTAATAATATCCAATACAGCCGTCCCCTCATGGCTTATTGCAGCCTTGATCAGTTCCTTCACTTGTTTTGGATCTCCAGCAAAGGAACGCGCAACGAACGATGCATTGGCAGCGATTGCTTCTAACGCGATATCTACCGGCAGATATGGGTTTTCACCTTGTCGCTTCAATTTCAATCCTTTTTCAGCAGTTGCAGAGAACTGACCTTTGGTTAATCCATATACACCATTATTTTCAACGATATAAACCAAAGGCATGTTCCTGCGAGCCAAGTGTTTAAACTGACTTAATCCGATATTGGCTGTATCGCCATCACCGCTGATGCCAATCCCTTTCAGGCTCAAATCCGCAAATAAAGCGCCCTCTGCTAATGAAGGCATTCGCCCATGCAAGCCATTAAACCCGAACGATTTGTTCAAAAAATATGCGGTGGATTTACTCGAACAACCAATTCCACTGAATTTCACAATTTTTTCAGGTTGGATTTCCAGTTCGAAACATGCAGAAATAATCATGTTGGAAATGGAATTATGACCACAACCTTTGCACAAGGTGGTTGGCAAACCAAGGTAATCATTACGTGTATATCCAACAGCGTTGGGATAGGAACGCTTGATATCCGTGTTCATTCTCCAATCTCCAATTTAATAAATTTCTCAAATTGGCTTATTATCCATTCCGCGCTTAAAGATAAGCCGTTGCAACGGGCAATGCTAACGAATCGGTCAGCATAATTTGGAAAGTTAATTGTTAGGATATCTTTCATTTGCCCATCACGATTGGCTTCTACAACAAACACGCGTTGATGGTTTTCCAAATATTCTTTTACAACATCGGTAAATGGCAGGGCTTTGATTCGTAAACAATCTAAATCAATGCCCTTTTCTTTAAGGATGCAAATGCTTTCCAACACAGGCATGTATGTCGATCCATATGTAAGGAATCCAAAAGCATTGCTGTCTTGTACACAGACTTCGGGGGGAGGAATTAATTTTTTTGCTTTTTCAAATTTTTTCTTCAATCGCAGAATGGTTTTTTCCCAATCCTGATCATCTTCGCTGTAATGTGCAAATTCATCATGACCAGTCCCCCTTGTAAAATATGCCGCACCCTCATGCAGATTTCCTGCTACAGTTCGATAGGGTATTCCGTCATGGTCTAAATCCAAATAACGTCCCCATTTCTTTTTTCCGATAGAGACTTTTTTTTCCAGGTCTTTTTCCCACAAAATCTTTCCCCTTTTTATTCCTTCATCCGGATATTGCAGGTTTTTTGTTACCCAAATATTCATTCCTAATTCAAGATCACTCAGGACGATAACAGGTGTTTGTAGTTCTTCAGCAATATCAAGCGCTCTCCAGCCAAATTCAAAACACTCTGACACATCCCCTGGTAATAAGATGACAAAATCTTTGTCTCCGTGACTAATGAAATACGAAAAGCTTAGATCACCTTGGGATGTATGGGTTGGCAAACCTGTCGAAGGACCTACTCGTTGAATGTCCCACACAACAATTGGTACCTCAGCAAAATATGCCAAACCAAGAGTCTCGGCCATTAAACACAAACCAGGACCTGATGTAGAGGTCATGGCTCTCAGACCCGCCCAACCAGCACCAACAACCATTCCAATCGCAGCCATTTCATCCTCAGCTTGCACGACAACACAGGTAGTTGTTCCCGTTTCTGGGTCGATTCTAAGTTGTGGAATAAATTCATTCAAAGATTCCGCCAAACTAGTAGCCGGAGTAATTGGATACCAGGCAGAATACTGTAAACCTCCATACAAGGCTCCAAGCGCGGCGGCAGTATTCCCATCAATCATTATTTTTTGATTATTGGCTTGAATAGGTTCTAACTTTAGATTTTCAGTTTTACTAATGTTTTCCTCTGACCATTGAAACGCTGCTTGAACAACGCGAAAATTCGGTTCGACTGCATTTTTTTGATGATTAAAGTGATAATTTAATGCATCTGAAATATTCTCTATGCGAATCCCAATCAAAGACGCCAAAACTCCCACATAGACCATATTCGCCAAATAGATCGTTAACTTTAAAGGTGCATTGCATTCTTTGAGAATCCGATCTACCGGCATACAATATTTTTCAATGTTCTTTGGAATATCCTTTCCTTCGATTTGTTCATCGATTAACAGCAACCCTTCGGGCTTCAACCTTTTCAAGTCAGAATGTACTGTATCGGGGTTCATAGCAATTTGTATGTCATCATGTTCCAAACGTCCTAGAAATCCTTGCCTATTTACCCTCAAGTAGTACCATGTTGGCATACCCTGAATATTGGAAGGGAAAATATTCCTAGCAGCGACAGGAATCCCCATTTTGTGAATTGCACGTAAAATTGTGTTGTTGGCTGTTGCACTGCCAGATCCATTCACCGTGCTGAAGGATATACCGAAATCGTTAATTCCCATAAACAGCTTCCCTTTTTCGATCTTTTAAAATCCTAGCGTTGATTGATCAAATTCATATGGTTAATTAATAATTCGTATGCTTCATTAACCTCGTTTTGTCTGATACTTTTGACAATTCTTCCGTGGTAATCCCAAACAGATTCAAGGTAATCAATATCAGCATAAACGTTCAATCCAACCAATTCGTACATATCCCAATAGGCTTCCATTAGTCCATTCAGAAAAATATTCTCTAGGCGTTTATAAATCATTAGATGAAATTCGCGGTGTTCCTGATGAGGAAGTTGGATTGGTTTTCCATAAAGCTGCTTGTGAGCCGAACTAACCAATTCTTCCAGCTCATCCAGATCACTTGCCTCTAATAATAGAGCAGCTTCTTTAAAAAATGCTTTTTCAAGGTGATTGCGCAATTCTGAATATTGTGAAAAGTATTCTTGGGTTAGTTTTATCGCGAAATATAAGCTCTTCACAACAGCAGGTGTAAACCGATAAGGAAGAATCTCAATTCCCTTGCGGGGCTGTGTTTTAATCAACCCAAGATTTCTTGCCAATTCCATTTGCTCTCTTAGGCAGGCTTGACTCACCCCCAGTTCTTGACTCATGGTTTGTATAGAAGGAATTTCTTGACCTGATTTTGAACTAACCGCTATTAGATAATCAATGAACTCTTCCTGTTTATCAGAAAATATCTTCTTGAAATTCATAAATATTATTAATCAGATTAATAATATTAAATCATAAATTATCATTGCATGCAACTTGGGAATGTAATAAGGCCAGGATGATTTGCTGCCTATTTATTAAAAATAATACGGATGAAAGCCTCCTCGTAACGAGGATTCTCATCAGTTGAATCTTCACAATGGCGTTTTTTCATACGCTCTATAAAATCATTCACGTTCCCTATTTGCGAGCGGTGCTCCAAAAGAGCATCAATTTTTAAATTCCATGTTTTAGTAACATCAATCGTGATATTTGGTTCTTTCGGAAGTGATAACCAAATTTCTTCTACGTTGTGAGGCTGCAACTGTTCATCAGCGATTAATTCTGAGAAGAATAAAGGATTCTGTGCTGCAGGGAAGACTGCATCAATCACAACCTGACCGGCAGCGCGATGATCAGGATGATTTATATAATCATTTCTAAAAAAATAATGCGTGGGATCACAACTGACAATAATGTCAGGTTTTTTTTGGCGGATTATCCGCGTAACATCCTTCCGCAATTCCAACGTAGGCTGGAGGTAACCATCCTCATTCTCTAAAAAAGTTATTTCTTTTACGCCTAAGACCTCCGCTGCACTGCTCTGTTCCGCCATGCGTAAACCGCGAATATCTTCCTTAGCTGTAAATTCTTTATTGACTCCTTTATCTCCCTTTGTGAGCAAACAATAGCTAACAATGTTGCCCTGAATCACCCATTCTGCAATTGTTGCCCCGCAAAAATATTCTGGATCATCAGGATGAGCCAGAATGATTAATATTTTTTTTGGTTGATCCCAGAATCTCATGGTTCAATTTTTCCGATTTCTTAGATCTCTCCCTTTCTTTTGATAATTCCGCTCTTGCTGTTGAGGTTTTTGCGCTTCGCGCATGGGTTTGACCTCTTCTATTTCGCTAATATGAAATTCTTTTACCCCCGTCTCTTCCAACTGCACATAAACGCATTCTCTTAATGGTGCCAGGTCTCTTATCTTTCCCAATCCAAGGGGAGTCATGACGTTCTTGTTTCGCTTTGGCATGTTTTTTAATGCTTCTACATATTGGCAGTGTTCATATCCTAGACAGCAGCGTAAGCGATCACAAATACCAGTAATATCCGCTGGGGTCAATGAAATTCCCTGTGTTTTGGCCATGCGAATGGAAATTGACTCAAATTGCTTTAAAAATTTTGAACAGCACCTCTCCGGTAAGCCGCAAGCCCCCATACCGCCGTAATATTTGGCGACATCGCGAGGTCCAATTTTATGAAAATCAATTCGAATATTCGGGAACGTCTTGCTCAATTTTTTCTTTACCTGATTGATGTTAGGCATTTCCTCAGCTTCACATGCAACTAAAAAAGATAATATCTTTTCATCAAAGCTGAATTCGGCAGAGATTGCTTTTATGCTTTCCAACTTTTGAGTTCTTATTTCCGTGCTGCAGGCTTGTAAAGCTGAATCAGCTTTTTGATCCAATTCTTCTTTCTTTCTCATGTCTTCTGTCGTTGCAAGCCTGTCGATTGATTTATAGCTGGCATTTTTCAACAGTTCAGGATCACTAATAATTTCAACCAGTTCACCCAGCTGCCAACCACGGCTCGTCTCGACAACAACAAAATCACCTATTTTGATCTCTTGAAGCTTTGATGCATCAAAATAATAATTTTTCCCAATTTTCGAAAAGCGTATTCCGACAATAATTGGAAGTTTTCCTTCGGATGCATTTACCATTTCATTCCTTTAGATTATTGATGGAAATAAATGAAGCAACCTCGCATGCAATGTCAACGAATTTTCTAGCTGGTGTGGATTCAGGTTGACTTATAACAATAGGCTCACCAGCATCACCCACTATTCGAATTTCCGGATCCAGTGGAATGCAGCCTAGAAATGCTAATCCATAAGCATTCGCCATAGCCTCACCGCCACCTTCTCCAAACACATCGAGGGTTGTGCCATCAGGAAGAACCATCGAACCCATATTCTCTATTACCCCAGCGATTGGAATCTCTAATTTATTAAACATCTCAATTCCACGGCTGGCATCTTCCAAAGAAACACGCTGAGGCATGGTAACAATAACCCCGCAAGTAACAGGAATATGCTGCGCTAGACTAAGCTGCACATCCCCTGTTCCGGGTGGTAGATCTACGACCAAGTAATCCAACGCACCCCAATTCACATCCACCAAGAATTGTTTTATGGTCGAATGCAATAGAGGTCCCCTCCAGATCAATGGCTGTCCCTGTTTTACCAAGAATCCTATCGAAACCACTTTAACTTGATATTTTTGCGCCGGTATTATTTTATTATCCTGTGGTTTTGGGAGCTGATTTAATCCCATCATAGTTGGAACGTTCGGACCATAAATATCAGCATCCATGATCCCCACTTGCGCGCCCGTCTGAGCTAGCGCAACCGCTAAATTTACAGCAACAGTTGTTTTTCCCACTCCTCCTTTTCCAGAGGCAACGGCGATGATATTTTTTATGGGCAAATCCAACTTTTCCAATATTTGTTGATTCTTCGGGACTTGTGCACTGATTTTAATTTGTATATCTTTTACCCCAACAACGCCATCAAATGCTTTGCGAGCATCAGATTCAATTTTATTTTTTAAAGGGCAGGCAGGTGTAGTGAGCATGATCGTGAATTTCACCACACCCTGATCCACTTCCAAATCTTTTATCATGTTCAAAGAAACCAAGTCTTTATGCAATTCTGGATCCATTACAGTCCCAAGAATTTGTAAAGCCCTTTCTTTAGTGATCCATTCGCTCATTTATTCCTCATATTATGTGCTTATATCGAAGGCTATTCTAACACACTGCTTTCGTTCACTAAAATGATGAGGCTTTTGTTATAATCCAAGCGTTTTACTTCGTCCAATAAGGTTTAGGAGTATTTTATGCAAAAAGTTCTTGTCGCTTACGCAACATGGGCTGGAGCAACCCACGAGATCGCGATAAAAATTGCGGAAGTTTTAAATAATCACAACATGCAGGCTGATGTAACATCTGCTGACCAGGTTAAATCTGTCCAAGAATACCAGGCGGTTCTAATAGGCACTTCTATTCATGCAAGCCAAACAGCAAATACCTTCAAAAAATTCCTGAAAAGATTTTATAAAAATTTGGTCAAAGTACCTGTTGGAATTTTTGTTGTCTGCGCAAATATGATGGAGGATACTAAAAAGAACCAAATTGAGACGATGGAATGGCTGCAGCGCAGCACGCAAAAGTATCCTGAAATTAAACCGATTTCTATCGGTTTATTCGGAGGTGCTTTGATCACCGAAGGTGATGATTTCAATAAACTCAATTTCCTTTTCCGCAAGATTATCCTTTCAATGCGCGAAAGCTTTATTAAAGAACACGGGAAGACAGATTTTCGTGATTGGCAAAAAATCATTGCGTGGACTGAGGATTTAATTCAAAGGTTATAAAACCTATCTTGAAAAGCCAAAATCTAAAAATCTTTTTTTTCGCAACATCCATACTGGCAGCTATTTTGGGTGGTTCTTTTCTTTCGAAGGCTCTTGTCTGGGGGCCATGGGCATTCAGTGATTCCGCCGCCTATGTAGGAGCTGCCAGAAATTTTGCCAGCGGGAACGGTTTCACAATCACGAATGCCAATAACAATCTTACGCACATGACTGAGTTTCCACCCGGTTATTCCCTATTTCTAAGTTACTTCATTAGACCGGAAAACGATCTCAACGCTACCATCCGTTGGATTAATATTTGCCTTTTTGCAATTTTCCTTATCCTTTTCAGTATTTTAATATTTTCATCAACTCGGAATCTTTTTCTTGCGCTGGTTGGAATCTTTTTCTGTCTATATTCGCCCGTACTGCTCGAGATCTTTTCAGGATCCATCTCTGAAACGCTCTTTCTACCCTTATTGATTGGGATTTTTATCCTTTTTCTTAAATACATACAAGAAAAAAACAAAATTCACTTTATTCTGCTAGCAGTTCTTTCATGCCTTTTACCAATTATCCGGTATGCAGGTATGCTATTCATTTTTACGATTGGTCTCGCCTTGTTGTTATTTGACCAATCGAAAATGAATTTCCGGATACGAAAAATTTTGGTATTTTTCGCTGTATCTTTTGCGCCTATCGGAATCTGGTTGCTGAAGCTTTATTGCATGTTTTCGGTCATTGGCGGTAGAGATTTCCGCTTTGATGCAAATATGATATCCAGTTTTTTTGAGAGTGTGAAATCTGAGCTTGTTGTTATTTCTACTTGGCTTCCTTATTATGGCACTTTTCCCAAACCAGAGTTTGATCAAATATATTTCTATGGAATCTTGTTTGCAGCGTTATTGGGGATTCTATGGATTTCTTTCCGTTTGTTTAAAAATCGAAAAAAACTCAATCAAACTGACATTCTCTTCGCCCTCTTGTTGTTCGCGGTTTGCGCATACCTATTCTTCATCGCATTTACACACAGCATCACCATTCCGCAAATTGATATCATCAATCGTATGTTAGCCCCGATATATCCATTAACAATTGCCCTCTTGATCTCTGCTTTATCTCTGCACGCTTACAAATCACACAAGCCTCTCTATTTTATTTTTACCGCGATCACCTTGTTCTCTCTCCGCTTTACTGCATACAAATCACGCCAGTATATCTATAATATGCAACAAGATGGACATGGCTACAGCGCGCGCCAATATCATCAATCAGACATCATTCATCAAATCAAAGCGTTGCCTGATGAGCGGAATTTGATTTCCAATTCAGCAGGTTTTGTACTCTATTACATAAATCGACTACCAATGCAAATTAATCAATTCGCCAATCATGCTTTCGGTTCAAAAAATGGTTATGGCGAAATGACTTTCCGCGAAAAGGGAGCCTATTTAATTCTGCTATACCCGGATTTTTTCAACTATTACGGCGAACAAGCCGATCAGCTTTTATCTACGATCACATCCGGATTGGATGTTGTCTATCAGGATGACATTGGCGGCATCTATACCTATCCAAAGACCGAAGCTATTCCACAGTAACTGATTTGGCAAGATTGCGTGGTTGGTCGACATCCAAACCTCGCATTGCTGCTATGTGATAGGCAAAAATTTGCAGCGGAACAACGCATAAGATCGGATTGATCCTCCAACCCGCCGCAGGTATCCACAGAACATCATCCGCTAAGTTTTTAGCCATTTCATCTCCATCCGTAGCAACGATGATTACTTTACCGCCACGTGCTTTTGCTTGCTCAACTTGGCTGATCATCTTTTCATACCACAAATCTTTCGGCATGATTGCCAACACTGGCACGTTTTTATCTATTAATGCAATCGGGCCGTGCTTCATCTCTCCAGCGGGATAAGCTTCCGCGTGGATGTAAGAAATTTCTTTCAGTTTTAATGCTCCTTCATAAGCAATTGGCATGTTAATACCACGTCCCAAATAAAGTATATGTTCCAAATCCTTATACTTTTCAGCCACTTGCCTGATTTGTTCTTCGCGGTTCAGGCAAGTACCAACCAAATCAGGAACCTTGCTGATTTCCGTGATATATTCCCAGCGTTGTTTTTCATTCAATAAACCTCTTTTTTCAGCCAAGAGCACTGCTAAAATATAGAGGTCCACAAGCGGTGCAGTGAAAGCCTTGGTCGAAGCCACTCCTATTTCTGGTCCAGCTTGCATGGAGATAAATCCATCTGCCAAACGCATCGCCTGCGATCCTATTGCATTAACGATTGACCAGATTCGCGCTCCCTTCTTGCGGGCAACTTCCATCGCAGCCAGTGTGTCGGCGGTTTCACCCGATTGGCTTATGGCCAGCACAATCTGCTGCTCATTCACCAAAGCATCTCTATAACGGAATTCTGAGGCGATATCCACCTCAACTGGAATTTTCGCAATGCTCTCGATCAAGTACTTTCCAACCTGCCCCGCATGCGCTGCCGTTCCGCAGGCAATGATTTTTATCCCCTGCAGTCGATTGATATCAATTTCTTCAACTTTAAGGCTGGGTATGACGATTGCATTATTTTTAAAATCAATTCTGCCCGCCAAAGTTTCGGTAAGTGAACGCACCTGTTCATGGATTTCTTTTTGCATAAAATGGCGGTAATTCCCTTTTACCGCCGCAATTGGATCTAAGTTTACTATCTCAATCTGATAATCTACCTTCTGACCATCAAGAGTTTCAATGTTTAGAGTATCTTTTGTCAAGACAGCAATTTGATGAGAATCCAGGAAAACCATCTGGCGGGTATGTCCCAGTATGGCTGGTATATCTGAGGCAATGAAGTTTTCACCCTGCCCTATACCGATTACAACTCCGCCAGCATTCCCTATGCGCGCTGAAATGATCTTTTCTGGCTCTTGGGTAGAAAGAACCACAATACCGTGCGCTCCTCTTATACGCCGTAATGTGTTACGAACAGCCTCAAGCAACGCATGTCCTTGCGTCAAATAGATTTCGATTAAATGCACGATCGTTTCGGTATCAGTATCCGAATTAAACTTGATGCCTTCCTGTATCAATTCATCACGTAATTCTAGGTAGTTTTCAACGATGCCGTTATGAACAATTACCACCTGACCCTTATACCCCACATGCGGGTGGGAGTTTTTCTCATTTGGTTCACCATGAGTAGCCCAGCGAGTGTGACCGATCCCGGGGCTACCAGTCAATGGCTTTTGCTTGATGATAGCCTCCAAATGGGAAATTTTTCCTGAATCCCGCCGAATATCTATTTTTCCATGATCAAGCACCGCAATTCCAGCTGAGTCATAACCGCGATATTCCAGGGTTTTCAAACCTTCCAAAATAATACTGGTCGCGTCCCGATCCCCTATATAACCAACAATACCACACATGCTTTCCTCCAAAGTAGTTTTTGGCATACATGACTTTTCCTGTCAGTTTATTAAAAGGCAGGTTAGAACTTATACAGTTGTGAATTGGTCAGGGGTTTCTTTTCCTGGAGGGCATCCGCCGATCTATCGATTTTCCCGGTCAGCACACCGGTTAACTTCACTTCGCAGTGAAGAACCCTCTCCTCGTCAGTTTGATGTCAATCAAACTCAGGCGCTGCCAATTCGTATTGAATGGCATGATTATACTCGAATTCTTTTTTGCTTGACACAATCCAATTTGGTTCATAGAATTAAATCAATCGAATAAACTCTGGGAAGAGACCGGTTTTATCGGCACCGAAGGGGCAAGTCCATAAATGCGTTGGATGAATCTCTCAGGTAAAAGGACCCGGGTTTTAAAATCCCTGGAAATGTCTCATGACTCCGAAGGGGCAAACCCGAAGCGGGTGAAACTCTCAGGTAAACGACAGGGCAGGCAAAGGAGTTCGCCTACCAAAATTTAATTAACCACAATAAGGAGTAATGATGAAAACACCAGAAGCATTGAAATATGAAAAAACAGATGAGTGGGTGAAAGTAGATGGGAATATCGCAACGATCGGGATCTCGGATTATGCGCAGGACCAACTTTCTGACATTGTCTTTATTGAATTCAATCTTGAAACAGGCGATCAAGTAAAAAAGGGGGAAGCATTAGCCACAATTGAGTCAGTCAAGGCAGCTGCGGATGTCAACGCACCCATCAGCGGTGAGATTCTTGAAGTCAACGAAGGCTTGTCAGATATTCCTGAAACAATCAACACAGACCCTTATGAAAAAGGTTGGCTCTATAAAGTCGAGTTGAGCGATCCATCTGAATTAACTACTCTCATGGATGCATCCGCATATATTCAATTCTGCGAAGGACGACACTAATGTTTATTCCGCATACTGACGCAGAACGCCAGGAAATGCTGAATACCATTGGAAAGACCAACATTTCTGAATTATTTAAGGATATCCCGCAAGACTTCATATACCCACAGATAAATTTACCTTCGCAGATATCAGAAATGGAGGCGTTGCAGCAATTCAGCGATCTCGCTGACGCAAATAATACCTGTGATGAAATGATCTGCTTTCTAGGCGCAGGCGCATATAACCATTATGTTCCTGCTGCGGTTGATTTTATTTTGCATCGGGGTGATTTCTTTACCGCATATACACCTTATCAACCTGAAATATCTCAAGGCACCTTGCAAGCGATCTTCGAATTTCAGAGCTTGGTTGCTAACCTGACTGGCATGGAAATCAGCAATGCTTCCCATTATGATGGGGCTACCTCAGCTGCCGAGGCTTGCATTTCTGCGTATCATCACTACAAATCCAAACGGTCAAAATTCATATTATCTCCTGCACTCAATCCGCAATACCGCTCAGCAATTCAAACATATTTCGGATTATTGCCAGAAGCGGAGATTCTCACACCAGATGACCTTGAGCAATTTACCAATCCCAACAACTTGATCACGTTACTGGATGAGCAAACTGCTATGGTTCTGGTCCAATATCCGGATTTCTTCGGCAATATCTATGATCTTACCGCCCTTGCTCAGGCAATTCATGCTCAGGGCGGTTTATTAGCTGTTTCAGCCAATCCAATTGCATTGGGATTACTGAAACCTCCCTCAGAATTTGGTGTAGATTTTGTGATTGGAGAAGGGCAACCTCTAGGCATTCCTTTGAATTTTGGCGGTCCTTATCTTGGCTTTTTTGCTACGCGCAAAGAACTGGTGCGTAGAATATCCGGCCGAATTGTAGGAGAAACAGTAGATTCACAAAAAAAGCGCGGTTATGTCTTAACCTTGACAGCACGCGAGCAACACATCCGCCGTGAAAAAGCGACATCCAATATTTGTACAAATCAGGGATTGATGGCGCTTGCTGCAACGATCTATATGAGCTTGTTGGGAAAGACCGGTTTCAAAAAAGTGTCGGAACTCTGTTATCATAAAGCTCATTACGCCGCTGATCGAATTGCGCAAGTAAAAGGATTTCAAGTTGTCAACCAGGCTCCTTTTTTCCACGAATTCGTAATTAAATGTCCATCGAATGTTTCAGCTATCAACCATTTCCTTATGGAAAATGGTGTACTAGGCGGGTATGACCTGCAGAACGCGTATCCTTCCCTGAAAAATCAAATGCTGATTGCCGTGACGGAAAAAAACACCATGGAAGAAATTGAGATATTAGCAGGTCTGCTGAGCGAGGTGGAGCATGCTTGAACCAACTATTTTCGAATTATCTTCTCCCGGCAGAAAGGGATTTATTTTTCCACAAACGGATGTACCCAAAACCGAATTACCAAAAGACTTCCTACGCAAAGATTTGCAGTTCCCAGAACTCTCTGAATTGGATGTTGTCCGGCACTTCACACATCTCTCAAAATTGAATTATTCAATCGATCAGGGATTCTACCCTCTGGGTTCTTGTACGATGAAATATAACCCGCGCATCAATGAAGTCTTAGCACGTTTGAATGGCTTCACCCAAACCCACCCTTTGCAACCTATTGAGACTGTTCAGGGTAATTTAGCCATCATGCATCTATTACAGGAAGCCCTGAAGGAAATTTCAGGGCTGCAAGCGGTCACCCTGCAACCGGCTGCCGGCGCACATGGCGAACTGGTTGGCAGCTTGATCATGCGTGCATATCATCAATCTCGTGCTGATTTAAAACGTACTCAGATATTAATACCTGATTCTGCCCATGGCACTAATCCAGCAACCTCAAGTATGGCAGGCTTTGAACCAGTCAATATATCTTCAGATTCAAGAGGCAATTTGGACATCCATCAATTACGCATGCTTTGCGATGAAACTACAGCTGGGTTAATGCTCACTAATCCGAATACATTAGGTTTATTCGATGAGCATGTATTGGAAGTTATTGAAATAGTACATAAAGCTGGCGGGTTGGTATACGGTGATGGCGCCAATCTGAATGCGTTGCTTGGAATTGTACGACCGGGAGATCTGGGGTTTGATATTTTACATATAAACCTGCACAAGACCTTTTCAACTCCCCATGGAGGTGGAGGTCCCGGATCAGGTCCAGTTGCCGTAGTGGAGTCTTTAGCTGATTTTCTACCGGATCCCATTGTAGGGATTATTGAGGAGGGTACCGATGATATTCCACCATTATATGGATTTTTGCATCCTGACCACTCCATCGGTCCTATCAAGTCTTTTCATGGACACTTTGGCATATTTATACGGGCATTGGCTTACATTCTCATGCATGGCACCAAAGGATTGCGATCTGTTGCAGAACATGCTGTTCTCAATGCAAATTACCTCATGTCTTTACTGAAAACACAATATACTTTACCTTATGAGCGAGATTGCATGCATGAATTTGTTCTAGAAGGTGTTTGGAAGGATGCTCCAGGAATTCATGCGTTGGATGTTGCGAAAAGATTGATGGATTTTGGTTTCCATCCCCCAACAAACTATTTCCCCTTGATTGTCAATGAAGCTCTAATGATTGAACCAACGGAAACCGAAAGCAAACAAACACTGGATGCGTTCGCAGAAGCCATGCATAGGATTTCTGAAGAAGCCCATCATCACCCAGAGCTGCTGCATGAAGCGCCGCATAATACCCCCATCGGTCGCTTAGATGAAGTTAAAGCAGCTAAAGACCTGGTGCTCTGCTGTTGGGTGCCTGAGGGAAAATAGAGAATTATTATTAAGAGCAGTACTGTACAAGTACTGCTCTTTTACAAAAAATTTCTTATCTCTGACTTTATACTTTTTGAAGAAAACTCTCGATTTTTTCCAAAACATCCTGTAAACCCTTTATATCTTTACCGCCCGCCTGAGCTAAGTGAGGTCTTCCACCCCCACTTCCGCCTATCCGGCTAGAAATGCTCTTCGCCAGATCTCCAGCATTCAACCCTTGTTTTACAAGGGAGTCTGCCACTGCTATGACGATTTGTACACTGGTATTTTGTGCTTCTTCCTCAAATATCGATGCAAATATCGCAATCCCGTTTGAGAAATCCTGCCGAAATTTATCAGCCAAATTTCTCAAAATTTCAACTTCGCATCCTGATAAGATCACCCGCATGATATCCATACCTGAGATTTTTTTTATTTCGGTCTTTGCCTTCAGGTAAGCCTGCATTGCTAACTGGGTTTTAATATCCATGGTTTTGTTAGACAGCGACTCATTTTTTTGGATGAGTTTCATCACGGCTTGGTCAATCTCATCAGGATTGCATTGGAGCACTTGAGCTGTTTCTTGTATTTGCTTTATTTTTTCCTTGATAAATTGGTATGCTTTTCTACCAGTGATCGCCTCGATGCGACGGATACCCGCAGCAACACTACCCTCGCTAATAATGATAAAAGTACCTATCTCCGCAGTCTCGCTTACATGCGTTCCCCCACAAAGTTCATATGAAAAGGGAGAGTCAGCGCCAATAGCAATGGTGCGTACATCTTCAGCATACTTCTCACCAAACAAAGCTGTCGCTCCCTCCTCTATGGCTTTGGTCAATTTTTTTTGCTCAATAATCAGTGGGGTGTTTTCCAAGATGCGCTGGTTTACTCCATTTTCAATATTTATTATTTCTTTCGATGTTATCGCTTTTGTATGGGTGAAATCAAAACGCAGCCGATCGGGAGCCACCAGTGAGCCTGCTTGGCGTACATGATCCCCTAAAACCTTGCGCAGTTCAGCATGCAGCAGGTGAGTGGCTGTGTGATTACGCATAATATCCTGCCTGCGCTGCCAATCTACTTGTGCTATGACAGCATCTCCCGTATGTAGAACGCCGTTTTTCACTTTACCAACATGAACAATTACTCCAGCAGCGGGTTTCAAGGTGTGACTGACTTCAAACACTCCTTCGCCACTTTTTTTGCTAATTATCCCCGTATCGGAAATTTGCCCACCTGATTCAATGTAAAAACCTGTTTTTTCAATGATGATCTCGCCTTCTTGTCCGGCTGAAATGTTCTCTGCCAAATTGTTTTCTTGGATAATTGCAAGGACCTTAGTTTCTGAAGTTGGGGAGGTATAGGGATCATGTTTAACTCCGGATTCAGAAATTTCACCCTTTTGTGATAAATCTTTCAAAATTTGATTGTAGAATTCTGCATTGTCTCCACCTAATGGGCCAAATTCTTTGCCAGCCCCAGAATTCATACGATGGGCCTGCATGGCTTGATAAAAACCCTGCTGATCTACTTCCAATCCTCGTTCACGCAATACATCGCGGATAATTTCTAATGGCAGTCCATGTGTGGCATATAAATCAAAAGCTTCTGAACCAGCAAGCTCCTTTGTTTGCATTTGTTGAATTTCTTCTTCTAAGCGTGCCAAACCACTTTCTACGGTGCTCCGGAAGCGTTGCTCTTCTTGAGTGAGATTGTTCAAAATTGTCTCGCGATTTGTTTTGAGTTCAGGATAAGCCTCACCATAAATCTCTATAACCTTTTCTGCAACGGATGACATGAATGGTTCAATTAGACCTAGTTTTGACCCGAACCTTGCCGCCCGCCGTATGATCATTCGGGTTACGTAATTCCTACCGATGTTCCCAGGAACAACTCCATCCGCAATGAGAAAAGCAGCTGCCCGACTGTGATCAGCAATTACACGATATGGGGTAAAATTCTTTTCCATCTCTTCAGGTGTTTTATTGCACAAATTCACAACGACATCAATCAAGGGCATTAAGAGATCTGTCTTGTAATTTGAATCCACATGCTGCAAAACTGAAACAATGCGCTCAAAGCCCATTCCGGTATCCACATGGCAAGTAGGCAATTTTTCAAGCCTGCTGGGGTTCAAGCGGTTATATTGAATAAAAACCAAATTCCATAATTCTAGAAATCGATGACAATCGCCATTAACACTGCAGTGATGCTGAGGGTCATTTGTTTTTTCGCAAAATTCCTGACCGCGGTCATAATGAATCTCGCTGCATGGGCCACATGGTCCAGTATCAGCCATTTCCCAGAAATTATCTTTCCTTCCAAAGAATAATATATGCTCAGAATCAAGTCCAATTTGAAGGTGCCAGTTATTAGCAGCTTCTTCATCCGTTGGGATCTCATTCTTTTCATCTTTAAAACAAGTCACCCACAATTTCGATTTGTCCAAACCCCATACATCCGTGAGTAGTTCCCACGCCCAAGCAATGGCTTCTTTTTTATAGTAATCACCGAATGACCAATTGCCAAGCATTTCAAAGAATGTATGATGATAATCATCACGACCGACATCATCCAGATCATTGTGCTTTCCAGCTACCCTCATGCATTTTTGAGAATTTACCGCTCTTGAATATGGCCGTTTATCTGTCCCCAAAAAGACATCTTTGAATTGCACCATACCCGCATTAGTAAAAAGCAGGGTCTGATCTCCCCCTGGAACCAAAGAGGCGGAAGGGACAAATTTATGGTCTTTGCGAACAAAAAAATCAATGAATTCTTTGCGGATTTGATTTCCGCTTAAATAATCTGTCATGAAATCCTCAATTTTTTTAGATTGAAATGTGATTATAAATGATTCAAGGGAAGATATTTATCTAAAAATCATCGCGAAACAGCAAGCTTTATAATTTTTCCATTTTCATCTAAAGTAACGCGTGCGAACTGCTCATGAATTTGGCGAGCAACTTTTGTTTTTTGGCTTACCATCACCTGAGTGCGCATTGTATATTCATTTGTTGAATTAAAACTTTTAAATTCTGGGTTTGAATGAATTGCTTTATTCACTCTTATTTGGTGTTCGCGTATTCTCATGTTTGCATTCTTTAACCCTGGCAAATAGACGCTAAGCATTTCCTGCAAACTGGAAGAAACTTCCTTGGATATCCTGGAATTATTGATCAGGGAGCCATCCTGGTCATTTACTGCTTTTATTTCCAAGTTTTGCCCAATGTGCGAAGTATCTTTTTCCAAATAGATATTCGGTTCCAGTTGACCAAGCGGATCACCATAGAGAACAAATGAAAGCAGGGTTTTCTGATCTTCCCCATCCAAATACCCCTGTCGCTGTGTCATTACATTGATCAAACCAATTTTTGCCTGCATAAAAGCTTCACCAAATGAATACCCATCCTTGGTATATTTCCACATGATAAAACTCAACAAATCCGCCCCAATCAATGGGGTATAAACTGATCCATAAGAAATACCAGTGGATGCGACCAATCCCTGGCTGCCAATTGAAATGAGCTTTAAAGCCATGCAGGTGTCTATTGTCTTATCAATGATATATCCCCCATAACAAGCTTCGCTAACAATCAAGTCAATGTTATTTTTTACAGCGGGAATTTTGGAGGTATTGATCGCCACGGGGAAATCTGGAACTTGTGCTCCATCGCTAAAATCCTTCTGTCCGTACCATTCTGGTGTATTGGGTAAGCCGTGTAAATTAAAGTAACCACATTTTGCATTCAGAAGATTATCAACATCAATTGTATCGATATCGAATTCAGGTGATACCCGCAAGTCTGAACCATTTCCAACTGGGCGGAACGCAGCCAGAGATGAACGGCGCCAAACAGCTGCCGTATATCCAAAATCGCGCGGTTTTGAGAAAATATCCCTGATGGGATTTCCCGATCCAATCCTGCCAGTCAGCAAATATACTGCTCGATTTAGCAAAGAGGATCGTTGTTTTGAGTTTTTATGAAACTCAATAACATTGCGCAATTGATCCAGAATTAAACCAGGGTCATTCCCTTTTTCACCTGGCAGTCGTCCAACTGGCCATTCAGGCAGAAGATAATTTCCAGTTGTGGTTGAATAAGGATTATCAGAAAGTACATCTTCATCACTATCATCAGTCGGGTTTGGTAAACGATGAAATGGCACAATTTCGTGGCATCCGATAATCAGAACCGCCCCTATCATCATGGATTTTTCTTTCAGTGCATTGTCTAAATCCATAAGAGATAACTTTATCTTCCAAGGATCTATTGCATTGATACTTGTCAAGTGATAACGATCAGTATAGCTAAAATCATCTGGAAGGTAGACCAATGCACCCCATTTTGTTTTTTGCTGAATAATCCCCGCCAATTCTTCCATCTTCTGAATAATTACTTCGCTAGTTTTCGCACCGTACTTGGTTTCCAATCCCATACGCGAGCTAAGAATGATATAAACTGGCAAGGCCTGATTTAGATTTTTCGAAGTTGATCGACTGACTTTCTTCTTTTCACTTTTATCTCCAAGGTCTTGGGCTTGGGAGAAAGAATCCGATCTATTCTCTTGTTCTGATTTCATTTTCCCAGCAGGCAGCCTATTCCAACTTAACGCCACCGAAAGGTTTGCGGGGATTGTCATGTTAAATTCAATAAATTGCTCTTTTGGCCAAAGCGAGGAATAATCGTGGTTCTTTCCCCACAACCTTTGGGAAACGAGGCCTGCAGGGTCTTTAACAGCGCAAGTATGAAGCAATGAAACAGCCTCTGCTTCATTTCCACAGTCAAATAAAGCTTTTGCCCTCCAAAGATCAACTTGGAGGCAATTTGGCCACCGTCTGTGATAAATCTCTGTTAACTGCAGAAGCGTCTGTCTTTCATCCACAAAACTGGATAAGCGACAATGTTCCACCACTGCTAATAAATTTTGCTGCTCATTTGCGATAATACTTCGCAACAATTTTTCACTATAAGCATATTCTCTCTTACGAATTCCTTGCCTTACCGCGCGTAAAGTCACAGCCCATGGATATATATCAGCAATATCAAACGCCCGGCCGGATAATGCGAATATTGCAGAACTGATTGCTTTCTTATCAATATTTATTTCTAATTCAAGAAAAAGTTCATACGCAGGGAAAAATTCAGGATCAGAAATAAATATTTCCTCCAGAATTCGACCTGCTTCCTGGTCATTTGCTTTAAGATGCTGAAGGTGCGCTGTAGTAAACTTACTCTCTATGTCATTGGGATATTTTTGCTGCCAGTTATTTAATATTTCAAAGAGAAAATTATGCTCCCCTGTCTTAATACCTGCCTGCAGTATTTTATGAAATTCTTCGCGGTTTATCCTAATACCATTCATCATCGATATAAATTTGCATCCTGATTAATCATGTCAATCTTATGACTTGCTTGATTGGTATTTGCATTTTCGATCGTGCTGAGGATTCTATTAATTTCTTCGTTCCTTGGTTGCTCTTTGCGTGCCTGCCTAAGGTACGATTCAGCTTCTTGATATTTCCCTTGTTGATAATATAACAAACCCAATGAACTAAGCAAGCTGAAACAATGAGGATTTGTTTTTATACCTCCCCGAAGGATGGTTTCTGCCTGATCGTAATCTCTCTTCGATTGATAAATTTTTGATAATTCAATATATGTATTCGGTTCAAGGGGATCTAGCTGAATGGCTTTTATCATTAAATCCACCGCTTTATCTAAATCCCCATTCAGTCTAGAAATGTCTGCCAATATTCTCGGCAGTGACGAAAGGCTTGGTTGCTCCATCTGTAATTTTTCAGCAAGCTCTTCTGCTTTTGAAATTTTTCCCAATTTCAAGTAATACTCTACAATTTCTAAATTCAAAGAAACACTGCCATTTTGCCCTTGCACTTCTACAAGATATTTCAAAGCTGTTTCATCATCATAATTTTCCGAAAGCAAAGAGGCTTTTTCGATAGCAAGATCGTCGTTCGCAAATTCTTTGCCTTCCATCCAGGAATTCAGAAAATCCAAGGCTGCTTTTTTCCCGTGAGTCCTTTTGGTTAATCTCTCCTTCTGAAGCATCACTTGTTCATCGCTTGGATGTAGGCGAGTTGCAGTATGGATGATTTCTTCCGCTTTTTGCAAATTTCCAATTTTTTCAGCTACTTGGCACATCAAGATAAAAGGTTGGGGTTTTAAAGGTTGATAATGCCTTGCTTGTTCCAGATATTGAACGGCTTTCTGATATTTTCCAATTTTTATATACAGTTCACTAAGTGAAATCAGCAAAGGATAGTCTTTTTCATTCCCTTGGATTTTTTTCTCCAGGTAAGCGATACTGTTCGGATTGCCTGCTTGAAGATGCAGCGCCTCAATGCGAGAACTCACGCTATCTTCATCTTTAATCTCTTTAGCTTTTTGGTAATGATCTAAAGCATCCAATAAATTATTTTTTGCCTTGCTTAGATCTCCAGCGAGAATCTGCCATTGATACTCATCCGGCCAATGCACTAAAGCCAGGTTGATAGCTGCATAGGCATCTTCTATTTGATCAAGTTTTGTATGTAAATATGCTAAGCAAGCATAATGCTGTGGCTGTGCAACCATCTCCCGCATTAGTTCAGTTAAACGGACCATGGCTTTGTTAGGTTCTTTTTCCATGTCCAGAAGGACCATAACAAATTTTTTATCAGCAGGGCATGGATTACTGTCGACTGCGATT
>ENA-ORXD01000921-ORXD01000921.1-sediment-metagenome-genome-assembly--contig:-NODE-921-length-29826-cov-3.160173_pt1 | contig 29826 bp, 26 predicted proteins | sample MGYA00237862_ERZ511471 | MGnify/ENA metagenome assembly ERZ511471 | reverse complement strand
AAAAGTTTCAATGGTGCCTGTGACGCGGTCGTCAAACCGCACTCCCACCGCAATCAATAAATCGCATTCGCTAACGGCCATATTGGCATAATAAGTGCCGTGCATGCCTAACATGCCCAGCCAGAGAGGATCGCTTCCCGGGAAGGAACCGAGGCCCATCAGTGTGCCGGTTACCGGGATTTGATATTTTCTGGCCAAAGCAGTTAGTTCGGCCGCGGCTTTGCCCAAAATGACGCCGCCGCCGGTCATGATCAGCGGTCTCTTGGCATGCAGCAGCATTTCATAGCACTGCGCCATTTTTTTCGGAAAGGGCTTGTGAAAGGTTTCGTAATTTCTGATCGTGATTTTGTCCGGATCATAATCGATTTCGGCGGCCATAACGTTTTTGGGCAAATCCACCAGCACGGGGCCGGGCCGGCCGGCGCGGGCGATATGGAAAGCTTCTTTAATGGTCGGCGCCAGCTCTTCAATGTTGCGCACAAGAAAATTGTGTTTGGTGCACGGACGAGTGATGCCTGTAATATCACATTCCTGAAAGGCGTCGTTGCCGATCAGATGAGTAGGAACCTGACCGGTAAAAACTACCAGCGGTATCGAATCCATGTTGGCGGTCGCAATGCCCGTAACGGTATTGGTGGCGCCGGGACCGGACGTCACCAGACACACCCCTACTTTGCCGGTGGCGCGGGCATAGCCGTCTGCTGCATGGACCGCTCCTTGTTCATGGCGGACTAAGATATGCCTCAGTTTGCTGGAATAGAGCCGGTCATAAATATCAAGCACGGAGCCGCCCGGATATCCGAAAATTATTTCCACTTGCTCTTCTTCCAGTATTTTCAGCAGGATTTGTGTTCCCTTTAACTTCATTTGGCTACCTCCAAAGTTTAATCTTCTGTTGTTTGTGCTTTTTCCATGACATTAGTAAAAATAAAAAAGCCGCTGTTTCCTTTTTGCGAAAAAGCGGCTTTACTGTTTAAAACTAAAAAAGCCGCGGGTTTGAGGGGCCCGCGGCTTTTATCTTTAGCTTGATTGCTTAAAGACACTTAAGCGGCAGACCCCACAGTACTACTACGAGTACCAATATGTAGCTAATAATTATGTATTGTCTGCCTGCTGATTCTTTAAGCTTCATTGCTTATTCCTTCCAATTTGACTTTTCTCTAACGAAAAAGAGATAATTTGTCAAGATTAATATTTTTTTTGTCAGAAGCACACATAAACTGTCCGGTTAGGAGTGACCTCATGGAGGTGACGGATGAGACGGACAGAGAAGTGCTTCTTATAGGTAACAATTGCTGCCTATAAGAAGCTGCCTAAACTGGCTTAGTAATTTATGCGGTTAACGGAACAGATCTTCTTTTTCTTCGAATATTTCTTCATTTTTCTCCCCGGCTGGAAGTGTATCCAAAAAGCATTCATAGATCGCGTTGTCGCCTGTGTTTTTAATAGGCAGGCCGGAGTCAGCGTCAACTTTAACAAATACAATGCCCGCCGGTGCCGTAAAGGCTTCTACGGGTGTATTTTGCAAGTATTTTTTCATAAAGTAAAGCCAGATTGGTGCTGCCGCCCGTCCGCCGACCTCCTGTTTTCCTAAAGATATCTCCTGATCAAAACCAACCCATATGCCGGTGATGACGGATGGAGTATAGCCGATAAACCAGGCATCGCGGACATCATTTGTTGTTCCCGTTTTCCCGGCGACTGGACGACCGATGCTTTTTACCCTCCTGCCGGTTCCGCTTTCCACAACATCCTGCATGACGTAAGTTGTCATAAAAGCAATGCGCGGGTCGATCACCTGCTCGGATTGGACAGTCGTTTCCTCAAATACATTGCCGGTGCGGTCCACAATTCTTTTAATAAAATATGGATTTACTTTTTTGCCTTCGTTGGCTAAGACGCCATAAGCACGCACCAGTTCCTGCAGCGTCACCCCGGAAGATCCCAGTGCTAGAGACAAGTTTCTGTAAAGGGGTGAAGTTATTCCCATATTCAGGGCATAGGAGGCCGCATAGTCGACACCTATTTCCTCCAAAATTTTAATCGTTACAATATTGCGTGATTGCACCAGCGCTGTTCTCATCGTGATCGGACCAAGAAATTTTTCATCGAAATTTTTCGGTTTCCAGAGGCCGTCTTCCTGTGACGGATCTTCAAAAAAGATAGGTGAATCAACAAAGCGCGTAGAGGGGTTCATACCTTTATCGAAAGCAGCGGTGTAGATGATCGGTTTGAAAGCTGAACCCGGCTGCCGGCGCGATTGCGTGGCGCGGTTAAATTCGCTCTTATTAAAGTCCCGTCCGCCGACCATAGCACGAATGGCGCCTGTTTTTACATCCATGCAATACAAGGCACCCTGCACCAGCCCATAGTCATATTTTTCTCTGGTTTCCAATTCCGCCAATCCTTTTTCCACCGCTTCCCGGGCAGCCTTTTGTGCAGAAAGATGCAGAGTCGTGTAAATTGAAAGGCCTTCTTTGTAGAGGACATCACCGCCATATTTATCCTGCACGTAACGGCGGACATGCTCGATAAAATAAGCGGCAACTTTATCTTTGGGCTTGACCGGCCGCAATTTAAGTGGGAATGCCGCTGCTCGCTCCATTTCTGTAAGCGAAATATAACCATCCTCCATCATCCTGGTAAGGACATACGCCTGTCTTTTTTTTGCTCTGTCGTAATGGAGAAACGGGGAATAAGTGGTAGGAGCTTTGGGCAGTCCCGCCAGTAGCGCCGCCTCCGGCAACGTCAGTTCCCGCGCGCTTTTGCCGAAGTAGCCGAGGGATGCCGATTCAATGCCGTAGGTACCATGCCCCAGATAAATTTGGTTCAAATACAGATGCAAAATTTCATCCTTCGTCAAGTACTTATCTATTTTGTAAGCGAGGATCGCCTCCTTGACTTTGCGGATATATTTTTTTTCCGGGGACAGATACATCATTTTGGCAACTTGTTGGGTAATGGTGCTGGCGCCCTGCACGATATATCCGGCCTCGATATTTTTGAAGACGGCACGCGATATACTTTGCAGATCGAAACCATGATGCTGATAAAACCGTGAATCCTCCGCCGCCACAAAAGCATAGTGAACAATCTTCGGTACATCATTGATTTTGATTATTTTCCGATCTTCCAGAAAAAATTCGTCGATGAGCTCATTGTTGTCGTCGTAAACACGCGAGGCAATACTGGGGCGGTAATCCTTCAGGGTGGCAATTGCCGGCAAATCAATGGTCAGCATATAATATATAGCTGTTCCCAGCAAAGCTGCGAAGATGAATAAACCAATAAAACTCACCAGTATGATTGTCAGGAGGGATGATCTTTTCTTCTTTCTTTTGGTATTTATTTTTTTACGGTTCATGGCCATGGTAAAATATATTATTATTCTTTGCCTGAGGATATTTTTCTTTTTTCCACAACTTTTACGATTAGAATGCTTATCTCGTATAAAAATATTAAAGGGACCGCCATTAAAAGCTGACTTAAAGCGTCAGGCGAAGGCGTGAGAACGGCGGCGATTATAAAAATTAACAAAATAGCGTAACGCCTTTTTTGAGACAACATTTTTGTATTGACTATGCCTAATTTGGCAAGAAAAAACATAAAAACAGGTAACTCAAAAGATATACCAAAGCCAAGTAAAAACATGACAAAAAGCGAAAGATAATCGCGAAAGGAAATCATTGCCTGCAAGTATTGGTTGTTAAAACTCACAAAAAATTCAAAAGCGGGGGGCAAGACGATGAAGTAACCGAAAAGGATGCCGCCGGCGAAAAGCAAAGAGGAAGATGTCACAAATGGTACAACATATTTTTTTTCCCGGGCCAGCAGGCCGGGAGAAATGAATTTCCATATTTGATAGAGGACAAAAGGGCTGGTCAGGATCAATGAAGCGAACAAAGCCAATTTCATGTAAACAAAAAAAGCTTCCGTCAGGCCTGTATAAATGAGATATTTATTCTCCGGTAAAACTTGAGTGAGTGGTTTGGTAACAATCGCGAAGATCCGATCTTTAAAATAGTAACACACAAAAAATCCTATGCCGACGGCAGTTACAGCTCGAATCAGCCTGGTGCGCAACTCGCTTAAATGATCGGTCAGAGACATCTTTTTATCTTCGGTATCTTCCATAATTACCAGTGAGCATTAGCTCTTATTTCAAATTGATGTTAATATGTGTTGAGACTTTATGCTTTGTCAGATGGTTCATTGGGGGAAATTGATTTGCTTTCGTCGAGTTTGTCTTTTGGCGTGTCATCGCTTTGCATGGTCTGTTTCAGATCATCAGTGACACCGTCAGCCGCTTTACGGAATTCACTGAAACCCTTGCCTATTGTCTTCGCCAGATCAGGCAATTTTTTCGGTCCGACGATGACCAGGGCAATAATGGCAATGATAATTAATTCCTGCCAACCGATACCGAACACTAGTTATTAACTCCTAAAAATATTTGGAGGAGTAATTTATTTTTTATTGCTGTTTTTGTCAATTGTTTTTGCAGTCAGGGAAATATTTTGCTCTTTGGGGCCGATTGTGGTAAGTTAGCACCAAAAAATTCAAATAAACAGCAAAAAGGCATACGATGTCTCTCAAAACAGGTGTTGTTAAAGATAAGCGTTATTTGAAGCATTCGGCAGGTTATTCCCATCCGGAAAGCCCGGCTCGTCTGGCTGCCATTTACGAAATGCTGGACAATCCCAACATGTCCTGGAAGATTAAAGAAATTGCCCCCCGCGAAGCAACTTTGGAAGAAGTAGCCTCCGTTCATACTGGTCCCTATGTTGATTGTATTGCCGAAACAGCCGGAAAAGAATGCGTTTGGCTTGACCCGGACACGGCGACAAGTCCCGAAACGTTTTATATCGCAAAACTGGCCAGCGGCGGGGTTTTAAACGCTATTGACAGCGTTATCTCCAAAGAAGTGGATAACGCCTTCGCCTTTATCCGGCCGCCCGGCCATCATGCGGAACGGAATGCAGCTGCCGGATTCTGCATCTTTAATAATGTGGCGATTGGTGCAATGCATGCGATCTTGAAGCACGGGATTAAAAAGGTACTGATTGTGGATTGGGATTTACACCACGGTAACGGTACCCAGCATATTTTTTACGACGATCCGCGCGTTTTGTATTTTTCGACGCATCAGTATCCCTATTATCCGGGAACCGGCGCGATTAATGAAATCGGTGTGGACAAAGGAAAAGGTTACACAATCAATGTTCCTCTGGAGCGTGGCGCGGGAGATGATGCGTTTGTCAAAATATTTCGCCGCGTTTTGTGGCCGGTAGCTTTGGAATTTAAGCCGGAATTAGTGATCTTGTCGGCTGGGTTCGATATTTATTTCAAGGACCCTCTGGGCGGGATGAGGGTAACCCCGGAAGGATTTGCGGCGCTGATCCGCATTGTTTTAAATATTGCCCAGCGTTGCTGCCAGGATCGTTTAGTAGGGGTTCTGGAGGGCGGTTATCATCTTCAGGGGTTGACACAGTCCGTGAAAAAAGTTTTGGAAGAGATGCTGGATGAATCTCACATCCCCGAAGAAGAACTTGCCGCACTGGAGCAAAAGGAAAATGAGACGGCCGACCGGCTTATCCGACAGGTTGCCGCCGTTCTTAAACCTTATTGGAAAATAGCTTAAGGAGAATTATCTTGACGATCAGCAGCAGGGAAGTGGAATATGTGGCGCATTTGGCGCGTTTGGAAATATCTGATCAGGAAAAAGAGATTTTTACTTCTCAGCTCAATGACATTTTGCTTTACATTGACAAGCTCAACGAACTGGACACCACCGGTGTAGAACCGATGAGTCATGCGATGGCGTTGACCAACGCTTTTCGTGAAGACCAGCTTGTTGATTCCATTGGCACGGAGAAGACGTTAGCCAATGCTCCGGACGCCCGCGGTGAATTTTTCCGTGTACCGAAAGTAATCGATTGACGATTTCTCAAAAAGATAATGTCTCTTGCCGGGTACGCAGCGATGCGTTCGGCCGATGGCTTGGCCAGTTGCGGGCAAATATCGGGCGGGGTTGCGTTTGTGTGCAGTCTCGAAAATATTATACAAATTTATCCCAATCTAATCACAATATAATTTTGATGAGCCGAATGAGGAATTTATGGAGTTGAACCAACTGACCATTCATGAATTGCAGGAGAAAATAAAAAGCGGCCAGACATCGGCTGTGCAGATTACTGAGTCAGTTTTCCAAAGAATTGAAGCAGTCGAAGATAAAGTGCATTCCTATATTCTAGTGCTGAAGGAAGAAGCGCTGACTGCGGCTGATCAGGCCGATCAGGATATTAAAAAAGGTCAGATCCGACCATTGACCGGTATCCCCATTGCCTTGAAAGATATCCTCTGCACGAGGGGGATTCCCACCACTTGCGCCTCTCATATTCTGCATGATTTCATTCCACCTTATGATGCTACGATTGTAGAAAAATTAAGGGAGGCCGGAGCGATTTTTGTCGGGAAAGCCAATATGGATGAATTTGCCATGGGCTCATCCACGGAAACTTCTTATTTCGGTGTAACCCGCAATCCTTGGGATCTCACCAGAATACCGGGTGGTTCCAGCGGCGGGTCAGCCGCTGCTGTTGCTGCGGATGAATGCGTTGCTTCTATTGGCTCCGATACCGGAGGTTCAATTCGCCAGCCGGCGGCTCTTTGCGGCATTGTCGGTCTTAAGCCGACTTACGGGCGCGTTTCGCGCTTCGGTTTGATTGCTTTTGCTTCGTCGCTGGATCAGATTGGTCCTTTCACCAAGGATGTCGAAGACTGCGCGATCATGATGAATATATTGGCCGGCTACGATCCACGGGAATCAACCTCGGTTCCGGCAGAAGTACCGGATTACCGGCAATATGTGGGACGGGACATCAAAGACTGGAAAATAGGCATTCCGAAAGAATATTTTGTCGAGGGGATCGATCCGGAAGTCAGCGCGGCTGTTAAAGATGCAATTAGCGTAATCGAAAAAAGCGGCGGCCGATGCATTGATATCTCCTTGCCCCATACCAACTATTGTCTGGCCGTGTATTACATTATTGCTCCCGCCGAAGCCAGCTCCAATCTGGCGCGTTATGACGGCGTCAAGTACGGCTTGCGGACTGCGGACAGCGGTGATCTGCTCAGCCTGTATAAAAAAACCAGAAGGGAAGGGTTTGGAGCCGAAGTTAAGCGTAGAATCATGATCGGCACCTATGCCTTATCTGCCGGTTATTACGATGCCTATTACAAAAAGGCATCACAGGTCCGCGCCCTGATCAAGCAGGATTTTGACCGAGCCCTGAAAAAATGCGATATTATAATGACACCGACGACGCCAACGCCGGCCTTCAAGATCGGCGAAAAAACAGATAATCCTCTGCAAATGTATTTATCAGATATATTTACGATTTCGACTAATCTGGCCGGTATTCCAGGCATCTCGGTGCCTTGCGGCTACACGGCTGCCGGATTGCCGATCGGTGTCCAGTTTTTAGCCGGACACTTTGAAGAGGGAAAGCTAATCCAGATCGCCTCTGTTTATGAGGCTAATGCGAAAATTGAAAAAAGGAGGCCGCGGCTATAATGGACTTCGAAACAGTCATTGGTCTGGAAGTACATGCCCAGCTTTTAACGGAGACAAAAATATTTTGCGGCTGCTCGACTAAATTTGGCGCGGCGCCCAACAGCCATACCTGCCCAATTTGCCTGGGGATGCCGGGCGTGCTGCCGGTATTGAATAAAAAGGTGGTGGAATATGCCATGAAAATGGCGTTGGCCACAAATTGTGTCATTAATAAATCCTGCAGCTACGCAAGGAAAAATTATTTTTATCCCGACCTGCCCAAGGGCTATCAAATATCGCAATATGCTTATCCGCTCGCGGAACATGGCTATGTTCTGCTGGAGCTCAATGGTGAACAAAAAAAGATCGGCCTCACCCGCATTCACATGGAGGAAGACGCCGGCAAACTTCTGCACGACGAGCATAATCCGGTCAGTTATGTGGATTTGAACCGCACCGGTGTGCCGTTGATCGAAATAGTCAGTGAACCGGATCTCCGTTCACCGGAAGAAGCCGCCGATTATTTGAAGCGTTTGCATGAAATTCTGGTCTATTTGGAGATTTGCGATGGCAACATGGAAGAAGGCTCCTTTCGCTGCGACGCCAATGTTTCGATTCGCCCCCGTGGTCAAAAAGAATTCGGCACCAGGACGGAATTAAAAAACATGAATTCTTTCCGCAACGTGCAGCGCGCTCTGGAATATGAAGTCAAAAGACAACAGTATATAGTAGAAAACGGCGGTACGATCGTGCAGGAGACGCGTCTGTGGGATGATGCGCAGGGGGTTACTAATCCCATGCGCAGCAAAGAAGAGGCGCATGACTACCGTTATTTTCCTGATCCGGATTTGGTGCCGGTTGTTATTGATGAAGCATGGGTGGAAAAAATCCGTCGAGAATTGCCGGAGCTGCCTCTGGCCAAACGAGAAAGATTTATGCGGGAATACCAAATTCCCGCTTACGATGCCGGTGTGCTCACGGCGGCTAAAGCCCTGGCCTCCTACTACGAGGAAGTTGTCAAATTATGCGCCGCGCCGAAAGCGGCCAGCAACTGGGTTATGGGCGATGTCCTGAAATTCCTGAACGAAGAGAAGCGCAATATCAGAGATTGTCCGATCAAGCCCTCTGCCCTGGCCGAAATGATCCGGTTGATTGAAGACGGCACGATCAGCGGGAAAATGGCCAAAGATATCGTCGAAGATATGTATAAAACCGCTAAATCCCCACGGGCCATTATTGAAGAAAAAGGACTTGTACAAATTACAGATAAAATTGAATTAGTCAAGACAGTTACTGCAACCATAGGAGATTATCCCCAGCAGTTTGATGATTATCGCAGTGGCAAGGACAAACTCTTCGGTTTTTTTGTCGGGCAGGTGATGAAGAGGACGCAAGGCAAGGCCAACCCGCAGTTGGTCAATGAAATTCTCAAAGAACATCTTGACAAGAAAAATGATTAAAACAATTTTTTGGAAAAATGAAGAGGTTGTTTTAATCGATCAAAAGGCCCTGCCCCAAGAGGAACGCTATATCCGCTGCCGGCATTATCGGGAGGTGATTGCCGCAATTAAAGATTTAACCATCCGGGGTGCACCGGCCATTGGTGTGGCCGCAGCCATGGCGGCGGCCCTGGGCGCAACAGCATTGCCGTTATTGCCACCGGAAAAATTCCGCCAAAGTTTTTATAAGATTTGTGATGAGATTGCGCAGTCGCGTCCGACGGCACGAAACCTCTTCTGGGCGCTGGCGCGCATGAAAACGCACCTCGATAAAGCGCTCCGGTCGGGCCAAAAAAAATTGCGGCAGACGTTGATTACCGAAGCCAAACGCATCCGGGCGGAAGATATTGCAATCAATCGGCAAATGGGGAAACTCGGCAGCAAGCTGCTGGCGGATGGTGATCGTGTTCTGACCCATTGCAATGCCGGCGCCTTGGCGACAGCCGGTTATGGCACCGCCCTGGGCGTAATTCGTGCCGCCAGAGAACAAGGTAAAAAGCTGCATATTTATGTGGACGAAACACGGCCCATCCTGCAGGGAGCACGGCTCACGGCCTGGGAGCTCCAGAAGGAAAGAATTCCGGCCACTTTGATTACCGATAATATGGCGGGATTTCTCATGCAGCAGGGCAGGATCGATAAAGTTCTTGTCGGCGCCGATAGAATTGCCGCCAATGGCGATACAGCCAATAAAATTGGCACCTATTCGCTTGCTGTTCTAGCCTCTGCCCATAAAATTCCTTTTTATATTGCCGCTCCCTTATCGACAATCGATGCGTCAATGGACACGGGGGCGCAGATTCCTATTGAACAAAGGGCAGCCGAGGAAGTTGCTGGCTTTCGGGGCATGCCGGCGGCGCCCAAAAATATCCGGGTTTATAATCCGGCCTTTGATGTTACTCCCGCCCGCCTGATCACCGCCATCATTACGGAAAAAGGAATTATGGAAAGGCCGTATCGAAAATTTATCCGTGCTCTAGCTCTGGGAAATGGACAGCCGTAAATGAATCTGTTTCTTTTTGATTTTGACGGCGTGCTGGTGGAATCATTTGAGGTTTATTACGGAATTGTCCGGGCGACGCTGGAAAAAATAAATCAGCCGCTGCAAAATGGGCGTGAAGAATTTCTGGATTTATTTGCCGGTAATTTTTACGAATCCCTTATGCGGCGCGGCGTGAATTTGGATAAATTTTTTACAGCGTCAGCCAATAAACTGGCCAATGTTCAGCATCATGATCTGAAGCCCGTTTCCGGAATGGTTGCCGTTGTGCAGGAGCTGAGCAAGAAGAACGTTCTGCTCGTCATTTCTTCCAATGATTCCCAAACGATCAGTCCGGCACTTGCCGTTTTCGGCTATCATAATTATTTTCAGGAGGTGCTGGGGTCTGATTTTCACATCAGCAAAAAGGAAAAAATTTTACATGCCGTTAACAAATACCGGGTTGCTCCGTACACTACTTATTACATCGGCGACACCGTCGGCGATATTCAGGAAGGCCGGCAGGCGGGGGTGAAAACAATTGGCGTTACCTGGGGCTGGCACAGCAAGGAAAAAATGACCAAGGCAGGTCCGGATTATTTGCTGGAAAGGCCGGAAGAGCTCTTGCAGTTAAATTAGTTGCCTCTGCTTTATTGCGCATTGCTTTTTTTGAATACGACTCGCGCCGGTAAAATTATATTGGCCTTGAATTATTATTTTTTTTCTGTAAGCTGAGTACCTCTATATGCTGGAGAGGTTCATGCTTTTTTATGTCACAGGATTGCAGCAAATTTAAACTCTTTTCCGCTCTTTTTTTCTTCCCGTTTCGCTCATTTCTGGCGCGGTTGGGAATTCGCTATAATCTTCCCCGCATCACTAATGCCTATTACCGGCGGAGTTTTGACATTATACCGTCGACACAAAAAGCGGTTATTCTTCCTCACTGTCTGATCGGGGATAAATGTCCTGCCCATTTTTCCAAAGAGGATGGAATAATTTGCATCAAATGCAAAAAGTGCCGCTGCGGCGAGATTCGTGCTTTAAGTGAAGAGCTAGGCTGGCAATTTTACATAACGCCCAGTAGCGGTTTTACGAAACGTTTAGTTAAGCGCAAAAAGATCAAAGCAGCCATCGGGGCGGCTTGCGATTTCGAAATCGAGAAAGGCATCCGGTCGACGGCCGTCAATGCTCAAGGTGTTACTCTTAGCAGAGGAAGAGTGATCCCCCAGTTTCTGCTGACTGATCGCTATGATTGCCTGAAAAATGACGTCGATTGGGAACTTCTGAAGAGGATGATCCAGAAAGCGGCGGCCGGCAAATCTTGATTCTGCCGGCCACTCGCCTTTGTGATTGGGAGTATTAATAGCCTGTTTTGTATTCCAAATGGCCTGTGCTGTTGTTTCCCACTCCTAAAAATGCTGAAGCTCTCGCGGCCGGAATAATTTCGATATTAATGTTACTGATAAAAAATAACAAAAATCAAAGACATTGCTTGGAATTTTGGAAAAAAAATTATATTAAAAAACAAAATTGATTGTGATCTGCGGGAAAATTTGCGTTGTGCTTGAAGCCCGAACGCGGCTCAAATAAGCTGTGCCACAAAAGAGAGGAAAGACTTATTGCCAGGGGGACGGAGGTGACTAGTGCCGGTTGCTTTAGCACCTAAGAAAAATCCGGTTATTTTAATATATAATGTGGAGCCAACTTGGAGCTCGGCTGAGCAGGAAGAAGTTATCAGTCTTTCCAGGCAACTTGGTCAGTCCTTAATCGAAGTGGGTTATTCCGTCACATTTGTTCCCATCCTCGATGACGATATCGATAGTCACTTAGGTTCTTTTGATCCTGACGAATGCATTATTTTTAACTGGTGCGAAAGCCTCCCCGGCATTGAACACAGTGAATGGCTGGTGGCCAAAAGGCTCGAAATGCTGGGTTTTACCTTTACGGGAGCCGGTTCTGATACCTTGGCGTTGATGCAGGACAAATATAAAGTAAAGAGTTTGCTTGACCAGGCTGGTATTCCAACACCGGCCTGGCGTACTTTCCATCGGGATGAAACCATCAATTGGCACAATTTCCCCGCCATTGTCAAACCGACTTATGAACATTGCTCTGCAGGGATTACCAGTGATGCTGTTGTTCTTAATAAGACGGAGCTGCAAAGCAGAATAACTTTTATTCTGGACACCTACAATCAGCCGGCTTTAGTTGAGGACTTTATTGACGGACGTGAATTTCATGTTTCTGTCTGGGGAAACGGAAAACTTACTGTCCTGCCGGCGGCAGAAATGGATTTCTCTTGTTTTCAGAATATCAAAGACCGGCTCTGCACTTATGATGCTAAGTTTATACCCGGCTCCAGCCATTATGAAAGAATAAAGACATTGCTGCCGGCGCCACTGAACAGCAAAGAGAAACAGATGCTGGAAAAAGTGTGCTGTGAAGCTTATCGTGTTTTGAAATGCAGAGATTATGCCCGGATGGACGTCCGCCTGCGGGATAATGTGTTTTATATGTTGGATGTGAATCCCAATGCCGATATCAGCATTGATGCCAGTATGGCCTGTGCTGCGGAAGTTGCAGGAATCAGTTATGGTGAGATGGGGGATAGAATTGTTCAATTTGCCGCGAGTCGTCATCTACGTTTCAGCAAAAAAACTCGGAAACAAGGAAAAAAGAGAGCCAAGTATTAGAGAATGATGATATTTTGAAGCTATAATTTAGCCTAAAAAATGGAGTCCGATCAAATCCTCATGCAGTGTGGGGACATTCATTGGTTTTCCGTGCATTTATTTGAACTAATCCAATCGTCCCTGAATTTCTATAACCTGTAAAAGCAAAGAGCGCGGTTTTTGCGTTCTTCCGCACAAAACAGGCTGCGCCGGTTGAACGGATTGAAGAAGGATCGGGTCTTGAGGTTCACTGATCAATCTGATAAAATTTTAAAAGAATATCAAGATAATAATGCTGCCGCTAAGGAGCAGTCACCATGGAAAAAAAGCACAAGTTTTCAATCTGGTATGTCCTTCTGGGTATCTGGGTGGTGCTGATCGTGCAAAGTTATATTGCCTCCATGTTTGCCTATCAGGTCATACCCTACAGCCACTTTCTCAGCCTGCTGAAAGCCGGTAAAATCAGCGAAGTGGCTGTATCGGCGAATCAGATCCAAGGCAAAATGAAGGTGGACGGGATTAGCGGTGAAGAAACAAAAGGCTTCCGCACGATCCGTGTCGATCAGGAGCTCTCCACGCTCCTGGATCAATATAAGATTACTTTCAAGGGAGAAATCGAATCGACCTTTCTGAGAGATCTTCTTTCCTGGGTTTTGCCGATTCTTTTGTTCATCGGCATCTGGTATTTTGTGATGAAGCGGATGGGGTCCCAGCAGGCCGGATTTATGACACTGGGCAAGAACAAGGCCAAAATCTATATGGAAAATGAACTGAATGTGACTTTCGATGATGTGGCGGGTGTGGATGAGGCCAAGCAGGAACTGGTGGAGGTGATCGATTTTTTGAAAACTCCCGCGAAATTTACCGAGCTGGGGGGCAAGATTCCCAAAGGCATCCTTCTGGTCGGCCCGCCCGGTACAGGCAAAACCATGCTGGCCAAAGCCGTAGCCGGCGAAAGTGGCGTGCCTTTTTTCAGCATTAGCGGTTCGGAGTTTGTTGAGATGTTTGTCGGCATGGGCGCCGCTCGGGTGCGCGATCTTTTTGACCAGGCAAAGAAAAAGGCCCCCTGCATCATTTTTATTGATGAATTAGATGCCCTGGGGAAGGCCCGCGGATTTTCTGCGGTCGGGGGGCACGACGAGAGAGAACAAACTTTAAACCAGCTTCTTGTCGAAATGGATGGTTTTGACACCAAGGTTGGGGTCATCCTGATGGCGGCGACCAACAGACCGGAAATCCTTGATCCGGCGTTGTTGAGGCCGGGGCGTTTCGACCGTCATGTCCTGGTGGACCGTCCGGACAAGGCAGGCAGGAAGGAAATTCTGCGGGTGCATATGAGAAAAATAAAAGCCGGACCGGACGTTGATCTGGAATTGCTGGCTAATATGACGCCGGGCATGGTCGGCGCCGATCTGGCCAACCTGGTGAACGAGGCGGCGCTGCTTGCTGTCCGCCGGAACAAAAAGGAGGTTGGATTAAACGAGTTCGAAGAAGCGGTAGAGAGGATCATCGCCGGACTGGAAAAAAAGAACAGGCTGATCAACCCCCGGGAAAGGGAAACCGTTGCCTACCACGAAATGGGTCATGCCATGGTTGCTTTGTCCCTGCCCGGAACGGACCCGGTGCAAAAAATTTCCATTGTTCCCCGTGGCATCTCAGCGCTGGGTTATACCATGCAGGTCCCGACAGAAGACCGTTTTCTGATGAAAAAGACGGAACTGCTTAACAAGGTTGCCTCGCTTTTGGGCGGACGGGCGGCAGAGGAAATAATATTCGGCGATATATCCACCGGAGCTCATAACGATCTGGCGCGGGCCACCGATATTGCCAAAAGCATGATTCGGGAATACGGGATGAGTAAATCTCTCGGCCAGGTTTACCTCTCGCCGGAAAAGCGTCCCCAGTTTCTGGATATGGGGAAACGGGAAGGCGGCGACTACAGCGAGGCTACTGCGGAATTGATTGATCAGGAAATCCGGGAAATCATTTCCACCGAATATGCCCGGGCGCTGGAGATCCTGCGATCAAAAAAGGATGTATTGATCAAGGGCGCTCAATTGCTCCTGGAAAAGGAAAAGATCGACGGTAGCGAAATCAGGGCGCTGTTGGCTTAGTCGATGGTCGCAAAGCTCGATTCCACAAGCCCTTCCAAAAGCAGCATGGATTGAATCCGGACAGAGAAAAATTCGACGTTCGGATCGTCCATCAGTTTCTGCAGTTGCGGATGTTTTTGGCTGAGCCGTTGCCGGATGGACTCCCTTTTTTGCTGATTCTGAATTTCTTCAAAAAGACCGTTGATCGTCAGGGCGATTGTCTGTCCTTTCTTTTCTTCACCGTTTTTATTGCGGTTGTCGATAAGGATACTAACCGCGGGATTTGTTGTCAGATTCCGGTATTTCTTTGTGTTTTTGAAGGTAAACATGTCAATTTCACGGCATTCCTGATCAACTGCGTAGGACATCAGCGAGCAGTGAGGCTGATTGCCGGAAACCGTTGCCAGAACGCAAACCAATTGGCTTTTTATCAGGTCATTCATTTTTTCGATCATATTTGCTACTCCTCAATAAAAAATCATCAAAAAATGAGAAAGTGTTTTGGGTGTGCCATCTCAGGTAAATTTTCGCATTGACCTAAGACCAGTCCATTTATTGGCCAGTTTGCAAACTTGCTTTTCCCTCAAAAAACTCCGCTGCTACCGGCTCCTTTCCTTCCTTCCGTTCCTTCAGTTTGATTCCTCGCGTTTTTGTTGCCACATCTTTAACGGCTGTCCTTACTTGATAAACACCGCCCGTTTCCTGCAGATAGATTTCGCCCAGCGGCTGGAGGCTGCTGTAGACGATAATGTTCTCTTCACCAAAAGGAGGATTGACTTCCAATTCAAATCGGTCGTTTCCCGCAGGGATTTCATAAACAACGCCGCCGTGAAAATAATTATCTTTCCGGTAGGCATTCGGCAAAAGTTGCAGCAGTCGGCCCAGGACATCTTTATAGAGCACACGGGCATAAAATGGCTTGTTACCCTGGAGATAAACCTTGATTTTCTCGCCTTGCCGATATGTTTTCTTATCCGTCCAGATCCGCACGTGCAAAGGGGTGTTGGGATTATCCAGGGCATTCTTATCTTGCGCCAATCGCGCCATCGCATCTTCGTCAGGGATCACTTCTGCTTTCACTTTTAATTTGAAGCAGTCGCCGGACGACGGATTTTTGTACCAGCCCTTTTCGATCTCTTCGAGAATCTTGATTGTGGCGCGCGCATAGGCATCGACCAGGTCTCGCTCGAGCTGAAAATCTTTTACCTTCGTTTCACTTTTCAGATAAGTGGAAGCGTATTCCGCCGCTTTTCTTTTGGCTTCGGTCAGGGCTTCGTTTTCCGTTTGCCGGCGTGATTTATCGTCACCCATGCAGGCGGTGCCGTCGACCACAATTATGGTTGATTGACCGGCCTCCAAGAGGGACGGCATCATCATTAATATGATTAAGATGACCACAATCGCCAGATTTTTCCCCTCCGTTCTCGAGTTCATAATCACCTCATTTCTACCTTGATTACCTTTCGAATTTTTCCGACTTTCTGACACTGATCTGATCGCACAGCTTTATCGCGTTAAGGCAGCCGCCCTTCCTGACGCAATTTGGCGACGATTTGATTGATCGCCGGTATGGCGTCCGCTGCTGCTTTTTCGCCTTCCATAATGGCTTCATGCCTTTTGGTGAAGTCACTCGAGCCGATTTGGCTGACTTTCGGCTTGATGACAATATCGGCTTTTTTCAACTGAATGGCTGCTATTTTACTGTGCATGATATCGACCGCCTGCATAATTGTTTCCACCGTGCCGGTCGGCAGGGATGAATTTGGGCCCGTAGAAATATCAACAGCGATGACGAGATCAGCGCCGTAACGGCGGGCGGCATCAACAGCCACAGGACTTACTACGCCGCCATCGACATATATTTTATCGCCAATGACGGTCGGTTGGAATATTCCCGGAATCGAACAACTGGCGCGCACCGCCTTACCGGCATTGCCGCGGCCAAAGGCAATTTCTTCACCGGTTTGAATATTCGTGGCTACAGCATAAAAAGGAATTTTAAATTTGTCTATGGCCACGTATTTTACCTTATTATTGATAAAATTTTCCAGTTTTTTGCCGCGAATAAATCCGTTATCCGGCAAAACATAATCGACAAGATCATCTTTTTGCAGGGCGAAGGCGATTGTCTGCAGCTCATAAGGCGTATAGCCGTATGCATATAAACTGCCGATCAAGGAGCCGACACTGGTGCCGACCACCATACTAAGGGGTATTTTGTTCAATTCCAGTATTTTCAGCACACCGATATGGGCAAACCCTTTGGATGCTCCTGCTCCCAGAACAATGGCCACTTTGGCGGGGCGCGGTGGCGGCGGCGCCTTGGGTGCGAAGGTACAGGAAATAAACAGCGCTGATAAAGCGCAGCTCAGGAAAAAGCAGCGGAAAGTTGAAAGTTTGGACAGCATTTAATTCTCTTCTTTTTTCCTATGGTTACGTGTGCGTGGACGGGACCGTTTGCTTTTTGATTTTCCTGAAGCGCCAGAGCTCTGGTCGGCGGCCGTAGCCGGTGGTGCCGGCGGCGCATGCAAAGACTGCTGATAGTAGTCGTCAAGCAGCATGGCGATTAAGGCTGATTCATCTTCAGACTGCGCCAGATTGCGCGCCAATGGGGTAAAGCGCTGCATGCGTTCAATTTCCAAATTGTCGCGTGCGCGCAGGCGCGCTTCCAACAGGGCCGTTATCCTCTCGGTAACAACCCTTTCCAACTGCTCATCATCGGGCAGCGGACGCTCTTCCATGTTAATATTGTAATAACGGGAGATGCTTTGTAGCTTGAATTTTTCCATTTCCGCCACCAGAGAAATAGCTACGCCGCTTGATCCCATTCGGCCCGTGCGTCCCGCCCGGTGAATATAAGCTTCCGGGTCTTCCGGCGGCTCATATTGAATGACATGGGATAGATCAGGAATATCGATACCCCGGGCGGCCACATCGGTGGCCACGAGAAAACGCAGGGCGCCGCTCCGCACCCGGGCCATCACTTTCTCTCGGGCGCTTTGAGCCAGATCGGAACTGAGTTCATCGGCATCATACCCGAAACGTTTCAGCACAATCGACAGATAATGTACCGTATCTTTGGTGTTGCAAAAAATGATCGCCGAAACCGGGTTTTCAATTTCGATGATTCGTACCAGCGACCTTTCTTTCCGCATGCCGGGGACAACATAATAAATATGTTCTATTTCGGCAATATGCACCTGATTGCCGCTTAAACTCAACAATTCCGGTTGCCGCAGAAATTGATCAGCTAAGCGAATGACCTGGGGCGGAAAAGTTGCCGAGAACATACAGCTGAGAATTTCCCGCGATGGTATATACTTGCGAATTTTCACCATATCCGGATAAAAACCCATGGATAGCATGCGGTCGGCTTCATCAAAAATTAATATCCGCAAGGAATCCAGCGAAAGAGTGTTTTTTAAAAGATGATCCAGGATGCGTCCCGGCGTGCCGACAACCAGTTGTGCTCCGCTCCGGAAGGCCTCCAGTTGAGCGCTGTAACCAACGCCGCCATAAACCACCGCAACACGCATATTTGATCCCCCCGCCAATAACTGGGCTTCACGAGAGACCTGCAGGGCAAGCTCCCGCGTAGGAACAAGTACCAGAGCTTGAGCTTCATTCCTGTCCCAATCGATTTTTTGCATGATCGGTAAAATAAATGCACCAGTCTTTCCGCTGCCCGTTCTCGATTGTACCATCACATCGCGGCCGGCAAGCAGATAGGGAATGGCTTTAGCCTGCACCGGTACGAGGCTTTTCCAGCCTGCTTTTTCACAGGCGAGTCTAAGCGGCAAGGAAAGATCTTCCAGGGAAATTTCGGCCAGAGCAGCAGCCGTGTCGATATGATTGATCGTTTCTTCCATATATTATCCTAAATCTTTTTTTTCATGAAATTGTTGAAATCATTTAGTTTAGTGTTGCTCAGGAATCAAGAAAAATATTAACCGGCCCATAAAATAAATATTTAAAGAAATATTCATCTCAATAGATAAATATCTTGACAGATAATTAGGACTGTTATAGTCTAGCCAAAAGTTCAAAAAATGCCTTTTTGAGTTTCTATTCTTTGGAGCGTTTCAAGTATTCAAATAAACAAGCCGATAATTAATCTTTAACTGCTAAAATAATTCATGATTTAGCGTGTCTTAAGTAAATCTCTTGGATCATAATGCAGCAAAAAAATGAATATTAAAGTTTATCAGAATAATTTATTTTTCCTGATAATTAATTAAGGAAGAGTTTTATGCATATTGAAGACATTAAGCAATTACCGATTAGTGAACTGAACAATTTAGCCAAAGACCTCAATGTCCCGGGTGCCAGCGGCATGCGCCGCCAGGATCTGATTTTTGCCATCTTGCAGGCGCAGGCGGAAAAAAACGGTGTCATTTCCGGCTCCGGCGTGCTGGAAATCCTGCCGGATGGCTTTGGCTTTTTACGCGCAGTAGACTATAATTATTTGCCCAGTCCGGATGATATTTACATTTCCCCTTCCCAGATTCGCAGATTCAATTTAAAAACCGGCGATACCATTTCCGGTGAAGTCCGTCCACCCAAAGAAGGTGAAAAATATTTTGCCCTCTTGAAAGTGGATACGGTGAATTTTGAAAGTCCTGAGCAAGCCCGCGACAAGATTCTTTTTGATAACTTGACACCCCTTTATCCCCAGGAAAAATTAAACCTGGAACATGATCCGGAAAATTACTCCACGAGAGTTATGGATTTATTCACTCCGATCGGCAAGGGACAACGCGGCCTTATTGTTTCTCCGCCCCGTGCCGGTAAAACGGTGCTTTTACAGGACATTGCCCACAGTATTACCGCCAATCACAAAGAAGTGGTTTTGATGGTGCTGCTGATTGATGAGCGTCCGGAAGAAGTCACCGATATGCAGCGCAGTGTGGCTGGTGAAGTAGTTTCATCGACTTTTGATGAACCGGCTTCCCGTCATGTGCAGGTGGCGGAAATGGTTATCGAAAAAGCAAAACGGCTCGTCGAGCACAAAAAAGATGTTGTTATTTTATTGGACAGTATTACCCGCTTGGCGCGAGCTTATAATACGGTTGTTCCCCCCAGCGGCAAAGTTCTTTCCGGGGGGGTGGATTCGAATGCCCTCCACAAACCAAAACGCTTTTTCGGTGCCGCCCGGAATATAGAAAACGGCGGCAGTTTAACAATTATATCCACTGCCCTGATTGATACCGGCAGCCGCATGGATGAAGTAATTTTTGAAGAATTCAAGGGAACCGGCAATATGGAGGTTGATTTAGACCGCCGGATTGCAGACCGTCGCATTTTCCCGGCTTTCGATCTGATCCGTTCCGGCACGCGCAAGGAAGAACTGCTGATTTCCAAGAATAATCTCAACCGTATCTGGATATTACGCCGGCTGCTCCAGGAAATGAATCCGGTAGACGCCATGGAATTTATCATCAGTAAAATCAAAAAAACGGAAACGAACCAGGAATTTTTAGATTCCATGAATTCATAAGATGGGAAATCGGTTTTTTGCCTTATGCTGGTTTATTAATTTTCTTGAGTTTTTGGCGCAGGTATTATAAGGCAACCCATCAGTTTAAAATTTATTAAAGAAATTGATCCAGAATGTGGAGAGAAAGGCTAAGGAGGAGAAGCAAAAAAACATGAAAGAAGGCATTCATCCCGAATATAAGGAAACAACTATAACTTGTGTTTGCGGAAATATAATTGAAACTCGATCAACAAAAAAGGACATCAAGGTCGAAATTTGTTCCAACTGCCATCCTTTTATGACGGGTAAACAAAAAATTGTCGACACGGCCGGCCGCGTGGAAAGATTTAAGAAGAAGTATGAAGCCAAGGAGCAGGCGGCGCCAGGCGGCAAGACAAAAAAGAAAAAAACAACTGCGTAACTTACCGATTATACAAGTTTATTTAATTCTGCTCTTATGATGAAGTTTGTTCATCGCTCCCATTACTTGTAGGTTTGACCCATACGGCAGGAAGGGGCAAACCTACAAGTGTATCTATATTAATCAACCCGAAGAACTCCAGTTCTGCATGAAGAAACAGCATGGATATTATTTTAGACAAACTACGTGACATTGAAATACGTTATCGGGAACTGGAAGGCCAGCTAAGTGATTCCCAGGTTGTTGCCAAACAGGGCATTTATCATAAATATGCCAAAGAGCATGCTGACTTGAGCCCATTAGTAGATTGTATCCGGCAGTATGAGAAGATTCGAGCCCGCATCGAGGAATACCAGACTGTTTTAAGAGAAAATGACGAAGAATTGAAGGGGATCGTCAAAGAAGAAATGCCTCAACTGCAACAGGAAAAAGCCGATCTGGAAGAGAAGTTGAAAATAATGCTTTTGCCGAAAGATCCTAATGACGAGAAAAATGTTTTTTTGGAAATCCGAGCCGGTACAGGGGGCGATGAAGCCGGTTTGTTTGCGGGTGATTTATTCCGGATGTATGCCCGTTATGCCGAAAGTCAGGGCTGGCGCGTAGAAGTAGTTAACAGCTCGCCAGCCGGCGGCATGGGCGGCTTCAAAGAAATTATTGCCCAAATCGAGGGTAAGGGGGCTTACAGCCGCTTAAAATATGAAAGCGGTGTCCATCGTGTACAGCGTGTTCCTGTAACAGAAGCGCAAGGGCGTATTCATACCTCGGCGGTAACAGTTGCCATTATGCCGGAAGCGGAAGATGTGGAAGTGGAAATTGATCCGAACGATTTGCGCATTGATGTTTACCGTTCGACCGGTCACGGCGGCCAAAGCGTCAACACCACTGATTCGGCCGTGCGCATTACTCATCTGCCGACCGGCCTTGTCGTTACCTGTCAGGATGAAAAATCGCAGCTGAAGAATAAAGCCAAAGCTATGAAGGTCCTGCGGGCGCGGCTGCTGGATGCGATGGTGCAAAAACAAAATGCGGAAATTTCCGAAACACGGAAAAGTCAGGTTGGCACCGGTGATCGCAGTGAACGCATCCGCACCTACAATTTCCCCCAAGGCCGCATCACCGAACATCGCATCAGTTTGACCCGTTATGATTTGGACAGTTTCCTCAACGGCAATATTGGGGGAATGATTGATGCCCTGGCGACGCATTATCAGGCGGAACTGTTGAATAAAACGAGCAATTAAGGCCAGAAATGTCCGGGCGGCATTCTCTTGCCTCAGGCAGGACAAAACGGATGGCCATCCGTGACCAAGTGACCCCCTGCTGGTCATTTTTGTGGCCTCTTGCTAGCAACGTAAGCATTAAATCCGGATGCAGCCAGGGAGTTTGCCATATGGAAGCCTGCGATATAATTCAGAAAGCTGTCCGTGATTTCACGCTGGCGGGAATACCTTCACCCCATTTGGATGCCGAACTTCTGCTGGCCTTTTGCCTGGGATATGACCGCTTGGAATTTTTCAAAAATCCGGCCCTGCCCGTGGACGAAAATACACGTGCTAAATTTGAAAAATTGGCGGCGCGCAGAAGGCAATGGGAACCGGTAGCTTATCTTGTCGGGCGCAAAGAATTCTGGTCGCTGGTTCTGGATGTCAATAATGCCGTACTGATTCCACGGCCGGACACTGAAGTAGTGGTGGAAGAAGCGCTGAAAATCGCCGGCAAGATCGGTGTTGCCGCCGTCAGAATTCTCGATATCGGCACGGGCAGTGGGGCTCTTGCTCTTGCTTTGGCCAAAGAGCTAAAGAGGGCACAGATCGTGGCCACTGATATTTCTGCAGCCGCCCTGGCTGTAGCCAAAAGAAATGCGCAAAAGCTGGCTTTAGATGGGCAAATAGATTTTCGGCAGGGGAATTTATTTGCGCCGATTACCGGTTTGTTTGATATAATAGTTTCCAACCCGCCTTATATTGCCGATGAAGAGTATGATCAATTGCCGTCAGGTGTAAAAAATTATGAGCCGCGCGAAGCACTCGTCGCCGGACGGCAGGGTACGGCTTTTTATGAAAAGATAATTAACCAAGCTGTGGATTATCTCCAGAAAAGCGGTTGGCTTGTTTTAGAAATCGGGGCGATGCAGCAGGAGAAAATTATAAATATTATGGATAGTTCCGGATATTATGAGCATATCAGTATCCGTAATGATTATGCCGGCCTACCACGTGTTGTCAAAGCGAGGAAAAAAGATTAGTGGACAAATTTGTGATTCAAGGCGGGAAACCGCTACACGGCACCGTCCAGATCAGCGGTGCAAAAAATGCCGCGCTGCCGGTGATGGCAGCCGCTCTTCTGGCGGAAGGGACGAGTACTTTCCATAATATACCGGATCTGGTGGATATTAAAACGATCAAACGGCTCTTGAAAAATCTGGGCGCAGAAATCGAGGGCGGGGAAACAGTTCGAATTAATGCCGAAAAGATTACAAATTCGGAAGCTCCCTATGAACTGGTGAAAACGATGCGGGCATCTGTACTGGTTTTGGGGCCGTTGGTGGCCCGTTGCGGTCAGGCGCGCGTATCTTTGCCCGGCGGCTGCGCCATCGGCGCCCGGCCGGTCAATTTGCATATCAAAGCTTTGCAGGAGCTGGGTGCGCATGTTGAATTAAATAACGGCTATGTCGAAGCACGGGCGGATAAATTAAAAGGAGCAGATATTTATTTTGATCTTTCGACGGTAACCGGCACCGAAAATATTATGATGGCGGCCGTTCTGGCTGAAGGCACGACCATCTTAAATAATGCTGCCTGTGAGCCGGAAATTGTCAATCTGGCGGAAGTTTTAAAAGGCATGGGCGCTAAAATCAGCGGCGCCGGTACGGATGTAATCATTATCGAAGGCGTAACATCGTTAAAACCGGTGGAAGCGTCGATCATTCCCGACCGCATTGAAGCCGGGACTTTCATGATTGCCGCCGGTATTACCCGCGGTGAGGTTGACATCCTGGGGTGCAATTCCCGTCATTTGGAGGCATTGGTCAAAAAATTGCGTGATACCGGCATGAAGATTACACCTATCAAAGGGGGATTGAAAGCCACCGGCGGCAAGGAGATCAATAGTGTTGATGTGAAGACGCTGCCTTATCCCGGTTTTGCGACAGACCTGCAAGCCCAGATGATGGCTTATCTGTCTGTGGGCAGCGGTTTGAGTGTGATTACGGAAACAGTTTTTGAAAACCGATTTATGCATGTAAGCGAACTGATGCGCATGGGCGCCGATATCGTTGTTCAGGGCGGCAGCGCTGTCATCCGCGGCGTACCGGCTTTGCACGGAGCCCAAACAATGGCGACCGATTTGCGGGCATCAGCTTCCCTGCTCCTCGCGGCACTGGTTGCCCGGGGAACAACGGAAATTTCCCGCGTCTATCATATTGATCGAGGCTATCAGGCAATAGAAAAAAAATTTTCCGCTCTGGGGGCGGATATCAAAAGGGTGAAACAATAAAATGAGAATAATGAAAGCCGGAGCAAAGGAATTTGATGAATTTTTCCTGAAGTTGCGTCAAAGAGGAGGGGTTTTCACGAAAGAACTTTTGGCGGCTGTTGCCGGGATAGTGCAAGATATTGCCCTCAGGGGCGATGAAGCCCTTTTTCAATATACAGCAAAATTTGACCGTTATGAATTGAATAAGGCTACCGTGGAAGTTGCTCCGGAAGAAAAAAAGGCGGCACAGTCAATGGTGAGTCCGGAAGATTGGGAAGTGATCCGGCTTGCCGCCCGGCGCATTGAAAAATATCATAAAAATCAGCTGATCGGCAGCTGGGTGGTTGATGATGAGCCGGGTGTGGAGATGGGGCAGCGTGTTTTGCCCCTGCAGCGCGTCGGTATTTACGCTCCCGGCGGCAAAGCCTGTTATCCCTCGACCTTACTGATGGCTGCTATTCCGGCGCACATCGCCGGTGTGGAGGAAATTATTCTAGTTACTCCCGCGCAAGACGGTAAACTGAACCCATTAATTGCCGCGGCGGCAGAAGTCGCCTGCGTGAACCGTATTTTTAAAATAGGTGGCGCCCAGGCTGTGGCTGCTTTGGCTTTCGGCACCGGGACCATTCCTCGTGTTGATAAAATTGTCGGACCGGGAAATGCTTATGTTGCAGCAGCAAAAAAACTTGTTTACGGCCAGGTGGATATTGATATGATCGCCGGTCCAAGTGAAATTGTCATCATTGCCGATAAAAAGGCAAACGCGGCTTATGCAGCCGCTGATTTGCTTTCTCAGGCTGAGCATGACGAAATGGCTGCGGCTGTGCTCTTTACAACTGATGAAAATCTGGCTCGGGAAGTTTCCAAGGAAGTGGACAGGCAACTGGCCTTTTTATCACGTCCGGCAATCATGATGAGCTCCCTTGCCAATTATGGAGCAATCATTATTACCTCTGACCTGGAGGAAACCTGCCGATTGGTCAACCTCTTTGCACCGGAGCATTTGGAACTGATGGTCGAACATCCCGACAGTGTTTTGAAAAATATACGCAATGCCGGTTCTGTTTTTCTCGGTTCTTATACACCGGAGGCTTTGGGGGATTATCTGGCGGGAACCAACCATATTTTGCCCACCGCCGGCACGGCGCGCTTTTCTTCTCCGCTGGGAGTTTATGATTTTCTCAAGCGGATGAGTGTATTGCATTGCTCTCAGGATGCCCTGGAAAAATTAGGCAGACAGACTGCACATTTTGCTCGGTTGGAAGGTCTGGATGCCCACGCTAATTCCCTGCTGGTGCGCCTAAATCCGGCAAAAAGCAATTAGCAGGATTTACGGACTCCTTGTTTTGCCAGTTCAAGGAGTCCGGTTATTTCGCGCCAAGAAGTCAACATATCTGCGGGCAAACAAGATACGATGGCAAGAAAAATATTTATGATTTTATTTTAAGGGCAATGTCCCGGCCAAAACGCCGGCAATTTTCCAGAGCTTCCGCGGTTGGATTCCATAATTCTCGAATTCCATCGTTTAACAGTTCAAACCCACCGTCCTTAAGTCTTTCGGAAATGATTTTTACCGCCTCGCCGCTCCAGCCGTAGCAACCGAAAGCCGCGGCTTTCTTTTTTTGAAATCTTAAGCCTTTCATTTCTTCCAACAAAGAAGCTGCAGCGGAAAGAATGCCTCTGTTTATGGTTGGCGAACCGACGAGCACCGCCTTTGATTTAAAAATTTCTGTAATTATATCATTTTTGTCGGCACGGGCGATGTTATACAACTTAACGGCAACGTTTTGATCAGTTTGGGTAATTCCTTGAGCGATGGCTTCGGCCATTTTGCGGGTTCCGTCCCACATCGAATCATAGGCGATTGCAATCTGGTTTTCCGCATAGGCACTCGCCCATTGCGCATATTGATGGACAATTTGCAGCGGATCTTTTCTCCAGATTACGCCGTGACTTGGGAAAATCATGTTCACCGGCACATTTAAAGCGATAACTTCTTTAATTTTTTTGTCCACCAGCGCACTAAACGGCGTCAGAATATTGGCATAATATTTAATAGCCTCCTGATATAGCTCTGCTTGATCCACCAAATCATTATACATCAGTTCAGTAGCAAGATGCTGGCCGAAAGCGTCATTACTAAAGATGATGCTATCACCCGTCAGATAGCTCATCATGCTGTCCGGCCAATGCAGCATTGGCGCTTCAATAAAGATCAGATCTCTGGTTCCCAGAGTCAGTTTGTCGCCTGTTTTTACCACTTGAAAATTCCAGTCCTGATGATAATGGCCTTTTAAAGATTTAACCCCGTTTGCCGTGCAGTAAATGGGAGTGGCGGGGATTTCGCGCATCAGTACGGGCAGGGAGCCACTGTGGTCCGTTTCGGCATGCTGGGCAATGATAAAATCAATCTTTTTCAGGGGGATCTCTTTTTTGAGGTTGTCCACGAATTCATCGGCAAAAGGCCCCCATACCGTATCGATCAAGGCAATTTTTTCATCCTGAATAAGATAGGAATTATAGCTGGACCCGCGATGGGTCGAGTATTCCTCGCCATGAAATTTTCTCAATTCCCAGTCAATCTTGCCCACCCAGGTGATATTTTCCTTAATTTTAAAAGCCATCATTTTCCCCTTTTTCTTTTTATGTTTTGATTGGTTGCTGAATTAATCCCTAAAATTCCTCCTTCCGGGCTTGTCCGGCATAAATGAAAATTATCTTGTTTGACCTTGGTCAATTTTTTTCTTCATAAAACTGTTCATCGAGGGCAAAGCCAAAACGGTGAAAGAGGGACAGATATGAAAGGCACTCCCCACTCCTCTTCGCGGGGAGAAAAAGAGCTGGCGGTGGCCGTGTCGTTAAGAAATCTAAAATTCAGAAAAAACAGCAGAACATTATGATCCGGCTCTGAACAAAAGTACCGGAACCGTTGCTGCATGCAAGACTTTAATGGCAATGCTGCCCAGGACAAATTGGCCAAAGCCCGATCTCCCATGAGTGGACATGGCGATCAGATCACAATGGTGGACTTTGGCATGATCGATAATTTCTACCGCTGCATGACCGTAACGAACCATGGAGGAAACTTTCAGCCCGGCGCTTTTGAGCCTTTTTTCAATACCGGCCAAATAGACCTCGGCCTCTTCGACGACGCGTACCTCCATGTCTGTCTTGTCCGTTCCGGGAAAGGCATGAATCAAGGCTATCCGCAGCAGGGTAACTTCCGCATCATGTATTTTCGCCAACTTCTCAACTTCCGGCAGAACTTTTTCTGCCAATGGAGATCCGTCCAGCGGCACCAAAATTTTTTTAAACATTTTCATCTCCTCCTTTCCTGATTGGATGTGCACGATTGTTTTTTAATATCACTTGGTTAAATTTTAAGACAAACAAACATTTAGATCAAGCAGATTGTTGCAGAAAAAATTGCGGTGGCGAAATTGTTTCTTTTTTCTAGGCAGGAGAAACAGGCTAGCTTTTTCCATAATACCTCACTGCCAGCATTGTGATGTCGTCGGCTTGAGGTGCGTCTTGCGCAAAAGCTTCGATGCGCTCCGACACGCTTAGAACAATATTTTTCAGCGGTTGATCTCTTAGTCCGGTCAAAGTCTTCTCCAGACGCCCTTCGGCGAATAGATTGTAATCGTTATTGGCCGCTTCTGTGACCCCGTCGGTGTAGAGAAACAAGATGTCATTTTCTTGCATGTTGATTGTTTTGGACCGATAGATAAAGTCGCCGTTGACACCCAGGGCCATACCGTCGGTCAGGGGAATCTGTTCCAGTAATCCGTCCCGGCGCATAATATAGGGCGCCGGATGGCCGCCGCTGCAATACACAACTTCGCCGGTGCAGACATTTAAAATACCCAGGAACAGTGTAACAAACATCAGTGAAGGATTGTCCAAGGCCAGGTCTTCATTGACCCGCGTCAAAATTGTTTCCGGGCTCAGTCCTTGAGTGGCTTTTGTTTTAATCAATATTTTTGTTATGGCCATATGCAGGGCGGCAGGTACACCTTTCCCGGAAACATCCCCTACCGTAAAGCATAAATGGTCATCATCCATGAAAAAGAAATCATACAAATCGCCGCCGACCTCTCGCGCCGGCTTCAGCATGGCAAAAATATCAATTTCCGAGCGCTGGGGGAAAGGCGGAAAAACCCGGGGCAGCATGCCCATTTGAATATCATGAGCTATCTTCAGTTCACTCTCAATTCTCTCCTTGGCGGCTGTAGTCTTCGTCAGATCGCTGATATATGCCTGCAGTGATTGCTGCAGGGCGCTAAAGGAAGCGGCCAGTCGACCAACTTCATCATGAGTGCGGACATCAGGAATAGGCAAATTCAGGTTGCCTGCGGCCATGGTCTCGGTTACAGAGGTGAGTGCCCGCAAAGGATGGGTAATACTGCGGGCTATCCAGATGATAACGCCGCACAAAAAGACCAGACCAACGGCAAAAGACAGAAGGGTAAGGCGGTAGTGTCTGCTTATATCCGCCATCAGTTCATCCTGCGGAAAAACCAATCCCAGCGACCAGCCGGTGGAAGCAAGCGGTGTAAAAGCCAGCCAGCAATCCTGCCCGTTCATCAAGTTGGGGACATGGATAAAGCCTGATTCTCCTGCTGTCATTCTTACTCCAATTTCATGCAGGACGGGATCATGCTTTTCATCGGAAACAACGGGATTATCAACCGTTTCTTCGAATATTCCGGCCTTCTCGAATCACCCATCAAGATGATGTACAGTGAACTGGGGGTAGGCATCGGACTGGCGACGGGGTCTCTGGCGTTCATGGTGTTTTCCGTGAGCAGTGTTCTGGAAGGCATTGATTGGAAAGTGGAGGAGGCTGCGCTTTCCCTGGGTGCAACCCGGAAAAGGGTATTCTTCGAAATCATCCTGCCCCTCAGCCTACCGGGGGTGGCTTCAGGATTTATTATCTCTTTGCTTTATAATCTCAGCAGCTTCGTCACGCCCACGTTGCTCGGCGGCGGGTCTTTCGACATGGTTTCCAACTTCATCTATGAACAAGCCATCGAGTTACTCAACTATCCCTTCGCCTCTTCCGGGGCCTTCGTTTTGCTCTTTATTTCCCTTTTTATCGTCTTCTTGACCAACAAGGTCTCTGAGCACATGATCAAGGGGGTTCCAAAATAACGATGAATTTTGAAAAGGAAGGATACGACCTCGTGACGGGTTTCTTCTTCGCTCTCACCTTTGTGGGACTTACCCTCATTGTCTGTCCACAAATCGTCGTTTTGGTGACATCTTTCAACTCAACTCCGGAACTGGCTTTTCCGCCAAAGGGTCTGTCTTTAAACTGGTACCGGCACATGATGGAGAGGGAGGCTTTCCTTCACGGTATGAAGTTGAGTTTGCTTTTGGCGACCTTGGCGACTGTTGCATCGCTTGTCATCGCTTTCTTGTTCTCCCTGGCCGTGGTTAGGTACAAGTTCTTCGGCAAGGACTTGATTAATGCGCTTATTCTTTCTCCCCTCATTATCCCGGAGGTCGTCTCAGGGCTCGCCCTACTTTACATATTCAACCGTCTTCAACTATACAACACTACCGTCAATCTGCTCATCCTGCATGTCCTCCTTACCTTGCCCTATTCCGTGCGGGTCATTTCCGCCACCCTGTATCGCTTTGACGTCAGCCTT
>ENA-ORXD01000918-ORXD01000918.1-sediment-metagenome-genome-assembly--contig:-NODE-918-length-29983-cov-4.585602_pt1 | contig 29983 bp, 29 predicted proteins | sample MGYA00237862_ERZ511471 | MGnify/ENA metagenome assembly ERZ511471 | reverse complement strand
TTGTCATGCCCGAATCGACGCCATTAGCCAAAATCCTTGCCACCCGTGACTATGGGGCGCACATCGAACTGCATGGCGCAACATTCGACGATGCCGCCGCTCACGCCAAAGCCCTTTGTCAGGACCAAAACCTGCTCTATGTCCCGGCCTTCGATCATCCGTTGATCATGGCCGGGCAAGGGACTGTCGGATTGGAAATCCTCTCCGATCTGCCCGACCCTGATACCGTGGTGGTACCGATCGGTGGCGGAGGACTGATTTCAGGCATTGCCATGGCCATCAAGGCCAGCCGTCCCCAAGTGCGTATTATCGGCGTCGAAGCGGCCAGTGCCCCTTCAGCACTGTTCGCCCTGCGTAAAGGGGCTCCGGTCACTCTACCGACCGCCCACTCCTTGGCCGACGGCATTGCCATTAAACGGGTCGGTGACATGACCTTCCCGGTCATTCAGCAGTTGGTCGATGAGATCGTCACCGTTGATGAAGAAGACATCGCACAGGGTATCGTCAGCCTGATGGAAAAAAGCAAACTGGTGACTGAGGGAGCCGGCGCCATCGGTTTGGCCGCCCTTCTCTATGCCCGCATACCGCTTCATCGGGGTAAAACCGTGGTTGTGTTGTCGGGTGGCAACATCGACGTGCAGACCATGGCCCGAGTGGTGGAACGGGGACTTGTCGCCGAAGGCCGGTTTCTGAAAATCCGCGTCACCCTGCTCGATACCCCGGGCACACTGTCTCGTCTCACCAATATCCTCGCCAATCTGCGCGCCAACGTCTTTCACATCAATCATGATCGCCGCAACGCCAGCATCCCCCTGGAACGGACCGAGGTCGATCTGCATCTCGAAACCCGCGGCAGCGATCACATTCAGGAAATTTTTGAACGTCTGCAGGCCGAAGGCTATGACGCTGAAGTGGTACGCTAAGCGCGGGCATGTCCGGGCTCAGCCATGAATTCATTCCCTCCTTGACCTCCTTGCCGCAACAAATTTTCTTGCCAGAATGTTGCATTCAAACAAATCCGAGCTAGTTTAAAAAATAAGAATCCACTAATTTTATCGCCGTCTTTTTTAATCCTTTTTGTTGTGCTCTTCTGTCTTTTCATTGGCGACATTCATTCTGTTTTTGTCATGCGGGATTCCTTCTAATGCCATTTTGGGGAGACCGGCTGGACGCCGTGTTTCCTTTTTCAAACTCCAAAGGAGGGGCATATGAAACGAACAGCGATCATCCTATTGGCAATCTTGTGGTGTCTTCCAAACGCTCCAACCAGGGCCAGCGAAACTGCCGGCAACAATTTGTCATTTCCTGTGGTCTGGGCAGATGGAGTGACCAAAAAGCTCAGGGGGGATCCGGAGGTTCCACGCTTTGATGGAGAATATGTCACCATCGGTCTTGAAAATTGGTATCTACAGCAGGACCCGGACAACGAATGGCAGGCGCAATCCTTGCGGGTCGACCCGCTGGCCCTTGGACCCGTTGCGGTATCAAGCATTGACTGGGGGGACAACCTGGAATCCAAGGACTGGTATGAAAATTCCGTGGTCAGAGTTGAAACGGTCCTCTATTTCGAAGGACTGACACCTGAAATGACCGGCTATGAGGTTCTCTATCTGTACGGCGAGGGGAAGGATGAAATGTGGGGGACCAATACCCTTACCTATCTGAGTGACACCGCTGCAGTCTATTGTGCCTGTGCCCGTCTGACGATTCAAAAACTCACCAAAGACAGAACCGACCCAACCTTGACCTTAAAGTGGGACACAGCAAACGGTCTTTGGGTTGGCGATGCCGAAGAGCCTTATTTCAACAGCGGCGTGTGGGAATCTGAAGAAGGACCGGAAACGCCGAATTTTTATTCCGCGGAAATCAACATCGCCGGCAAGCTCATTTATGGCTATAACTGGCGGGCAATTCGCAGCGGCGGTGAGGGGGATTATCGAATTACCTTCAGTCTGGATAATATCAATTGCGAACAAACCCTGAATACCGTCTTTGATGAAAACACTCGGATCCTTATGAGTGAAGAAGGTGAGGAAGGGATCGTCACCGCGAGCGAAGAGGGTGACAGCGGCGAGCAGACAGGAGGTGGCTTCGCTGTGGTTGATGTGGAAAACAACCTGACCTATATCGATGTGCGTATTTTGGCCCGAGAAAAAGGCGGCGGGAAAGGCAATCAAGGAATGGGTGGTAAAGGCTCTCAAGGCGAGAATGCCGGTAAAGGCAAACCGACCCTCTAATCTGGAAAAGAATCCACAAAAGCAGGCCGAGATAGATAATTTATCGCTCCCGGCCTGCTCAACCACGGAAAAACAATCTTGAGTTCAACCCAAAACGCAATTCCTAACAAAATCATTAATTTCCTTTTATTGTCGCTCAGGTGCGCTAAGATTTTTATAGATGGTTCTGTCACTTACAGCCGTCCACTGCTGAAACGATAGGGGATGCGGAAAGGAGGCGGATGATGGAAGAAATCTACAAATTCGCGGATGACCTGGGGCCGGCCAAGATTCTGCATGTGCATGAGCCTCGCCTGGGATTGAAGGCGGTCCTGGTGATCGACAACGTTGCCATGGGTCCGTCCATCGGCGGCGTGCGTATGGCCGCCGATGTCAGCACTGAAGAATGCTTTCGGCTGGCGCGCGCCATGACCATGAAAAATTCGGCAGCCGGGTTGCCCCATGGCGGCGGGAAGGTTGTGCTGTACGGCGACCCGAAGATGCCTCGAGATCAAAAAGAGTTGTTGATACGTGGCCTGGCCAACTCAATGCGCGATCTGCGCGAGTACATCTTCGCTCCGGACATGGGGACCGATGAGGAATGCATGGCCTGGATCAAGGATGAGATCGGCAGGGTGGTTGCCCTGCCCCGGGAAGTTGGCGGCATTCCTCTGGACGAAATCGGTGCCACCGGTTGGGGGTTGTGTCATTCGACCGAAGTCGCGCTCGAATTCTGCGGCTTCAAACTGGCGGGCGCACGGGTCGTCATCCAGGGGTTCGGCGCCGTAGGGAAACATGCGGCTCGATTCCTGGCCGAAAAGGGCGCGGTGATCATCGGGGTCGCTGACTCGACCGGGGCTATCTACAATTCCCGTGGTCTTTCGGTTCGCAAGCTCCTGAAACTCAAGGATCAGGGGGGCGGAGTCAATGAGTACGGTGACGGCGAAGTCCTGGAGCGAGATGCGGTCATCAACCTGGAGTGTGACATCTGGATTCCGGGAGCACGCCCCGATGTCATTCATGATGACAACGTTGAGCAACTGAAAACCCGGTTAGTGGTGCAGGGTGCCAACATCCCTATGACCCTTGCTGCAGAGCAGCGCCTGCACAGCAAGGGAATTTTATGTATCCCTGACTTTATCGCCAATGCCGGCGGTGTCATCTGCGCCGCAATGGAATATGCCGGCGCCACGGAAACCAGCGTAATGCAGACCATTGAGGAAAAAGTCCGCCGCAATACACGGCAAGTCCTTGAAACAGCACAACGCGAAGGGATCACCCCGCGAGAAGCTGCCGTCGAAATGGCCACCGAGCGTATCAAAAAGGCAATGAGCTTCAAGCGCTGGTCCCTTTTCTAACCGCTGGGGACAGCCTTAGCAGGAAGGAGGCGGATTATGTTCCGCATCCGTTTTCATGGGCGCGGCGGCCAAGGCATGAAGACTGCCAGCCGCATTCTCGGACGGGCCTTTTTTCTTGAGGGATACGAGGTCCAGGATGCCCCCCGCTATGGAGCTGAACGACGGGGAGCGCCCATCTTCGCTTATGTCCGGGCGGATCGTCAGCCGATCCACGAACGCGGCATCATCATTCATCCGGACTTGGTGCTGGTTGCAGATGAAAGCTTGCTGGGGATTCCTGCTGCCGGAGTTCTGCAGGGAGTCACAGAGCGCACCTGTCTCGTCATTCACGGCAGGGAGCAAAGCGAAGTCTGGCAACACCGGCTAAGCCTTTCCGGCCCGGTCCTGGTGCTACCAACCACCGATGCCGCCCAGCAGCGCTTCAGCGGGACTATATGCGCTTCTGCTGCAGCCAGCCTCAGCAGCACTATCTCCTGGCGCTACCTCGAACAAGCCATTCACCTGGAACTGGCCAATCTCGCCCCTGAACTCATTAACCGCAACGTAGCGATCGCCCAGGACGCTTTCGAGGCCATGATCCCTTACCAGGACCTGCTCACGCAGCAGCGGTCCGCTCCTTCGCTTGAGCCCAGACCGGCCTGGATTGACTTGCAATTCGAACCCTCTCCTCTTTCCACGCCAGCAATCCATACCGCCTGCAGCAGCCAGGAAGTCAAAACCGGCCTATGGCGTACTTTAAGGCCAGAGATTGACCGCGAGCTCTGCCACAAATGCTGGTGGGTATGCAGCACCTTTTGTCCGGACGGCGCCATCCAAGTGGACTCGAAAAACCATCCGCATATCGACTACGACCACTGCAAAGGATGCATGGTCTGCCTGGCCCAATGCCCTCATCATGCCATTAGAGCCGTTGTCGAACAGGCCAAACCCGGCAAGGAGGTCAAACCATGATGCGCACCCTGCTAACCGGAAATGGGGCTGCCGCCTGGGGAGCCCGTCTAGCCAGAGCGGACTACCTCCCTGCCTTCCCTATCACCCCCCAAACCGAAATCATCGAAACCATTTCCCGCTGGATCGACGCTGGCGAAATGGACTGTCGCATGGTGACCCTGGAGTCCGAACATTCCATGATGACTGCGGCAGGAGCTGCGGCCAGCAGCGGAGTCCGGGTGTTCACTGCAACCTCCAGCCAGGGTTTGCTCTATGCCATGGAAATGCTCTACACCGTGGCAGGTTGGCGCGTCCCCTTCGTGCTGGTCAATGTGTCGCGCGGCCTGGCCTCCCCCATCACCTTGGAACCAGATCACAACGACATCCTCGCCATGCGCGACAGTGGGGTGTTGCAACTGCATTGCTCCACCTGTCAGGAAGTCCTCGATTGCGTCCTGTTCGCCTACCGGATCGCTGAGGATCCACGGGTACGGTTGCCTGTCTGCGTCAATCTGGACGGTTTCTACCTCTCCTTTACCCGCGAACCGGTGACCATCTCCAACGGCGAGGCCATTGATGCCTTTCTTCCCCCCTACGACCCGGACGATCTGCATTTCCAGGCCAACGAACCACTCAGTCAAGCAGTCGCGGTTCTCGGTGGTGGACCCTATTCCTATTTCCGCTACCAGGCCCACCTGGCAGCCTGTAACGCACTCAAGGTGTTCGATGAATGCGCTTCCGACTTCTACAAGCTGTTCGGTCGCCAATACGCACCCGTTGAAAGCTATTGCTGCGACGATGCGGAGATTGTTTTTTTCATGATCGGCTCCTTTGCGACCAAAGCCAAAGCAGCTGTCGACCAACTACGCGAAGCCGGGGAAAAAGTCGGCCTGGTGCGACCACTGCTGTTAAGACCATTCCCGGAGCAGGCCTTGCGTCAGGCATTAATTGGCAAAAAAGCCGTTGCCGTCGTCGACCAGAACCTGTCCATGGGCAAAGGTGGTGTGCTGCACACCGAACTGGCCTCGGCCCTTTACGGCAAAGCAACCTCATCGCCCCTTCTTGTCAGCTTCATCGGCGGCCTTGGCGGCAGGGATATCTCTAGCACGGAATTTGCCGAAATGCTGGCCGTCACCCGGCAGGCAGTGGCAACAGGGCAGAGTCCGCCACCACGATTGCTGTTTAGTGAAGCTGAATTGCGGGAAGTCAGAAAACTGCAGACCATTGCCGGTCTGAACAGTACGCGGAAGGAGAACATCTCATGAACGATCCCCCCCTCCGCACAATGAAGGACCTGCCCCGCCAGCATCTGCTGGGGACCGGAACCGCCATGTGCGCCGGTTGCGGGGGGTTGGAAGTCATCCACCAAGTGTATGACATCTTGGGTGACAAGACCGTCTTCGTCAATGCTGCAGGTTGTATGACTCTGCTGGCGGTCTATCCTTTTACGCCCTTTCGTGGCTCCTGGCTCTACACGGCCATGGCATCGGCACCGGCCGGAGCCCAAGGAATCCGGGATGCCCTCGATATTCGTCTGGCCAAGGGGCGGATCAAAGCTGACGAAGACCTGCAAGCCGTGGTTCTTACCGGCGATGGCTCGGCTTATGGAATGGGTTTGTCAGCCACCTCCGGCGCTATTGAACGGGGTCTCGACTTCCTCTATATCTGCTATGACAACGAGGGGTACGGTAACACTGGCCAACAATACTCCGGGGCGACTCCCCATGGAGCAAGAACGGCCACCAGCAGCGGCCGGCTCGGACATGCGGGCGCAAAAAAAGACCTGTTCGCGATCTGGGCCGCACACCGTCCAGTATACCTGGCCACGGTGATCGGCTCCGAACCGCTGGACCTTGCTCGGAAAATCGAAGCGGCCAAGAACATCAAAGGGCCGCGCCTCATTCTGGCCCTCTCCCCCTGCCCGACCGGTTGGGATTTTCAACCTTCGGAAACGGTCCATATCGGCAGGCTTGCCGTTGATACGGGCATCTGGCCCCTCAAGGAATACCGTGACGGGAAAATCGTCCATACCCGTAAAATTGCCAATCGGCGGCCGGTGGAGGATTATCTGAAGCCCCAGGGGCGGTTTGCACACCTGTTCAAACCAGAGCTTAATGAAGAATTGATCGCGCAGATTCAGCGTGAGGTGGACGAATACTGGGCAAAGGTTGAGGCGGAGGAAAGGGGAGAGTGATCCGTCAAGCCAAGACAGACTGTTTTAAAGATAGAAATCGTAGCGTTGACCGGACTGATAATCGTACAGGGCAAGCATTCGCCCCTGGAGGGTGCCGGAGAAATGGCAACTGGTGTGGAAATCAAAGCCCCACAAGGTATTTTCGGTCAACATCATTTGCACATGGGCGGATGTGTCTGGATCCCAGAAGTCGAATTGGCAATCGTTCTTCCCCGCTGGAAAATGGACCGAGCGACTGGCCCACTCCCTGAGGTTGGAATCGAAATCACCTTCAGCAAGGCTACCGTAGCCGCCGATCGTGTAACTATGCAGCGCCGGTGATTGTTTCCGCAACACCGTCCCGACAACTGCAACGACTCGCCTCCGTGTTGACTCCAACATATCCGACAGCGCCTCTCCCCGAATGTTTCAAACACTGGCCCCGCAACTCTGGACCCAGAGCATGAATTAAATAGACGGCTTCGGCCGTCCGAACCATTCTATTTTAATCCTAGCGGCAACGCCATCAGGGAAACCCTGATTTTCGACTTCGAAAAACCTTAGGTACGTTTAGGGGCCGATCAAAGGGGAGCAAAAAGGCAGGGACGACTGGATAAGGGGCAAGGAAAGACTTAGCCCCACAATTCGACAGCGGACGGGGGAACCTCGTCCTGTTTGATAAGTGCTTTCTTCCAGTAACGTTTTTCCTGGCGGGCAATACTTTCAGCATAGATTTTCTTGATCTTGCGGACATAAACCGAGAAATCAGTCTTGAAAAAATAGATGACCCGGCCATCGGATCCGCCCAAATCAGCCGTTACGAGAGGAATCTTTTCGGTATCAAGAAATTCACGGATAAAGCGAGAGTTTACATCCCCAACGCAGAAAAAGTTGTCACCTGTCGTATTGAACACCGCTGCACCACCAAAGGCCTTGGCGCGCAGATTTTTACGCGAGGCCCCCTGTTTGAGCATGGCATTGATCAGCAGCTCCATGGAATAGACGCCATAGCGCCCAGCCTCGGCTTTGGTGTAGGGGAGCTCTCTCGAATAGCGGCGATTACTGAGCAGGAAGTGATTCATGCCGATCACTTTGTTCACCGGATCGTACAGACAAGCAGCCACACAAGACCCCAGCAGGGTATGGAGAACAAGCTCATCCTTGTTGACCACAGCATACTCACCGGGATGAAGGGTAATCCTATCAGCATTTTTAATCTGTGATGGGCTTTTCATATAGATTTATTTATACCACAGATTCGGCAGATTTATGTGTTCAGAGGAGGAACTTCTGCCAGTAGGCAGGGGAATAGAAAGGAAGGGTCAGCCACCGCTTTTCTTTACAGGCCAGCCTTGTTTCTGCAATTCGGCGATCAACAGGTCACGATGATCACCCTGAATTTCTATGACTCCATCCTTGATGGTGCCACCGCTGCCGCACTTTTTCTTCAACTGCTGGGCCAACTCTTTCAGCTCTTCTTCGGCCACAGGGACGCCCCAGACCAACGTCACGCCTTTACCTTTGCGGCCCTTGGTTTCACGTCCGACCCGAACGATGCCGTCCCCTTTGGGCAATGATTTGGACTTGCCGCAGATGCATTCCGCAACGGGTTTACTGCACTGTGGGCACATCCGGCCATGTACGCTGGAGTAGACCAGCCCGCTATTCTTGTCTCGTGACTTTGCCATGCCTGATTCTCGTTGCTAAAAATCTTGGTCGATTATTTGCGGCAGAAAAAATGCAAATTGAATGGATCGTGCGGAATCGACTCCACCGCCACGTCATGGAAACCGGCCTGGCGCAACATGGAAACCGCCCGTTCCCGGCCCCACATCATCCCGAGCCCGGCTCCCCCTTCGCACAGACCGACCGGCAGGCAGTGCAGCAGGCTGACCGTGTATAGAAACGGCCCCAGAGGGTGTTCGCGGTTGCCCGAATGACTGCTGGCGGCGGCAATATCGATCATGCTGAACAAACCACCGGGACCGAGCATGTGCTGGACGCTCTGCAAGGCCTGCAGCGGTGCGGTCTGATCATGGATTGAATCAAAGGCCACGATATAATCGAAGGCTTCTTTCCAGGCGGGATCGTCCTTTAACTGAGCGGCATCACGCAAGAGAAATTCCACATTCATCAATTTCATTCGTTGGGCTTCGCCGCGCGCCACGCCCAGAGCCGTTTCATCAATGTCGATCCCGGTAAACCGGCTGGTCGGAAAAGCTCTGGCCATCAACAACAGTGCCACCCCTTCGCCACAGCCCAGGTCACAGACCTGCAGCCCTTGCTGCATGCGCTCCTGCACTCTTCCGCCGTCCACGGCCGGCAAAAAGGTTTCTAGCAACATCTTCCGATGTTTGGCGTTTGCCAATTCGGCCATGAAGGCTTGAAAGCGTGGGTAACAGCGGTAGGGCACACCCTCTCCGCTACGAAACGCCTCGACCACATCTTCCATGGAACAGGTGGTCAGCAATGGGACCTCTTGAGTGTAGACGGCGTAGTTACCACCGCTACCCTCCAGAGTAAGAAACGCTGCGTGTTCGGGTGGAAGGAAATAACATTCTCGCCCTTCCGTGTCGATACTTAATTCGACGACTTGGCCGGTAAACATCACCCCCAGCCACTCCTGAACATAGCGCGCGTTCGCTCCGGCCCGCGCAGCAATTTCGGCAGCGGACTGCGGTTCGGAGAAGGTAGACATCGCCTCGAACAAACCCGTACGATAACCGATTGCCATGGCCAGATTGATGGCGCCGGCATTGAGAATGTCTGCCATACGCTGGCCGAACGCGTCCTTCCGCTCCTGAGAATCCTGGCGAGTCGCAACCTTCATAAAAAACACTCCAGTTTTTCAGTCATCTAGCAACCCATTTATTTTTCCGCCTGCTGCTAAAAAGTCAGAATTTGGAATCCATCCGCGATGAACTTCCCCATCCCCGGATGTCCACTCATGTCAGCCAGCAAGGGGAGTCCCTGTTGCCGGGCAATGTCCAGAGTGCCGAGTTTGTAGGCGCATGCCTGGCAGACGCCTGCCACCACATCGGCCTCACGGGCTTTGATCCACAGGCCATGCAGCGGATGCTCGTTCTTGATCAGCTCAGGAATCAGGGTCACCGCAGCCCCTTCCAGAACGATCCGGACATAATGCCCCTTGCTGTGCAGATCCAGGCCATTGAGCAGGACATGGATGAAACACATGGGATCACCATTGAACACAAACAAGGCAAACTTTTTCATCGGCGCCTCCTGATCGAATACATGCGGTGAAAGACAGTTAATCTGTAAAAAGCATACTCTGGCAAATGGGAAAAGGCCAGAAAGGAAACACGTGACAGATATAGGTCGACAAAAGAAAAGGGGCCATACAGGCCCCGTTGCGTTTTCGGTGAAGGCTTTATTCGGTTTGTTCCGCTTCGCACTTGGCACAGCACTGGGCATTGAGTTGTTCGTATAATGCGATCTGTTCGGCCATACTCAATTTTTTCCGGCAACCACCGCTGCGCAAACAAAGACGGCAGCGATCGTCGGAGCACCATTGGCAGCATTTGCAGTCGGGGCAGGGATGCTTTTTATCCATATCGCAACCTCCTGCATGTATTCTATCACCGAGAAGGATTAACGACACAGAAGGAAAAAGAAAATTGTCGTCAGAAGGGGGGCTGAAAAATCCAGCAGATTGATGTTTTTGCTCAGTTCATCAGCCTTCTACGCCGAACGCATCAGGAAAAAGCTGGAGCCGTTGACGGCGCAGGTACCATGCTTCCAGAAGCTCGGCAGACAAAAGCAGGAAGACGGCCTGCACAACGCCTGGAACGGGGAGGGGATTGAGCAGAGACAGCCCCCAGGCACCGCCGAGATAGGCCGATTTCCAAATGGTGGAACGACCGAGCAGGCCAGTGCGGTGAGCGCCGGCGAAAAAACCACGCAGCAGATTGGCGGCTCCATAAAGCAAGGGAAAGATCGCGCAGGCAGCCAACGGCCAGACGATGTAGAGACGTAAATCGTCGGCAATGCCCATGACCACCCCTAACAACAACTTATTGAGAGGAAAGGCGGTCAAAAGCATGAGCAACCCCATGCCCGAGGAAACCCACAGGAAAAAACGGACCAGAACCCGGTAGTCGGCCGGTGTCTCCACCAAGGTCAGGTAGGCCTGCTGCAGGTTGCGCATCGGGCCGGCCAGCAGGAAGAGGAAACCGCGGATGACCCCAAAAGCGGCCAGAGCCAAGGCACCATCACTGAGCCGGCCGATAATGGCGGCAATGAGCAGAGGAATGGTCTGCTGGAGACAGGAGGAGTAGGCGAGGGGGAAGGCGAAACGCAGTATCTCTCCGGTCTTCTTCTCTTCGGGGCTGCCGGTGAGGGGCGGATGCACACGCCAGGCGAAAAAACCCATCAGGACGGTCTCAGTGGCAACACAGGCCACCAAGGCGAAACCACCCAGAGTCGCGCCGGAAAAATAGGAACGGCCGAAGGCCAGATAGCCGAACAAGGCGGCAATGCGCACTCCGGTAGCAAAGGAAACCAGTGCCGTGCGCCGAGCCCTGATCACCAATCCCTGGAAGAAACCACGAAACCCCGTGACAAAGGGGAGAAATGCAAGGAAGACCACGACCCGTTTGATCTCGGGAATCAAGCCGGCTTCTATGCCGAGGATGGTTCCAAGGAGCCAATCCCCGACCGGCGTTACGGCAATGAGCCACAGGGCGATGGACACATAAATGGCAACCAACAGAACAAAGACCACCACTCCGCGCAGAGAACGCCAACCACGCACCATGGCAATAGTGACCGTGTGATTCTGGTAAGAAGGGGAAGCCACAAAAAGATGCACAACCATAGCTGTGGCAAAAGCGGCGAGGGCGTTGATGTAATCGGCCTGTCGAGCCAATGCGGCGTTGATGACCGAATGGGACACGCTCATCAACTGGACGTTGAGCAGCAGCGGGAAGAAAAACATGCCGATTTCCCTCATCCGCAACACCGGCCGCTCGTTCATAACGGCTCGCTATCGAACAACCGAACCAAGTCGGCCGGTGAGGAGGCCAGGAAATCACAGGGGAGGTCTTCCTGGCGGCCCAATCCATAGCTGCAGAAGCAGGTCTTCACTCCAGCTGCAACTCCGGCACGCAGGTCAGTGACGTGATCTCCGATCATCACTGCCGATTGTGCCGCTGCATTCAGCCGCTGCAAAGCGTCGCGCACTGGTTGCGGATCTGGCTTTTTGGGGCGACCGTTTTCGGCACCAATGATCACGGGGAAGAAGCGGGTCAGGTTAAGGCCATCCAGCAACTGCATGCTGAGCTGAAACGGTTTATTGGTCACCACCGCCAAGTTACGCCCGGACTGACTTTCCAGCAGCGGCACGATGCCTGGGTAGGGGAGGGTCTGATCGAGAAGATGTTCTTGATAAATAGCCAGGAATCTGTTTAGGAATTCGGGCTTGAACATCCCTTCGGGCAAAGCACGGGTCACCAGCATGGTGGCGCCGTCTCCGATGCAACCGACGACCGTAGCCAACGGTAGCGCTTCCAACCCGAGCTGGGCACGCAGCATATTGACGGATAGAGCCAAGTCTAGCGAAGAATCGACCAAGGTCCCGTCGAGGTCAAACAACAATGTATCCAGGTACATGAACGTCTCAATGAAACAGGTTGGCTAACCAATTAAACAAACCACTCTCGCGCGCCTTGAAGTAGAGGACCACGGCAACCGCCATGGGGGAGATATAGCGAATGATAAAATGCCAGGTCGGAAAAACCCAGCCAGCGCCGCCGGCCATCAGCTCTTCCTTTTCCTCGCTGCCACTCCAGAACCAGCCGACATAGATGGAGATAAGCAGCCCGCTCAACGGCAATAGATAGTTGGAGGCAAGCAGGTCCGCAGAATCGAAAAACGACAGGTCCCCGATGATTTTCCACTCAGCCAAAGCGTTGTAGGAGAGGGCCGTAGGGATACCAACCACAAAAGCCAGACCGGCAAGGAACGTGGTAGAACGCTTGCGGCTCCAACCTCGTTCGTCGATGAGATAGGCGACCTGAGCTTCCAACAGAGAAATCGCGCTTGTTAGAGCGGCAAAGGCGACCAGCAGGAAAAATAGAATGGCCAGCAAATAGCCGCCGGGAATCTGGGAAAAGACCACCGGAATCGTCTTGAATATCAACCCCGGACCGGCACCCGGTTGCAATCCCACAGAGAAAACAATCGGGAAAATCGCCAGGCCGGCCATCAAGGCAATCACCGTATCAAGCACAACGACCCGCAGGCTGGCACCGAGCAAATCCTCATTTCTGTTGAGATAAGAGCCATAGGTGATCATGGCCGCCATCCCCAGAGACAAGGTAAAAAAAGCATGACCCAAGGCCTCCAGGACCGACCCCCAGGTCAGACGATGGAAATCGGGCCGGAACATGAAGGAAATACCTTGCCAGGCGCCCTTACTGAACATGCCGTTCATAAACAGCAGCACCAGCAGAATGAACAGGATCGGCATGAGAATCTTGCTCCAACGCTCAATCCCTTTTTGCACCCCGCCGATAACAATACCGAGACAGAGAATGATGAAAGCCAGATGCCAAAGGAGCTGACGTGGGCCGTCGGCGATTAGTCCGCTGAACATCCCTTCGATCGTGGCGGGTGATTGGCCGGTAAAATGTCCGCCAATGGCTCGATAGACGTAGTCCAGGGTCCAGCCGGCCACCACCGAATAATAGGACAGGATGATGAAGGCGGCCGCCACACTGATCCAGCCGGCACTTTGCCACCAGGAGCGAGGTCCCTCCAAGTTAATAAAGGCCCCAACCGCATCGCGGCGAGTGTGCCGGCCGATCATCAGTTCGGCAATCATAATCGGCAGGCCGACCACGGAAATGCAGATCAGATAGACCAGAACAAAGGCCCCGCCGCCATTTTCACCTGTGATATAAGGGAATTTCCAGATATTACCCAGACCGACTGCGCTCCCCGCAGCTGCCAGGATAAAGCCGAGGCGGGAAGCCCAAAGGGCGCGCGGAGCTGCAGCCGCCATACTAACGTCTCTCCCTTTCACCAAAGATAGCCGTACCGATACGCACCAAAGAAGCCCCTTCCTCGACCGCCACTTCGAAATCGTGACTCATCCCCATGGACAATTCACGCATCTCCACCCGAGGGATACGCAGAGCTGCGATCTCTTCGGATAAGAGACGTAATTGCCGGAAATAAGGGCGCACCATCTCCGCAGGTTCCAGATAGGGAGGCAAAGCCATCAGGCCTACAACCTTGACCTGGGGAAGAGTCGCCACTTTGCGCACAAGCTCGATAGCGTCCTGTTCAGTCGTCCCCGACTTGGTTTCTTCCTCCCCGAGATTGACCTGGATCAGCACCTCGACACTACGACAGATCTTGCCCCATTGCCGGTCGATTTCCTGGGCCAGGGAAAGACGATCCACGGAATGGATCATACTCACCTTGCCGGCAAGATATTTTACTTTGTTGCTTTGCAGGGAACCGATGAAATGCCAATCGACCGATGCTTTGACATCCGGTGCTTTATCGAGAAATTCCTGAACATAGCTTTCCCCGAACAGCGTCTGGCCAGCCTCAGCCGCAGCGCTGATCATGCTTGCCGGCTTGGTCTTGGAAACAGCCACCAGGCGCACCCCGGCCGGATCTCGGCCGCTCCGTTCACAGGCAGCATTCAACTGGTTACGAATCCGATCAAGATTGTCGCGAATGGCCATCTTTTCCTCCACAGACCGGGTGTCAAATACCCGTTTGGTCGGAAAACAACTGTACAGCGCCGAGCCGTTGTAATACTTCCAGGACTTCACACAACGGAAGTCCGACAACGTTGGTATAGCTGCCGTCGATCGCCAGCACCATAAAAGCGCCGATTCCCTGAATGGCATAAGAGCCGGCCTTATCGAAGGGCTCACCGGTGGCAATGTACCCCGCGATCTCGGCACCTGTCAACTCCTTGAACCTGACCGTAGTGGAGGCCACTCCGGCCACGCTACGACCCGTTTCTCGGTCATAAACCGCATATCCCGACAGCACCTGATGACTGCGGCCGGACAGGGAATTGAGCATGGATGTAGCCTCTGTGGCATCTCGTGGCTTCCCCAGAATGTCCGTGTCGCGCACCACGACCGTATCACTGCCGATGAACCAGCGCCCCTCGACATCAGGACGCTTTGCCACTTCCAAGGCCTTATCTTTGCTCAGACGCAGAACGTGATCTGCCGGGGATTCGCCTTCGAGAACCTGTTCTTCGGCACGGCTCGGCACGACGCTGAAACGGACACCGACCGAAGAGAGCAACTCCCTTCGCCGTGGTGAGGCGCTGGCCAGGACAATGGGGGCGGAAAAACTATGCATAACGAAAAAAGACCTCCGGGAAAGGCGTTATCATACACCATCCCGTCCCGACTCGAAAGAGATCAGAAGGCGATGGGGCGATGGATTTTACTGAGGGATAAAGGGGAATCAGGGAATGGCGATCGGATTCTTCTGGGCAATTTCGTCGAAATTATGCACCCGGTTACGACCCTGGTTCTTGGCACGATACAGGGCGACGTCTGCTGCGTTGATTAATGCAGAAACGGTTTCACCGTCACGAGGGAACGAGGACAAACCGATGCTGGCCGTGAGACTGCGTTGCGGCAATTTGATTTCACCAGGGAAGCTTTCGCTCTCGATCGCCCGGCGGATTCGCTCAGCCACAAAATTGGCTTCCTTCTTGGAAGTTCCCGGCAAAATGACCAGAAACTCTTCGCCACCGTAGCGGGCAACGATATCGATTTTACGGGCCGAGGCTTTCAGCAATGCGGCCACTCGCTTGAGTGCCTGATCACCGGCCAGGTGCCCACAGAGGTCATTGTAAAGCTTAAAGTTATCCAGGTCGATGACCATGATGGTGAAACCGAGTTGATGGCGCAGGCCACGGTTCAATTCTTCGTCCAGGCGCTTATCCAGGAAGCGTCGATTGTACAGGCCGGTCAATGGATCGGTCGCAGCCAACTCTTCCAGTAAATTGGACCTCTCCACCGAGGCGGCACGTTCCAGCATGGTACTGGTCTGGGCCACGAAGTGGTTGAGCAACTGGAGATCTTTTTCCGTGAAAATCCCCTGGTTCTCCTTATCGGACAGGTTGAGGACGCCGATGACCTGTTGACGTTGTTTGAGGGGGATGCTGATAAACGACTTGGTTTTGAAGCGCGGTCGATTGGGAATACCGATTCGCCGGTCTTTTTCAATATCGTTGACCACCAGCGGCAAGCCGCTTTTGGCCACCTTACCGGCAATACCGGTGCCGATCCGCACATTCAGGCTACGCGCCAAAGAGGGATTCATTCCTTTGGCCGATTCGATACGCAGGTTCTCGCCGTCGGCATCGAGCAGCATCAACGAGCCGCGCGCCGCATTCAACAATTCCGCGGCCATCTCCACAATATTGTGATGGATCTCCTGTCGGGTCTGCATCCCGGACAAGTCGCTGATCATCTTCACCAGACGCGAAGAGAAGGCGTTCTCCTGCAGGTGCTCTTCCATCCGCTTCAGGTGCAGCAAGCGCGAGGCGGCCCGGCCGGTCAACAGTTCCAACAGCAAAAGATCACGCTGGTGGAGTTGCGCGTTGAACATAATCACCAGTCCGAGAGATTTGCCCTCGCTGTGCAACGGCGCGCAGATTGTCTGCGAAGACTGCACTCCAGGGAACAGGGCGGCAATCTCATCGTAAAGGAGAATAGGGCGCCCTCCAGGTTGACGCTTCAGCAGCTCCGCCACCCGCTCGGTCGGGAGGGAACCCTGTTTGAGAGCCAGACCCAGCACTCCCTTGACGGAAAATGCAGCACCTTCACCTTCGGCCAGGGCCACAGCGATACGCGGCAGATTGAAGAGAACGGCGAGGGTCTCGCTGAGCAGGGCAATGACTTCTTCGGCATCGGCGGCAGCATCGATCTCAGCTGTAATCTCTGTCAAAGCCTTGATGCGGTGAGAGGTCTTTTCAAGGGTCAGGGCGTGGAGGTTGCGCTTGAGCAGAACCGGAAGGGTTTTCTGGACCCTCAGGGCCAATTCCTTGATTTGCTCGAGACCGAGATTCGTTGTCGGTTCCTGAGCATCGCGCAGCAACAGGCTATCAAGGGTTTCATTTGGGCGGAGGTTCACCGGACTACGGCCGGTTTTGGAGTTTTCCCGGATTCCACCACCAAGCAGGCAGTAGCGTCCGGTGCGGCCATAACTGAAGGGGACGACAAAATTCAACAAACCGCTGGGACAACTGAATGCTTCGGCAACCTTAGTGACCAAGGCACGCTTGATGGCGCCATCCCGGATCGGTTTGCAGCGGCCATCGCATAACGGCGGCCGGTCAAGAACACTGCACAATTGGAAACGGGCGTTTCCTTCGGGGAGTGGTTCGTCTTCTTCGCAATAGAGGGCGAGCCTGAACGGCTTCAAGGCTGAATAGTCCTTGAGGCATTCAAGAAAATCGGCAGGATGAATGGCGTTCAGTTTATCCTGTGCCATTGGGCCCTCATCTCCAGCATTGTTTCAAATTGCCGGGGGAAACAGTGACCATCCGTCACACACCCCGCTCGAACTGCCAAGGGATGGCGCAAGGCAACCGCCTGTGCGTGGTACCTCACCGTTACTGAGTCCGTCCCTGGCCTCCCGAAGGCAACCGTCCTGGTAGTGGAGTGAGAAACCGTCGCAACGGCATCCCGGCAGGTTAATCTCTATGTTGGACAAAGCAATTATCGTTCCTTATCACCGAGGCAGGGCTCTGCGACAAGATTTTGGCAGAGACCGAACCTACGAAAAACAAAGAAGATAATGTTAAGGTTAGCTTGGGTTCATCCCTCAAAGCGGCGTCTGAAGCCGTTTAGGGCCATCCTGGATCGACAGTCAGGGACAAGGACTGAGGAGTTGTTTAGAACCGGCAAAACACCCCATGAGATTCCACCAATTAACATATAGGGAAAATTAGAACTTATTCGCGCTAACCAAATATTAGAATAAAGCGAAAAAGCGGCATACTTCAGTTGTTTGGCGGAAATTCATTTATAGCCTATTCTTTTCATCCTGGCAATTAATTCTCGCCACCAGCGCCGCTGCGCATTGCAAGGACACCTGCCCACCACTGATCGACCGCCTCCAACGCACGCTCGGCCATGGCCAAGCGCCGATCAGCCCGCTTGCGTTTGCGCCCGTCAAGGGGTGGAAATAATCCATAATTGACATTCATAGGCTGAAAATGCTCCGGGTCAGCTTCACTCAAGTGTCCGAGCAAAGCTCCTATTGCGGTTTCACGGGGCGGCTGCGGAACAGGTAGGGCTCGCGCGATACGACTTGCGAATAACCCGGCTAAAAACCCACAGGCGGCAGATTCGACATAGCCTTCGACCCCGGTGATCTGTCCGGCAAAAAATAACCGCGGATCGGTCGCCAATTGCAGTTGCCGGTTCAGGCAGCGAGGCGCGTTGAGAAAGGTATTGCGGTGCATACTGCCGAGACGGGAAAAACGGGCACCAGCCAGACCGGGAATGGTGGAAAAAATCCGCTTCTGCTCCGGATACGTCAATTTGGTCTGGAAGCCGACCAGGTTGTAGAGCGACGCATTGCGGTCTTCCTGGCGCAATTGCACCACGGCGAAAGGGTCGTGACCGGTGCGCGGATCAGGCAGGCCGACAGGTTTCATGGGACCAAAGGCGAGCGTCATCTCGCCGCGGTCGGCCATCTCCTCGATCGGCATGCACCCTTCGAAATGGATCTCTTTTTCGAACTCCCGCGCCTTGACCCGTTCACCCTGGCGCAAGGCCTGAACAAAGGTCATGTACTCGTCTCGGTCCAACGGACAGTTAACATAATCATCCCCCCCTTTGCCATAGCGGGAAGCTCGCCAGGCAATGGAGAAATCAATGGAGTCGGCCTCAACGATGGGAGCAATGGCATCGTAGAAGTAAAGATGTTCGGAACCGGTCAGGGCCGCGACCCGCTCCGCCAGAGGTTCTGATGTGAGAGGTCCGGATGCGATAATAACCGGGCCCTCCGCGGGAATTTCGACAACCTCCTTGCGCACCAGGGTAATGGCAGGATGCTGCTCGATATGACTGGTCAGATATTCGGCGAACAAGTCCCGGTCCACTGCCAAAGCTCCGCCAGCTGGCACCGCAGTCGCATCAGCAGCACTCATAATCAGGCTCTGACAACGCCGCAGCTCTTCCTTGAGACAGCCGACGGCATTATTCATCCCAGCACCGCGCAGGCTGTTGGAACAGACGAGTTCGCCAAGTAAGGGTGACTGATGGGCAGGACTGTAGCGTTGCGGTTTCATTTCGTAGAGGGTGACTTGTAAACCTTCCGCTGCTGCCTGCCAGGCCGCTTCGCAGCCAGCCAAACCGGCACCGATTATGGTGATGTGAGAGGTCGTCATGCCCCGCATGTCCTTTCCGCTGCAAACTAAGACGGCCGGACCTGCCGGTCCGGCCGAAGCAATCGATATGATAGTCAGGGACTCTGCCTGAACAACAGTCTGCTGTTACTCTTTCTTTTTCGTGGTTTTGGCCTTGGTTGCGCTGGTCGCTTTTTTAGCGGGCGCCTTGGCTGGCGCTTTGGCTTTCTTTTCAGGCGGCACCAAGACCAAACGCCAATCGCAATTTTCCTGGGGACACTTGCGATAGGTTCCATCCCGCTTGGAAACCTTTTCCACAATCACCGGGAAAGAGCATTTGGGGCAAGGCTCCTGAACCGGACGATCCCACAAAGCGTATTTACATTTGGGATAACGGTTGCAGGAATAGAAAATCTTCCCGTAACGGCTCTTCTTTTCCATCAGCTCGCCTTCGCCACAGGCGGGACAGGAAATGTCCAGTGATTTAGGCTTGACCAGGGGCTGAATGTTCTTGCACTGAGGATAGGCGGAACAGGCCAGGAACTTGCCGTAACGACCCATCTTGATCAGCATCGGCGCCCCGCATTTGTCGCAGGTCTGATCCGAAACCTCGGGTTCTTCCTGCTCTTCGGGAGCCAGCGGTTCGGTATGACGGCATTCGGGAAAACCGCTGCAAGCCAGGAAACGACCAGAGCGGCCAAGCTTCACTACCAGTGGCTGGCCACATTCGGGGCAGCTGCGGTCGGTTTTTTCGGTGGTGACGTCCTCCTTGCTGACTTCTTTTTCCTTCGTCTGCAAAAGAGAGATGAACGGGTCCCAGAAACCCTGCAGCACCGGACGCCAGCTTTCTTCGCCGCGGGAGATGGCATCGAGATCTTCTTCGAGCTTAGCGGTGAAATCGTAATCGACATATTTCGAGAAGTGGTTGACGAGCAGATCGTTCACCACCATCCCGACATCTTCCGGGAAGAAGGTACGCTTTTCCAGCCGCACGTACTTGCGCTGCACCAGGGTATTCATAATCGAGGCATAGGTCGAAGGCCGACCGATGCCGTATTCTTCAAGGGTTTTGACCAAACTGGCTTCGGTATAGCGGGGCGGCGGCTGGGTGAAGTGCTGCTCGGGAAACACCTCCTGCTTGGACAGGGCATCCCCCTCCTGCATGGAAGGAAGCATCCCTTCCGGTTTTTCCTCTGCATCGTCCGTCCCTTCGATATACAGCTTCATGAATCCGGGGAAACGGATCACCTGGCCGGTGGCACGCAGGGTATAAGCGGCAGCCTGCCCCTTTGAAGCAGGAGCCACGGCAATATCGACGCTGGTGGCATCGAGAATGGCGGCAGCCATCTGGGAGGCCACAGTCCGCGTCCAGATCAGCCGATAAAGCTTGTACTGGTCGGATGAGAGATAATTCTTCAATCGCTCAGGGGTGTGGGCGATGGAGGTGGGGCGGATCGCCTCATGGGCTTCCTGAGCATTTTTCGCCTTGTTTTTGAAAACCCGCGGCTGGGGCAGGGCGTATTCCTTGCCAAACATGGCGGTAATCACCTGTTGGGCCTCAGAGGTCGCCACCTCGGAAAGGGCGACCGAGTCGGTACGCATATAGGTGATGAGACCGACTGAACCCTCGCCGATATCAATCCCTTCATACAGCTTTTGCGCCGTGGACATAGTTTTCCGAGCCGAAAAACCAAGCTTGCGACTGGCTTCCTGCTGCAAGGTACTGGTCGTGAATGGCGCTGAAGGATTGCGGCGCTTTTCACTGCACTCCAGTTTTTCAACCTGATAGCGCCCCTGGGCCAGGTCAGCCACAATAGTATTGGCCGCAGCTTCATCAATGATGGCGAACTTATCCAGCTTTTCGCCATCACGAGCCCATAACCGGGCACGGAAGTCTTCACCGGCCGGGGTCTGCAGCAAAGCCTCAATGGTCCAGTATTCGCGCGGGACAAAGGCCTTGATCTCTTTCTCCCGTTCACAGATCAGGCGTAGCGCGACAGATTGAACTCGACCGGCAGACAAACCGTAGCGGATCTTCTTCCACAGAAACGGGGAAAGATTGAAGCCGACCAAATAGTCGAGGATGGAGCGTGCCTGTTGGGCGTCGACCAGGTCGCGCGCAATCTTGCGCGGTTCGGCCATGGCAGCTTGAATGGCGGGCTTGGTGATCTCATGAAAGGTCACCCGCTGCACCTTTGGCTTTTTGCTGTCCTCATCGATCCCCAGGGCCTGCAGTAAGTGCCAGGCGATCGCTTCCCCCTCACGGTCAAGGTCAGTGGCCAGAATCAACTGATCGCAGCGGTCGGCTTCCTTTTTCAGCTGTTCGATATGTTTTTTGCTTTCCGGCAAAATTTCATAACGCGGCTGAAAGTCATGCGCCACGTCCACCGAACCTTGTCGGCTGGGCAAGGCGCGGACATGACCGTAGGAGGCCAAAACTTTGAAGCCTTTGCCGAGAAATTTTTCTATCGTCTTCGCTTTCGCGGGAGATTCTACAATCACCAGAGATTGGGACATGCCTGCCTCGAAAAAAAAGCCCTGGTACGGGCGCAGTTACTTCAGCAAAGGAACCGCAGCTGAAGGTGCGGGCTGAAAAGCACAAAGGCTGCAGGGTGATCCCACAGCCTCGTTGTTGCTAGTGATAAAGACGTTTCCAGTCACCCTCGATGAAGCATTCGATCTCGCGTAGCCAGTCGTCATGAGATCGGGCAAAAAGAACAAGGGCGGCAATACTCTTTATATCTTTTAAGCTGACTTCGTCTTCGTTGGCTCGAACCGCCCGGTCGATGATCTCATCTTCCAGTTCGTCATCGATGATCCCGAGGGTGCGTAAACGCAGCAGGAAGCCACGCGCCGACAGCGACAAATCTCGACATTCTTCCGGAGAAAAAATACGGTTAGCGGGGAGAGTCAGCGACCCCTTGGTATTCTTCCGGGTCTGTAGAGATAGGTTTTCCATCCAGAGGAAAGCAGCATCGATCTCATCAGCATCGTAACCGACAGCTAGTAGTTCCTCAATAAGGTCGTTTTCGGTCAATATGTCCTGATCTTCCATGACATATTGGGCGATTAGGCTGACAATGGCCAGAACCCGTTCTCGCAAAAGATCTCCTCAACAGCCGCTTTCAGACTGGACGTTGACGTAAAAAACGCTTGCCGGGAAGCTGTTTAACTCCTCCCCGGAGTTCCAGGTGCAGTAAAATAGCGGAAAGCTCCATAGGTGTCAAGCCACTTTTCCCGGCCAATTCATCGATATGGAGCGGTTCTTCCCCCAGAGACAAGTAGACTTGGCGCTGCTCGACCGACAGCTCTGCAAGTAATCCTTCCTCTGCCAGCCGTTCTTTAATACAAGGCCGAGAGGGCCACAATGCACTGAGAATATCTGCCGCTTCAGTCACCAGTTGGGCACCATCTTTGAGCAGCCGGTTGCTCCCTTGGCTCGACTTGAGGTGTACGGCACCCGGCACGGCAAAAACCTCGCGGCCCTGCTCCAAGGCAAAATCCGCAGTGATCAACGAGCCGCTGCCGGCAGCGGCTTCCACGACCAGAACACCACGACTGAGTCCGCTGATGATTCGGTTCCGACCCGGGAAGTGGCCGGCCAGTGGCGGGGTTCCGGGAGGATATTCGGAGATGACGGCGCCCTGCCGGGTGATCCGTTCAAACAGTCGGGCGTTTTCTGGAGGGTAAATGCAGTCAATGCCGCACCCCAAAACAGCTACGGTTTTGCCGCGCCCTGCCAAAGCCCCCTCATGAGCCGCGGTATCAATCCCACGAGCCAGACCACTCACAATCGTAATCCGATGCGCCACCAAGTCCTGACATATCTGGCGGGTGAGGCGACTGCCAGCCTCACTGGCGCGCCGCGCCCCAACCACGGCAAACAGATCTTCCTTGGGAAGGGTACCACAAATATAGAGCAGGGCAGGTGGGTCGGGCAGAGTTCGTAGCAGGGGAGGGTAGTCAGCCTCATCCCACCAGGAAACGATCTTTACTCCCCTGGAGGCGAGGCATTGCTCAGCTGCCCGTAAAACCTGGGCATCTGCCGCCAGGACGGCTCCGGACAGATCGTTGCGCAAGCTGGAACGGCTTTTCCATTCCGAGGCAGGAACCGCGAGAGCCTGCTCAGGGGTGCCGAAAGCCTGCAGAAGGCGAAACAATCCTTTGCGACCGAGCCCTTTGGTTAGATGCAGACGCAGCCAGGCCAATTCGCGCGGCGTCATCGTCCCCTCCAAAACAGCGCGAGGATTGAAGACAACTTCAATCCTCGCCACTCATCAAATTCAAACTAGAAAATCAAAACCTCTCGCGCTTACATATCAGGCAAGATGGTTGATACCCGGTCGCCGCGATAAATTGGACTGGCCGACTTGAGAATCAGCGCCGTGGCCGAATGGTCCTGGACAGAAAGGATAACCGCATTGCCCATCAAAACATCCGGAAGTTCAAGGTCCTTGTCCTGAATCCCGAATTTCGAGGCAGAGCGATTACGAGTGATATTGACCATATTGCCAGGAAGGAGGCCATCAGCGCTGCCGATATCGAAGTAGACAACATCGAACTGTCCAAGGGCGATCTGATTGTTTTTCGCCGCAACCAAGTATCCTTCGATACTTTTCTGTGCTTTGCGCAGTTCAATTTCGGTTATCGGTTCCTGATAGGGAAGGAGGCGGCAACCACGCAGGATCTCGCGATGGGCAACCGTTATCACACCCGTAGCAACGCTGGGATTGAGATCTGCGATCTCCACAACCCCCAGGTCGATGACCTGATAGCCGAGACGATGCTGATCGATGGGGTGCAGAACCTCTTTACCGACTTCAATCAGGGTGAAGCGATCACCAGGGCGCACCATGGCCAGATCAGCCATATCAAGGAAAACCTGTTCGCCCCGAGCGATGAGAATTCTATTGTCCACTGTGTCGACCAGTGTGCCGGCAGTCGCCAGTTGCTCTTCTGTAACAAACCCTTCAGCCCCTCCCAAGGTCCGAATAGTAATGGACGGCTCCGGAACAGGCATGGCAGGTTCTGCGGCAGATCCTGTCGTGGTCGCTTCGTCCACGGCCGGAGCAGCCGCAACGATCTCCAACCGACCGTCGATAACCCGAATTTTCTGTCCGGGATAGATCAGATGCGGGTTGCCGACATAGGGGTTATTGGACCAGAGATTGGGCCAATATTGCGGATCTTTGATAAATTTTTGGGAAATACCCCACAAGGTATCTCCTTTTTTAACGATGTAGGTATAGCCTTGGTCCTGGGCCCACGCCAGGCAGGGCAAAAACAACAGCACCAAACACAGGACCGATTTACGCAGAAACATGCCTACCCCCTCTGTTCCCTGAATAGAGTCAATTGCGAATGGAATAGCTTACATTCCTTTGGCTTTTTGCGCCGCTGAACTGTCGGGATAACGTTGTTGCAGAATGTCCAGGGCGTCCCTGGCACGATCCGCCTGGTTCATCCTCTGCAAAGCTGAGGCCATTTTTAGCAAAGCTTCAGGAGCTTTGCTGTGATTTGGGTAAATTTCCACAACTTTTGCAAATTCCTGCACTGATTCATCCCACTGTTCCTGAGCAAAAAAACACTCACCCAGCCAGAACTGGGCGTTACCTGCATAGGGGTTGTTGGGGAAAAGCTGCAGGAATGATCGGAAACCCTTGACAGAACGATCGAATTTGCCTGAGGCATAGTCGGCAAAAGCGCTCAAATAAATTTCGGTGGGGGCCAAATACGCTGCAGATTCCCCGCTAGTGGCGGGTTGAGGTGTCGTAACAATTCTGCTTCCGGCCTTTTCCCCGGAGGAAGTGACTTTTTGCGTTCCTTGAACACCTTGCAGTTGCTGCAAAACCTGCTCCTGGTCGCGCAGTCGAGCCTCCAGAAGAATCTGGTTGTCACGTAATTGTTTGATTTGTGCCAAAATATCGGCTTGGCTGCGACGAACCTCCGTCAGATCCCGGCTATCTGAAGAAGCACCGGGACTCATTACTGGGGGGGTACAACCGGTCACGGCCACAACGGCTATCAACATCGCAAAACTGGCAATCGATTTACAAAGAGTCATGTCGAGATCCCATTAATAAAAATTTCCCTAAAAATTAGAGGGTTTTTCACCACTTGTCAAGTTTCGCCGGGGGAAACAGGTCAGGTTCCTATGCGTCTTTTCAACAATATGCTATGCTCGCCGCCAAAAGCCTGAAGGATGAATAATGCTGATGAAAAAACCGGAACTGCTCGCTCCGGCGGGAGACATGGAAAAATTGCGCATCGCCCTGGACTATGGGGCGGATGCTATATATGTTGGAGGCGAAGCATTTGGGCTGCGGGCACTGGCCGGAAATTTTTCTCTCGATCAGCTCGCCGAAGCGGTTCAACAAACCCATGATCGCGGCAAAAAACTCTACCTGACAATCAACGCCTACGTTCCGCAGCGCAACCTCGACGAACTTACCCGTTATCTTCACCAGCTAAAGCCCTTGGCGGTGGATGCCTACATCGTTTCCGATCCAGGCGTGCTGGCCTCGATCCGCGAAATCGACCCCCAACGGGAGCTACATTTATCGACCCAGGCCAACACCACCAATGCTGCTGCCGTTCGATTCTGGGGCGAAGCAGGCGTTAAACGCTTCAACCTGGCCCGCGAATTGACCCTACAAGAAATTGCCGCCATATATCAACAAACCGCCGCTGAGCTTGAAATCTTCGTTCACGGCGCCATGTGCGTGGCCTATTCGGGGCGCTGCCTTCTCTCAACCGCACTTACCGGACGCAGCGCCAACCAAGGGGCCTGTGCTCACCCCTGCCGCTGGAGCTATGCCCTCGTTGAAGAAACCAGGCCGGGGCAGTACTTTCCTGTTGAAGCGGATCTGGATGGAACCTACATCATGAACAGCCGGGATCTATGTCTTCTCGAACATCTTCCGCAGCTTGTCCAAGCCGGAGCCGCCAGCTTGAAAATCGAAGGCCGCATGAAGAGCCTTTATTATCTGGCAGCGGTGACCCGGATCTATCGGGCGGCTTTGGACCGTTATCTCGCAAACCCAACTGATTATGTATGTGATCCATTGTGGATCGATGAGTTGGACAAGGTCAGCCATCGTCCATACGGTACCGGTTTTCTGTTTGGGAAAGACGATGCGCAGGTCCACACAGCAGACTCGCTCTATCGACGGAGTCATGATTTCGTCGGCATCGTACGCGAAACGCGGGGAGACGACCGTTTCCTGGTTGAGGGACGCAACCGTTTTTTCCCTGAAGAAGAATTACAATTGATCGGCCCCGACATGCGCCAGACTCAGTTCAAAGTCGGCGTTTTACACAAAGAAGGGGGAGAGCCGGTCGTTGCCGCCCAACCCAATCTGCGTGTGGTCATGGAACTCCCCAAGGGGGCAAAACCCGGTGATCTCCTGCGGCGGGAAAGTGCAGAGGACCCGAACAAAGGGGCTGCATAGCCTATCTAAGCAAACCACAAAGCGCGCTGCAGAACGTCACAACAGACCAGCTGCCCACCATATACCGCCCCGGCATCAAGACCGATGCGCGATGGAGTCAAAAGCGGCTTGGATAACGGCGTGTGCCCGAACACCACGACTTTGCCCCAATCATATGACGACTCCATAAATTCACGGCGAATCCAAAGACAATCTTCAGGCACCTGCTCCTCAAGGGGCAAACCCGGCCTCAATCCAGCGTGCACAAAGATGTACTGCTCGGTCTCCCAGAATATTTTCAAACCATTCAGAAATGCCAGATGATCTTGGGGAGGGGGAAAACGCCGAAGCCTCTCGTAGCTGTCCAGAGTTTCCTGCCCACCATTGAGCAAAAAACCCAGGCCCAGGTCCGCCGTGAGAAAATCGAGAAACATCTGTTCATGATTACCGCGCAGAAAAATTGTGGAGGGAAACTCTTTGGAGAACTCGATAAGAAAGTCGATGACCTGGCAGCTCTCAGGCCCCCGGTCAATATAGTCACCCAGGAAAATCACCTGGTCATCGGGTTGCGGGTCCACAGCTTCAAGCAGGTCCAAAAGCCGTTCGAGGCACCCGTGGATATCTCCGATAGCCAAGAGTCGGGGAGTATCGTTTGCCATGGCGTGTTCGTTCCCGGATTGACGGCAAACCTTGCCGTAATCGACCAATCACGGCGCCTAAATACGTCTGGCCGCCAATAATTGTCACTAGACAAGCCCCCCCTGATGCAACAGATGGAGTCAAAACCCCAACAAGATCAGGGCATTTCTCAATAACTCCAAAGTCGGCATCCATTTTGAAGAATTATACCGACAAACCACCACCTTGCACCTCTTCACAAAATTCTTTTCCGACAGGAGGCAACAATGATGCAGCCAATCCTGTCCAGCAGGCACCTTAACCGCCTGATCCAGTTTGTTTCGATTCTATGTTTCCTTCTCCTGGGCACAACCGGTTTCGCTGATACGATGCAACGAGGACCGCACATGGTCCCCAGAGTGTCTTCTGCGACCATCCACCAGTGTGCCATTTCATCGCACAACTCCCATCGTGCGGCGACACCCACTGCGTGGGTGGTTGTCAGCCAACGGCTACTCCCAAGCGAAGAAAAGGGCCTTAGCTGGTGCCCGCATTTGGCATCAAACCACTTGGTGCAGCCGAATGCAGGGCCAGCCAATGCCAGCATGCAGCTAAAATTGCCAGAGAACAAAATCGTCCAGAACAGTTGGAATGCCTCAACAGCCTCCACCAAGCGGCTTGATATCCCGGATTGGCTGACTTGTTTCAGTCCTACAATCAGTGATGAATTAACGCATCGACCGATCTTCCTGTTTCGCCTGCAAAAACGCTGGTAAATCTAAAAGCCTTTCTAAATGATCAACTCCTCGTCCTCGCGCTGAGCAAAATCGAAAAACCACTATACGTCCAAAATAATTAAAGGTTTTATCAGCGAACTAAATGTCTTCCCCTTGCACCACCTCACACCGGACCACCCGACAGCAAGCTTTGGTGCCCGCCAGCTCCCGGTATAAATGGAGCAGAAAACGCACTGTCACCACTTTGTGCAAAGCAGCCTGGGTTAACCGATAAAGCCATTTTCGCCACGGTTTGGGCCGCGGCCCGCCGAGCAGCAGCGGGCAGTAATCGGAAAGCTGCAATACCACAGTTGCGCCATCTGCCGTTTGCCGCACCTCAAACAGCAATTCTCCCCGGTCGCAACTGTCAGACTGAACCAAAATCCCTCCACAAATATGCAATTGCAATTGAGACTTGCCTTGCGTTCGTGGTGAGGCATTCAGGCGGAACTGTAGCAGGCTCCAACGACTCCCCAACAATGTAAAATTGACCTGCTCAGCAGAACGGCAGGGCTGAATAAGTCCAGCCGTACAGCGACGGATATACCTCAAATAGCGTTCCAGCAAAAATTCAGTCGTTACCCCTTGAGCCAATGCTGCCGATAGATCCATGGTCTGCAAGGAAAAGACCGCCGTCTCCTCCATCAATACCTGCTGACAGGCGATTTCCACCTCTTTCTTATTCATTTCATTTGCCTCCGCCCAAAGAACCGTTCCATTTCATTAACCTGGACATGAAAATGCTCCAGGGAAAGCTGAATCATTGGTGAACCGGACTGTTTCTGCTATTCTTTTAGAAACCCTGATCCGTACGGCCACTTCATGAAAAAACCATCCGCGCACCGTCCGCTCCCCCAGACCCAAAGCATTATCCTCGTCATTCTTCTGTTGCTGCTGCTCGTTTTTGCCCGCGGCCAACATCTTTTTTACGGGGCTCTGCTGTTCGTTCTGTTGGGAGCATATCATGTTCTGACCGACCATCGATACGGTGCAGAACAGATCAAGGCCGCCGGTCTACTCATCCCGCACATCATCCTTTACCTGCTGCTCTGCACCATGCTGATCGCCTCAACGACCACTCAAGAAGAAAGCCCGTTCTGGATCGTTTATTTTCTTCCCATCGCTGTGGCCGGTGCAAACCTCCGAATCCTTGGCACTCTCCTCACCTGCGCCGCAGCAGCACTTTTGTTTCTGAGCCAACTCCCCCGAGCCATGTTCCTTCATCAAGAAGGACTTAAGAGTGAAATCCCTGAGCTGATGGTTTTATTCCTTGGCTTTTTCCTGCTCGGCACCTTGATCAATTCCTTTTCTCTGCGTAGCAGACGGCAGCTCGAAGCCCAAGTCGAACTCAACTCGCAACTGCTGGAGCAGCAAAAGGCCCTGCAGGACTCCCTGCAACGTCTGGAGGAAGCCGAAGAGGGATTGCGCCGCCAGGAACGGCTTGCCGCCATGGGAACATTGGCAGCTGGCCTGGCCCACGAAATCCGCAATCCTCTGGGGATCGTCTCCTCCTCGGTACAGCTGTTGCGGCGCAAATTGCCCGACGCACCAGAAAACACCTCTCAACTGGTCGACATCGTCCAGGAGGAAATCAACCGGCTGGATCGCTTGGTCAACGATTTTCTCGCATTCGGCCGACCAGCCGCACCGCAGTTGCGCCCAGCCAACCTGAGCAACGAATTGGCAGCGCTGGTTGAACAATACCGCCCTCTCGCCGCTGAAAAGAATATCCAACTCGTCCTTGTCAAAAGTGATGAACCTCTGATCGTCTCTGTCGACCCGCAACAGATGCGGCAGGTTTTCTACAACCTGCTGCTTAACGCTTTGGATGCAACTCCAGGCGGAATCATCACTGTTGAGGAAAAAAAATGCGATGACGGGGTTCGAATCACAGTCAGCGACACAGGGCAGGGGATCGCCCCAGAATTACAGGAACGAATTTTTGATCCATTCTTCACCACCAAAGATCATGGCACGGGCCTTGGCCTGGCCAATGCCAGCCGGATCGTGGAAAATCACGGTGGTAAATTGAGCGTGTCCTCCTCTACGGAAGGAGGAGCCTCATTTGAAATATATTTCCCTTCATTGGAGCAACCTTGACATGGCTCATGTTCT
>ENA-ORXD01000916-ORXD01000916.1-sediment-metagenome-genome-assembly--contig:-NODE-916-length-30076-cov-3.391680_pt1 | contig 30076 bp, 29 predicted proteins | sample MGYA00237862_ERZ511471 | MGnify/ENA metagenome assembly ERZ511471 | reverse complement strand
CATCCGGAGTTGACGATCACGGCCTCGAGGTAGCCGTTCCTGATCTGCTCCTCCATGAACGTAACAGGCGGGGCACGCACAAGGTTCGTGGTGAAGACCCCGGCTGCGGTTCCTTTCGCCTCGATCAGGGCAAGCCCGAACTTCCCTTCCTTGATACCGTACGCCCTGACACCTTCAACACCGCAGATGCTCTTCACGCCCGGACGCTCCTTTGAGGGTAGTTCATTCTCCCGCTCCGCCAACCCCGCGGATGATGTCTGCCTTGGCCACGATACCCGTGAGCTTCCCCCCGTGGATTACAGGGAGGCGGGCAATTTTATGGGTGAGCATGCGTGCCGCTGCCTCTTCAATATCAGCATCCTCATCGATGGTGATGACCGGATGACTCATGATCTTCCCGACGCGGGTATCCCCGATACGGGTGAGCGCAGTCTTCGTCTTCTCCCAGTTGACGATCTCCCTGAGGGGTATCTCGATCACCTCAAGGGGAGAAGGCAGCCAGAGGTCTGAGGAGAGCTTCCCGGTATCGAGGAGGGAGATGATATCAGATTCTGTTATCACACCAACCAGCGTTCCCTGGTCCATGACCGGAAGTCCTCCGATACGGTTGTTCCGGAGCAGTCCAGCCGCTTTCCGGACCGGGTCATCGGGAGAGACCGTGACCGGGTTTTTCGTCATAATGTCGCTAACTTTCATGGTTCTTTCCTCATGTTTTACGGGAGCAGCCCTGGTGCCCGGAGGCCATCCTGCTCGTCAAACCCGCAGATGATGTTCATATTCTGGATCGCCTGGCCGGATGCTCCTTTGCCCAGGTTGTCGATCGCCGAGATTACCACCACGCGATCCCCCTCGCTCTCTGCTTTCAGGTCGCAGAAGTTGCTCCCGCGCACCGCGGCCAGGACCGGGGTCTGGTACCGCATGAAGTACTCGCCCTCGTACGAGCGCCGGTAGATCTCCTCCACTTCCTCCTGATCCATTGGTTCATGGAGGAGGATATGGGCAGTTGTCAGGATTCCCCGGTTGACCGGTACCAGGTGGGGGGTGAAATAGCAGGTTGCAGCAGGGTTGATTCGTGCAATCTCGCTTCGCATCTCGGCGAGGTGCCGGTGGGAAGTCCACTTGTACGGGGTAACATTGTCTCCGACGTTGGGGTAGTGGGTCGTGGCGGAAGGATTGTCCCCTGCTCCGCTCACACCGGTTTTTGAATCAAAAATGATGGTGTGCGCAGAGGGTGCGAGGGGGGCTGCTGCCAGGGTTGCACCGGTAGGGAAGCACCCGGGGTTTGAGATGAAATCCGCGTTTCGGTACTCATCACGGTGGAGTTCAGGTATCCCGTATGGTGCTTCAAAATAGTCGGTGTGGACGACACCGTATACCTTCTCAAACACGTCCCGGGGCAACCGATAGTCTGCAGAGAGGTCCACCACTTTGATGCCGCGATCGAGGAGCGGTCGGGCGTAGGTCATGGCCGCGGTATGCGGGACGGCAAGGAACGCGAGATCCGCATCGATCGCATCGATTGCAGGGTTCTCGAAGACGAGCCGGGTATACCCCTTCAGGTGGGGATGGACCGTCTCCACGGGTCTGCCGGCCAGTTTCCGGGAGGTGGCACAGGTCACCTCGGCACGGGAGTGCGAGAGCAGCAGCCGGATGAGGTCTCCACCGGCATACCCGGAGGCCCCAATGATCGCGATCTTCATAGAATTCTGTTGTTTCCCGCGGATGTTAATCCTTTTTCATCGTAAATTCCCACCATTTTCCTGTTCTCCGGTGATTTCTGGCGCCTCACTTCCTGTTGCTCCCGCGCGCTGATTCCATTCGTGGCAGGTTTCGAACCTGCACATTCCTGCAATCTTCGGACCTGTCCGGTGAGGCATGCGCATTACGGCAGATTTATTATTATAATGATTAATCATTATAATAGATCGACAGGAGGTACTCACGAACCATTATTGTTCTGGTATCAGACTATGTGAGGAGGAGAGGAGATCCTCCGGGTATCGCAGGAGAACACGCGCAGGATGGATTGGAATCCATCCGGACTGCACCGGCTGCTGTCGGTGAGTCAATGATTTCAGCAACCGTGAAAACCGGGTGCAACACCTGACGACAGAAAAGTTCTGGAGACGGAGAGGAGCAGATACATGGCAGAATCATTTGATGTGACGCTGGTCGACGACGAGAAATTTTATACTCCCGACCCTTCATACAAACAGCAGGCGTGGACAAAAGATTATCACCAGGCATACAGGGAGTTCCTTGCCGACAAGGAAGGGTTCTGGGAGAAGCAGGCCCACCATCTCGACTGGTTCAAGAAATGGGATAAGGTACTGGAATGGAACTACCCGTATGCCAGGTGGTTCGTCAACGCCAAGCTGAACATAACGTACAACTGCCTGGACCGGCATGTATTCAACCACCGGAGAAACAAGGTGGCCCTGATCTGGCGGGGCGAGGAGGGGGAGGAGCGTACTTTCACCTACAAGAAGCTATACCACGAAGTCTGCCGCTTTGCAAACGGGTTGAAGAAGATTGGGGTAACGAAAGGGGATCGCGTCTGCATTTACATGCCGCTCGTGCCTGAACAGGTGATAGCGATGCTCGCGTGCGCCCGCATCGGTGCCGTACACAGCGTGGTCTTCGGCGGGTTCGGGGTGAATGCCCTGAACATGCGGATCACGGATGCCGAGGCAAAGGTCGTCATCACTGCCGACGTTGCCATACGTCGCGGGAAGACCATTCCGTTGAAGACTATCGTCGAAGAAGCCGTCATCAATGCACCGTCTGTTGAGAAGGTCGTCGTCCTCTCGCGTGAAGGAGACCAGCCGGTCGAGCTCCATAGTGAGATGGAGGTCGATTTCCATGAACTGATGGAAGGTGTTCCCTCTGAGTGCGAACCCGAGGTCATGGATGCAGAGGACCCGCTCTTCATCCTCTATACATCGGGATCCACGGGAGCCCCCAAGGGAATCGTGCATACCTCCGGCGGCTACATGGTCGGGACATACTATACCACCCTGAATGTCTTTGACCTCAAAGACAACGATGTCTACTGGTGCACGGCCGATACCGGGTGGATCACCGGGCACAGCTACGTGGTCTACGGACCTTTCTGTGTCGGTGGCACGGTTGTCCTGGCAGAGGCGGTGCCCGATTACCCGGATGCTGGTGCATTCTGGAAGATCGTGCAGGATCTCGGCGTCACCATCTTCTACACAGCCCCGACAGCCATCCGCATGTTCATGCGGGTCGGCGAAGAATGGCCGAACAAGTACGACCTCTCATCGCTGCGCATCCTCGGTTCTGTCGGTGAACCCCTGAACCCTGAGGCATTCGAGTGGTACTACAAGGTCATAGGCAAAGAGCGATGCCCCATTGTTGACACCTGGTGGCAGACGGAGACCGGGATGCAGATGATCACCACCATGGTGGGCGAACCCATGCGGCCCGGGTTTGCCGGGAAACCAATCCCTGGCGTTGTGGCAGATGTCGTGGATAAGCAGGGCAATCCGGTTGCACCCGGTAACGGCGGGTTCCTCGTGATCAAGGAACCCTGGCCGGCGATGCTCCGCACCGTCTACAAGAACGATGAACGGTACAAGACCTACTGGAACACGATCCCCAACTGCTACACCGCGGGAGATCTCGCGGTGAAGGGGAAGAGGGATGACTACATCATGATCATCGGCCGGGCCGATGACATCATCATCGTGGCCGGCCATAACATCGGAACTGCAGAGGTGGAGAGTGCGCTCGTCTCCCACCAGGCGGTGGCCGAGGCTGCAGTCATCGGGAAACCCGATCCGATGAAGGGGAACCTGATCAAGGCCTTTGTGATCCTGCGGGTGGGATTCACCCCGAGCGAGAAGCTCAAGTCAGACCTCATCTACCATGTCCGGATGACACTCGGGCCGATTGCCATGCCTTCTGAGATCGAGTTCATGGACAAGCTGCCAAAGACCCGCTCAGGCAAGATCATGCGCAGGGTCCTGAAGGCCAAGGAGATGGGCATCGATCCCGGGGATGTCTCCACCCTGGAGGAGTAACCCCCTTTTTTTCCAGGAGGTATGACAACGATGTCTCCTGAAGAGTCCCTGTTCGGGATGCCGGCTGAGAGAGGCCGCTGGGGCCTCATCCTGACCGGCATGATCATCAACCTGTGCCTTGGAACCATCTACTCATGGAGTGTCTTTGTCGGCCCGATGACCGGGTATTTCTCCACGGTGCTCGGCCAGACGGTTACGGCAGGCGAGATCCTGATGCCGTTCTCGGTATTCCTGGCCTTCTTTGCCATCGCCATGCCGCTGACCGGGAAGTACATCGAGTCCGTCGGACCCCGGAGAGTGACGATCATCGGTGGCGTACTGACGGGGGTCGGCTGGCTGCTCGCCTCGACCGTAACCTCGGTCTGGATGCTCTATGTCGTCTATGGAGTTGTCGGCGGTATCGGGGTTGGAATAGCGTACGGGGTCCCGGTTGCTGTCGCTGCGCGCTGGTTCCCGGACCGGCGCGGAACAGCGGTCGGCCTCACCCTGCTTGGATTCGGGTTCTCGGCATTCCTGACGGCAAACATTGCGGGTTACCTCATCGATGCTGCAGGGGTGATGAACACCTTCCGCATCTTCGGTATCACATTCATTGTCCTGATCGTGCTCCTCGCCCTGCCGCTGCGCTTCCCGGCCGCGGGGTGGAGACCGGCGGGGTGGACACCCCCTGTTCCAAAACCCGGTGAGGAGGTATGCGAATGTGACCGGGCAGCCATGGTCAGAACCCCGGCATTCTATGGATTGTGGGTCTGCTACTTCATCGGCTGCCTGGCAGGCCTGATGGCTATCTCCATCTCAAAACCTGTCGGTACCGAGATCGGGATAGCCACCGGCCTTGCCACGGCACTCGTGGGTTTCTTCGCTGTCTTCAACGGGGGCGGCCGTCCTGTCTTCGGGGCTCTTACGGATCGTTTCACCCCGAGGAATACTGCCATCGGGTCTTTCCTGCTGATAGGCACTGCCTCGATACTCCTCTGGCAGATACCATCTGTACCGGTCTACATCCTATCCTTCGCCATTCTCTGGGGGTGCCTGGGAGGCTGGCTTGCAATTGCGCCTACAGCGACCGGGAGCTACTTTGGCACCTGTGACTACCCCCGCTGCTATGGGGTGGTCTTCCTTGCGTATGGTGCCGGGGCGATCGCAGGCCCGCAGCTTGCCGGTTTCATCAAGACCACTACCGGGAGTTACCTTGCGGTGTTCCCCTATGTCCTGATCCTTGCACTGGTAGGGATCGTGGTGGCCATAATCCTGATGAAACCCCCGCGGAATAAACAATAGATACCTCTTTTTCAAACAAGCCTGCTTTCCCTCCCGGACCTGACCCGCAGTACCCGCCCGGATTATGTAGGATGGCGGTAAATCATTGATAACCCGTTGACAGGGGCAGGATTATGCATACGGAGACGATGGAGAAATCCAGGCTCGAGGCATTGAGTGACGGGATATTCGCATTCGCCATGACACTCCTCGTCATCAGCCTGACCGTTCCGGTCATACCGAAAGAGGAGGCTCCGGTGCTCCTGCCTCCCTTGATCATCAAAATTTTCCCGGAATTCCTTATCTTCTGCATCGCCTTCTTCATCCTCGCCGGGTACTGGCTTTCCCATCACCGCATCCTCCGTTCGATACGATACGTCGATAACAGGTTGATCTGGATCAATATCCTCCTCCTCTTCTTCATCGTGCTCATCCCCTTTTCAACCTCAATCTCCGGGGACTATAACAATGTCCTGATGGCAGTCCTCCTCTTCCATGCGAACATCCTCTTTGCGAGCACGCTCCTCACGGTCCTCTGGGTCTACATCAGGGAGCACTATGATACCCTGGAACCGGGTGATAAACGGGTGCACCGGTTTGAGTGGGTCGGGATGATCCGTGCGGTAGTCTTCCCGGTGGTCACGATCGTTGCTATCGTAGTATCTTTTTTCGATCCAGCAAACAGCATGTTCTGCTACCTCGCCATCCCGCCTGCGATCGGTGTCGTGAAGTGGTTGTATCGCCGGAAACAACACGTCCCGGAACCCTGATATGCCTGATCCCGGACCATGGATACCGATTCGGGAAAACGGCCTCCCGCCTGCCGTTGGTGAGAGCCCGGTTGTCCTCATCCTCGGGAGTTTTCCCTCACGGCTGTCGCTTGAGCGGGGGCTGTACTATGCCAACCCGAGGAACCAGTTCTGGCGGATCATGACCGGCCTCCTCCCCTCCCTTGACCCTGCCGATATTCTGTCCGCCACAGACACCCTGAACATGCATCATATCGCCCTCTGGGATACCATTGCCTCGCGGGCATTCCAGCGCGGCAGTATGGACCATGCCATCAGGGACATTATGCCCAATGACATCCCTGCATTCATCCATGAGCATCCGACCATCCGGTGTGTCGCGGTGAACGGACGGTTGGCTGGTGGAGTGCTGGAAAGAACCCTCCGCAGGGAATCGTTGCCTGGGGACGTGGTAATGCTCTCACTGCCCTCTACGAGCCCGGCAAATGCCCGTCTGTCTTTTGACCGTAAGCTGTCAGAATGGCGGGTAGTTACCGGATTCCTGGATTGAGGAAGCGTAAGCTCATACGCGCCATCGAAGTTCTGACCGGGGCCAGACTTCAGCGGGAGCCTCTATAATACCTCCAGGGACCATATCTGCACTGGTGCACCTGCATGGACAAGAACCCCCGCGAGATACAACACCTCACTGCGGCAGATTATAAGAAGGCTCCTTTCGAGAAGGTGATCCTTCCCCTCGGTTCGCTGGAGAGCCATGGCCCCCATCTCCCGTTCGCCACCGATGCATTCACCGCACATCTCCTTGCCCAGGAGATCGCTGCAAGAGTGCCGGGGACAGCCGTGCTGCCTCCCCTCCCGTACGGGATGAGCGAGCATTACCGTGATTTCCCCTTCACCGTATCCCTCACCTTTGAGACGGAAGCTGCCATCATCCGCGATATCCTCCTCTCGCTCCATCGCGAGGGGATCCGGAAAGTCTTCATCTTAAACGGCCATGATGGGAACATCGCCCCGCTCGAGACTGCAGCCCGGTCGGTGAAAGTTTCATTCCCGGAAATGCGCATTGTGACGCTCGATGCGTGGTGGAATATCCTCGCCAGCCTGCTCCCGGGTGACTTCTTTGAAGTCTGGGGGGGTCTCGGGCATGGGGGAGAGGGAGAACTCTCGATCGGACTCGCCCTCTTCCCCCAGCTCTGCCAGCCGGAACATGCAGAAGGCGTTGTGCCGCAGTTGCCACCCCTCGTTGAGGTAAAATGGCTCTTTTCCGAGCTGACTGATTGCGGGGCAACCGGGGACCCCACGAAGGCAAGCCGGGAGAAAGGTCTGCGGATGAAGGCTGTACTCGTGGATGCGATGGTGGAACTCTTCCGGGTACTGGATCAACGGGACTGGGATTACCGGTCAGACCGGGTGAAACCATGAGGGTCCATACCAGCCCCACCCCGACCAGGAGTGCCGGCAACTCCTCCCTGCCGGGCGGCAGTACCAGACAACCGGGCAATCTGCAGAGGGTGGATATCGGAACGATCCCGGCAATGGTTTCCCCACCCGGTACGACACGGCACCCATGAACCCTGCCGTCATCCTCACCTTCGGAGTGGTTATCGCGCTCGAGATAGCCATCCCCCTCCTCCTCGGATACCTCATCGTGAAGCGCTTTAGTATCCCGTGGAGACTATTCCTCTTCGGCGCCCTCTTCTTCATATTCAGCCAGGTCATCCACATCCCCCTGCTGCTCCTGCTCCAGCCATCCTACATGGCCTGGGTCATGGCTGCTACGTCCAGTCCGGTTGTTATCCTGGCAGCTGGAGCAATCTTCCTCGGGCTGTTATCCGGAATTCTCGAGGAGGGGATCCGGTTCCTTGCGTTCAGCCGGTTCTTCCCTGCCAGGTCGCTTCCGCTCAACCGTAAAAGCGCCCTCCTCTTTGGCGCCGGGTGGGGTGGCATTGAGTGCATCATCGTGGCCGCCCTTGTCTTCTTCTCCCTTGTCTCCTATGTCCTGGTAACGTCAGGGGCCCTTGACATCATGCTCATGAATGTCACCCATCTCAGCACGGAGCAGGCTGCAGAACTGGATATCGTCCTGAACCTTACCCCGCTCGACATTCTCCCGGGGCTCGTCGAGCGCATGATGGTCCTCGTGCTGCATATCACCTTTACCTTCCTCGTCCTGCTCTCCGTCCTGAAATCCCGGAAGATATTCCTGCTTGCTGCTATCGCCTGGCATGCCGGGCTGAATGGAGTGGTGGTATTCCTGGCGCAGACACAGGGGATCTGGCCGGCAGAGGCTTTTATCGTGGTAAACGCACTGGCGGGAGTGCTCGTCATCCGTGCAGTATGGGATGCGACACGCGACGGGGAAAACGGGAACACAAACCATACGGGTCCAGAAGTTCCGTGAACACGGGAACCTGCTTCCCTCCCTGGGGGGGCAGGTATTTAACTTCATTGATGTTATATTATTCTAACGTACGTGATAAATAATTCACAAGTGGATGGTGAAGATGACCACGAAGAAGAACAGATACTTCCTGGCGCGTGCCTGGATCTCGATCATGTTCCTGGTAGGAGTCGGCCTTCTCCTCGTCGGCCTGAGTGAAATGCTCCGACTGCCCGTTGATCCTCCGGACACCGGGGCTCTCTCCTCGGTGACGTTCGGCTTTATCCTGGTCTTCCTTGCAGGCGCCCGCCTCTTCCGGGGCGAACAGGATACCTTCCAGGACGAACGGACGAGGAAAATTGGCGCGTACGGGCTCTCGTGGTCATGGTTCCTCACCTTCCTGGTGCTGTTCGTGTTGTTCTGGCTGGACTACCTGGGAATTTTTTCTCCGGGTGGCGGCACGGTCGCCGTGATCATCATTCTCCTCATGGGAATCTCTGCGAAGGTCTTCCAGCTGTACCTTTTCAGGAGAGGGGATATCGAATGACGGTCATTGCGGCGGAAGGCCTCTCCAAATCCTTTATGGGCAAGACCGTCCTCGACCAGGTCTCATTTGCAGTCGATGAGGGAGAGGTATTCGGCTTCCTCGGGCCGAACGGTGCCGGAAAGACCACTACCATCCGGCTCCTGCTCGGGCTGCTCGTCCCGACTGCCGGGGCGGCACGGGTCTTCGGAGGGTCCCTGGCAGAAAACACCGCGGCCAGGAAGCGCATCGGAGTGTTATTCGAGAACAACGGGGTTTCTGACCGGCTCTCAGCGTACGACAACCTCCTCTTCTCGGCACAGCTCTACGCAGTTCAAAATCCACGTGACCGGATTGACGAGGCACTCTCCTTCGTTGGTTTGACGGAACGCAGGGATGACCCTGTCGGCGTCTTTTCATCAGGGATGAAACGGAAGCTCGGCCTGGCACGGGCAATCCTGCATGATCCCGACATCCTGTTCCTCGATGAGCCGACTGCCGGACTCGATCCGGAAGCCCAGCGGATGGTCCGGGACCTCATCCTCGATCTCTCCCGTGACGAGGGGAGGACTGTCTTTCTGTCTTCCCATAACCTTGACGAGGTGGAGCGGATCTGCACTAGGGTCTCTATCCTTGCCGGCGGGAGGATCCGCGCATGTGATACGGTCGGGAACCTCCGGCAGGAGAAGCGACACCGCACATACCGGGTCATCCCCGTGGACCCGCAACAGGCCGGACGGATGTACGACCTGATCCTCGAGATGCCAGTCAAAATCCCCTGCACCCGCAGGACCGGTGCTGTCGAAATTACACTTCCGGACGGAGAGGATCCTTCAATGATCCTCCTGCATCTCATCCGGAACGGTATCCGCATCGATGAGCTGAAGCGGATGACCCTGTCGCTTGAAGATATCTATCTCATGACAGTCCGGGAAGCGGGGGGTGGCACATGAACCCGGTCCGGATAGTGGCGGAGCGGGAGGTACGCCAGTTCCTGCACAACCGGCAGATGGTAATCGTCAGCACCGTGATGGCCTTCGTCTTCGGAACCCTGTCGGGACCAGCCATTGCCCTGACCCCGGGCACCGACCCTGCCCTCCTTGCCGACCAGCTGGGCCTGTACCTGGTACCGATGATCGGTATCCTGATAGCCTACCTCATCGCCGGCCAGGTCTTCCTCAGGGAAAAGACTGAGAAGACCATCGAGACGTTCCTCTGTGCTCCCCTCACGATCCGCCAGATCTGGTCCGGAAAGGTCCTCGGCGTCACGCTCCCCGCTTCCGGGATTACCCTCGCTGCGACAATGGTGATGTACGGGCTGGCCAGTACGTCGGGTTCTGCCCGGGTCTTTCCATCGCTCCCTGTCCTGGCCTATATCCTGGTAGCCGTGCCCTGCATCATAGCTGCAGTCACCGGGCTGCTCGGCTTCTCCCAGTTGCTCCTCGGACTCCGGGAAAACCAGGTCATCGGGTTCCTGGTCTTCTTCGGGGTGGTATTCGGCATTACTTTCATCCGTGAAGTCCTTGACCCGGCCTTTGCTGTCACCTGGTCTGCCCTTGGGCTCATCCTCAGCGGCGTCCTGGTACTTATCTGCTGTACGTGGTACCTGACCCGGTTCCTCTCACGGGAAAGGATAGTCACTACGATCCCGTGAGGAGGGGAGAGGGATGAGGACGCGGATAAAAGAATTCAGAACCCGGCGGGCAATGACCCAGGCAGACCTTGCACAAGCAGTGGGTGTCCGGAGGGAGACAATAGTATTCCTTGAGAAAGGGACGTATAATCCGTCCCTGAAGCTGGCGCATGCGGTTGCAAAAGTTCTCGGGACGACGATAGACCAGCTGTTCTTTTTTGATGATGAGATGGACGTGGTGCTGGAGGAGTGACGTCAGGCTCACATTCCGGGGAGCCGTCTGCTGAATGCATACCCCCCATCTTCAGGATGCGGATTCCCGCCCTGATGACCGGTCCTCTCTCTCGTTCATCTCCCCGGCAGAGGGATCCGGGGCGCGTCACCCACATCCTGTCAGAGGATCAGCAGCACCAGCCCGAGTGTGATCACCTTCGCTGCCATGCTGCAGGCATAGGAGACCGCGGTAATTTTTATTCCATACCTTCCAAAGAGCGAGAGGTTAAGCGGGAGCGTATACCGGAGATAGATGAGGGTGATGACCATCATGCTTCCAAGGAGGAGCGTGACCAGCGCCGTTTTGAGGACGAGGGTGCCGGTAGCCACCAGTGATGCTACCACGGCATAGCCGGCATAGGAGCGGAGGATCTGGGCGATGAGCGCGGTCGAGCTCTCACCGGGAAGACCAATCGCTCCGAGAACAGGCTGGAAGAGGAGGCCAATCAGGCCCATGACCCCGTAGAGGGTAAGGACGGTGAATGCGAGTACCGCTATCACCGTAACAGGGATGATTTTCCGGAGCTGGGGCCAGGCTTTCCGAAACCCCCTGGACACAGCATCACGGGTGAAAGAAATTTTTATCCTGCTGCTTTCCCCCGTCTCACAGGACCCCTGAAGCGTCTCTTTCCGGCGTATCACCCGCATATAGAAGAGAGCCCCGATCACCTGGAGGAAGCTTGAGAACAGGTTCAGGAAGACATGCAGGGTGCCGATCACCGGCCCGAGAAGGACGATAGCGGCCGGGAGATGCACCCGGAAGAGAGACTCTCCCAGCACGACCGGGAACGTACTCATGACAAGGGTGGGGATAATCTCATCCTTCTCCACTTTCCCGTCGTGGTAGAGCCCGGCGTAGAGTGCTTTTCCTGCCGTCGGATTGAGGAATATGGCAAGGATCGCGGTGGTGGAGGCTTCCGAGAGGCCGGATATCCGGCAGAGGGGGCGGGTGAGCCGGGAAAGCCTGTCAAAAACCCCCGTCTCAACGAGGATATTCGCGAGGATGATCCCGAATGTCAGCAGGACCACGGCCTCGATGAGGTAGGTGAGGAGTACCGAGAGAGAGGTGGTGACGGTGGGCATTCTGGCTATGGTACTTCATACAGGGAGGAATTTATGGGGATCGCTTGAGAGCGGCAACCACCGGTCTCCCAATAATCGGCGCAGAACCGTTCATGCATGCCCCTTTGAAGAAAAATAGCGGTGGAGCAGGGCCGCGGGGGAACACCCCGCCATTTATCACTCCCCGCTGCTCACCACTGTGCTATGCTCCCGACCGGCAGAACATTCATGGAACTCACCCGCTACGAGCATCTCTCACCCTCAGATCAGGCAGGCAAACTCCCCGCACCGCCGCTGGAGAAACCGTACCCGGAGAAAGGGCCGTTTTTGCCCCTTCCAAAGCCCGATTCCATCAACGTTCCCCCTCTGGACCTCCGCACAGCAATCGATACCCGCCGATCCATCCGTCATTATCGGAAAGACCCCCTCACGCTCGAAGAACTCGGACACCTCCTGTGGAGCACCCAGGGGATTGTACAGGTTATGGACCCGTACTACACCCTCCGCACGGTCCCCTCGGCGGGGGGGCGCCACGCATTCGAGACCTACCTCCTGATCAACCGGGTTGCCGGGGTGAAACCCGGGCTGTACCGGTACCTGGCGTTCTCCCACCGCCTGCTTGCGATCGATACCGGGCCCGGGGTTGCAGACAGGGTGATGGCTGCATGCCTTGGTCAGGCATTCGTGCGGGCCTCTGCAGTCACCTTCCTCTGGTCGTGCGTCGTGTACCGGATGGCATGGCGCTATGCCGAGCGTGCCTGGAGGCTCGTGCATCTCGATGCAGGACATGTCTGCCAGAACCTGTACCTTGCCGGAGAGCAGATCGGGTGTGGCACCTGTGCGATCGGGGCATTTGACGACCAGATGATGGCTGATATCCTGGGGATTGATGGGATCGAGGAGTTCATTATCTACTGTGCTGCTCTCGGAAAGAAGCCGGAATTATCGGTCGAACGAGATTGAACAGGATTATTTTTCAACCAGACCCTGATTTCCGGGATATCCCTGCTGTTCCCGGCCTGGATACCTGTGTTTCGGTTACCCGAAAGATTGCATGAGAAAACAATATTGCCGGGACGGTATCAGTATCACTTCGTGAATCAGGCATGCCGACCATTGTTCACTTCGATCTCCCTGCAGAGGACCTCGTGCGGGCGAAAAAATTCTACACTGAACTTTTTGGATGGAAATTCGTTGCACCGCCCGGTTTTCCGGATTACTACCTGATCGAGACGACAGGCCTCGACGGTAAGCAGGCAACCGGCGGAGGGATGGGAAAACGGGGGAGTCCTGAACAGCGGATCATGAACTACATGGGGGTCCCTTCTGTCGATGATTACTCCGCCAGGGTAAAACAACTGGGGGGATCCGTGGTCCTCCCGAAGATGGCGGTACCGGGGTTTGGGTACCTTGCTGTCTGTACTGATACCGAAGGGAACACGTTCGGGCTCTGGCAGGAAGACGCGAACGCCGGATAGATTATTTAGGGGATGATGATGATAGGGGTTGGCGCGGTGCCTGCCGGTATCCTGGACAGGGAGGCAGGGGAGAAGGATCTCCGGGTGCTGGGTATCCTGGCAGCCCAGGGGGATAAACAGCCGGACACGCACGCTCCTCCAACGGGTCCTTGCCGGAGCAGAGGATGCAGGGGCAGAGACCGACCTCATGGTTCTTCCAGCCCTCCGGATCGAGGCATGCACTGGCTGTGGGAGCTCCTCCCTGACCATAAACAGCCCGGTGATGCGACCGGAGCAGATTCGGGCAGTGGCCCTTTTTTATTCATCGGGAGCAACGGTTCCACGATGCTTTCGGGCATTTTTTTTAGACAGAAAACGCATATCAGGTGAGGTTATGAATCGATGGCATGGAAAGCCTGTCTTGTCCTTACTCTCCTCCTCTTCTCCCTCCTCTGCGGATGCGTGGTCCGCCAGGAGAGCGCTGACACAACGGATAGTTCTGCTGAAGCGGATTTCAGGCTGACCCTGCTGACCGAAGAAAATCCCCCGTATAACTACAGGGATACAAACGGGCAACTATCCGGGTCCTCAACTGAAGTGGTCAGGGAGATCCAACGGCGATTGAAGCAGGATGCTGACCTTGAACTCCTGCCATGGTCCGACGGGTACAGGAGAACTCTCGCAGAGCCGCTCACCGGGCTCTACTCAACCGCACGGACCCCTGAGCGTGATTCCCTCTTCAGGTGGGTCGGGCCCATCGAATCCTATCACTTCACATTCTATGCCCGGAACGGATCCGGCATCTCCGTCCCAAGCCTGGATGTAGCGAGGACAGCAGGTGTGATCGGTGTGGTGCGGGACGATACACGCCACCAGTACCTTACCGCGCAAAACGTCACGAACCTCGCCCTCTTTCCTGATGACTATACCTGCCTGCGTGCTCTCATGAACCAGGAGATCGACCTCTGGCTCGGGAGCAGCGATACTGCCCCGGCTATCGCACTGCGGGCCGGATTCGCCCCGGGGGACCTTGCCCTCCTCTACCAGGTGACAAAGGTCGAGTTATTCATTGCCTTCAACAGGGAGACCCCTGAACCGGTCATCAGGGGCTGGCAGGACACCCTTGACGGTATGAAAGTTGACGGGAGCTACCAGGCCATCCTGGCCCGGCATGGCAGGACAGCGCCACCAGTCAGGGAGATGGTCATCGCCCCGGATGTTTTCAGCGTTCCCGGGGGGGCTGCCCTCTCGGCACTGACCACCATCATAGACCAGCGGTTTTCCGGCATAGCCCGCTCTTATGAAGTCCTTGCAATGACCGATGAGGTCAGGTCCGGGGACTGGGAGCGGATCCGGCCGCTGCTGGTACTCCTGGAGAGCTCTGATCCATCGGCACGGTACTGGTACGCACGACCCGACGGTTCGTACTACACAACGGTTGACGGGCTCGCGAGTTCATCTCTCTCCGACCGTCCCTACTTCCCGGGCGTGCTGGCCGGGAATGCATCGCTTGGAGCCGTTGTTGTGAGCCACTCAACGGGGAGGAGTACCGGAATTGTTGCGGTGCCGGTCATGGACCAGGACCGTGTCACCGGTGTTCTCGGAGCTTCGGTCTACCTTGACCTGCTCAGCAGGGAGCTCGGGGATGCCCTTCCCCTGCCGGCCACCATGTTTTTCTTCGCCCTGGACCCATCCGGCACCCTGTCACTCCATTCGGACGTCCAGAAGATCGGCCAGACAGTCTCAATGCAGGGATCACCCGGAGTCATCAGTGCCATGCAGGAAATAATGACCGGACAGCGGGGTACCGTCTCATACTATGCTGATGGGTGGCAGCGCGAGGTTACCTACATGACCGCTCCGGTCACGGGTTGGAGCTGCGCAATAGGCTGGATCACCGGAACGGGTGAGAGATGACCTCGTGCAGGATATCCAGGCGGGGGTCCCACCCTTTTGGTACCATGGGGCGTGATTCCCCACGCCATGTGCTGCGAATCCGCTCAGCAGAAGAGTCAGGGGTACGATGATGAACCTTACCGTGTTTGACCGGATGGATGATCAGGAGAAGCATTCCTTCCTCGAATTCCTCCTCTGGCACTACCGGGTGGTAGACGGGTTCTGGTTCATTTACTGTACAGAACAGTTCGGCCAGCCGGCTGCCGAACGGATCAATGAACAGGTATGGGGCCGCGTCGCCTCTATGGCGGCACGGGATATCAGGCAACGGTTCAGTATCACCGAAAAAGGACTGAGAGGCTTTGTACAGGCCCTCCGCCTCTTCCCATGGGCTATGATCGTCGATTATACGATCGATGAGCGGGAGGACGAGGTGATCATATCTGTCCCCTCCTGCCCGACCCAGGAGGCGAGACTCCGCCGGGGACTGGGGGAGTACCTGTGCAGGGAGATGCACCGGGCGGAATTCACGAGCTTTGCACAGGAGATTGACGAGCGGATAGAGGTCGAATGCCTCTTTGCCCCACCCGATCCCCATCCGCCCGGGATGTTCTGCAGGTGGCGGTTCTCCCTGCGGGATTCATGAGGCGCCAGGGTGGTTCCCGGGTTGATATCCGCCTTCCGACTGATCACCGGGGATCAGGTTTCACCGGTCCTTTCCTGCCCCGCATAACCACGAGCATCCTGTTTTTATACACAACATCCACGAGAGAAAACCCTGAATCCCGGAGCCATGCGAGCTGCACCGAGAGTTTCTCCATCCTGTCAAGCTGATCCCGCCGCTGCACCGCATCCTTCCATGCCTCTTCAGGGAGCGGCCCGCTCCTGACGAAGTCATCCCAGTATGCCATCGAACGCCGGTGCTGATCCGGGGTCTCACCCTCCACCTGCTCGGCGTTCACGAAGAGACCCCCGGTGTTGAGCACGGAGAATATCCTCCTGTAGAGATCCTGCTTTTCAGGAGTCCCGAGGTGGTGAATCGAGAGGGCTGAGCAGACCAGGTCATACGGCCCGCCGAGCTCTTCCCTGCTGTAGTCACCTGCACGGAAAACGACGGCCCCCCTCCCGGCAAACCGTTCACGCGCGACATCGAGCATCTTCTCCGAGATGTCCACGAGGGTAAGGGTTGCCTGCGGGAACTTCTGGAGGAGAAGTGCAGAGAGGAGCCCGGTACCAGCACCGATGTCAAGGATTGCCGGCTCCGTACCCGGCCAGTCAGCAGCAGAGAGCGCTGCAGAGTAAAAATCCCGGAATCCCGGGATCAACCATCTCCTCTGGGGATCATACCCGGACGCGATTCGATCAAAGGCCTCTCTTACATCTTCCATCGAGCACACCCCCCTCTAAATGTACCTGGTGATGCCGTATACCGTGACCGGCATGACTTCAGGAGATCGAATCCCTGCCCCGTGACACGGGAGGGCAGGGGCCTGTCTGCCCGGCACCGCTCGCTAGTCGGAGCGGGCAGTTCTCCACAGGGATCAGGTGAGACCTCTATATGAACCGCCATGGTTCCATCCCTTCCACAATAATCCACGTATCATTCTTATCCCCCGTATACCGGTAGCCCGGAAGAAGCGGGGAGGTCACCGTATCCTCTCGTCGATTCCCGGTCCAGCCACCCTGAGTACCATGAGGGTGATATCATCGAATTGCGGAGCACCGCCGGCAAACTCCTGCACCTCCCGGTCCATCTCCGCTAACAGAGCCACTGCAGGGAGGTGGCTGGAGCGGAGAATGATCTCGTGCAGCCGCTCCTCGCCAAATGCCTCCTCCCCGCTGTTGATTGCTTCAACCACCCCATCGGTGTAGAAGACCAGGACATCGCCCTCCCGCAGTGTGATGGTATCCTCCCCATACTCCTGGTCGGTGTCCACCCCAAGCGCCATGCCGGAAACCCGGAGTTGTGTGATCTCCCTCGTGGCAGCATGGTAGTGGAGGGGAGGATTGTGTCCTGCATTGACGTACCTGAAGACCCCGTACCGGGCATCCAGGATCCCGATGAAGAGGGTGACAAACATCCCCTGGTCAGCATCGGCAGTGATCATCCGGTTGGCATCCGCCATGGCCTGCGACACACCCCCGGTCTTCTGCATGCTGAACCGGACGGTCGTCCGGGAGAGGACCATGAACAAGGCTGCCGGGACCCCTTTGCCTGCCACATCTGCGATAACAAACCCGGTCTTTCCAGCCCCAAGATCGATGAGGTCATAGAAATCGCCCCCGACCTCCCGGGCCGGGAGACTTGCCGCTGCGATATCATATCCATCTATCCGGGGGAGAGACCGGGGGAGGAACGAGAGCTGGATGGTTGCTGCAATCTGGAGTTCGGCCTTTTCCCGTGCAATCTCCTGGCTGTAATCCCGGATCCGCTGGATCATCGTGGTGATGCTGTTCTCAAGGGACGTGAACTCGGGATTCTGCATTCCCCTGATTGGGTGGTCCAGGTCTCCCCTCGCGATGGTATCCACATCCTCGATGATCTCCTTGATGGGCCTCGTGAGCAACCGGCTGGTCCCATAGGCGAGCACCACCCCCATCCCTACCGCTATACTCCCGATAAGCACATGCAGGAGGAGGACGTGCCGCAGTTTCTCCTGGAGCAGTGCCCCCGAATAGACCAGTTCGACCACGAGGCTCATGTCTGAAGCTGCAGCAGGGTCTTTGAGGTCGGCAAAGAGGTAGGAGGTCGCGGTACCTGATGTGGTATCTTTTATGGCGTATCCCCGCCGGTTGGCGAGCACGAGATCGATGGCCGGGTCATCCACTCGTACCGCATCGGGAGCTGTGGGATCAGAGACCAGGACCCGGTTGGTGTCAATGATCCTGACCGAGACAAGGTTGGGATTGAGGGCAAGCAACCGGGAGGCAATGGCATGGTAGGAGAGATCTGTCCGTTCCTGAAAGAATGCATCCGATTCCAGTCCCATCTCGAGGAGGTAGCGATGATCCGGCGTGGGCATGTACGCAAATTTCCGGAGTGTCCCGGTCACGGTCCCCTCGCTGGCGCTCGGGATCGAGCGAACCACCCGGTCCGCGGCAAAAAAGTCTCCCTCCCGGATCCGGGTGATGGCCTGGAAGTAGTCAGGGAACTGGCGGAAGTCGAGGCCCAGAACCGCGGGAACCGTTGAGGCGACAATCACCCCGCTCTCATTGATGATATAGAGATCAAGGGCTCCGGTAAACCCGGGTTCAAGGGAGCGTTTGAGCGCTTCCAGGTCGATCTCCGCTATCTCCCCGCCACTGGCCTGGTATGACGCAAGGTATGCCGGGAATGCTTCCTCCATCTGCACATTAAGGGTATTGTCATACATTCGCAGCCCGGTATCCACGAGGACGACCGATTCAATGACAAATCGCTCACCATACTCCCTGAGATTCTCATTCTGCGCGATTAGTTCCTCACGGATGTCGTAGTAGGAGATGCTGATCAGGAAGCCTGCAACCACGATAATGATAAGAGCAAAACAGACCGCCATGTAGGAACGCAGAGAGAGGTTCTCCAGGGAGAACCGCGATACCGGGGGCATGTACGTATCGTCCCATTCGTCACGGGGCACCATAAAAAGGTAGGGTGCTGCCCGGGATAGCGGGGAGGTGGCAGCGCTGACGGGGAGCCGGAGGGTCCCTGCACCGCCCGTTGATGCTGAAGCGATCAGACGATGGTCTGCTCTGACCGGGTTGCTCCTGCGAGATCCCGTACCAGCTGCCCGACCGATTCGGCTATATCATCCGGTCGTTTGCAGGATTCATCGATCACCCGCACGAGTGCTGATCCAACAATCACCCCGTCGGCTCCTGCCTGTGCATAGGTCCTGACATGGGCAGGGGTCGAAATCCCAAACCCGGGTACGACGGGCAGGGCAGTCTTCTCTTTCACATCCCTGATCAGGGCGAGCGTTGCCCCAGAGACCTCCTCCCTGGCCCCCGTGACCCCCTGTGCCGCTACCAGGTACACAAACCCGCCCGCCCGGGAAAGGATCAGCTCCATCCGGTCGCGTGAGGTGGTCTGGCTGACGAAGAGGATGGGATCAATGCCGGCCTCCTCGGCAGCGGTGCAGAACGGTCCGGCCTCTTCGAGCGGGACATCGGCAACGATGACGCCGTCAGCGCCTGCACGGGCAGCATCACGGTAGAACTCACCGATCCGATGCTGGAGCACGATGTTTGCATAGGTCATGATGACCAACGGCACCTGGATCTCCCGCCTTGCATCCCTCACCAGGTCGAAGAGGCGCTCCGTGTTCATCCCGGCCGCGAGCGCCCGGGCACCTGCCTGCTGTATCACGGGTCCGTCTGCTACCGGGTCAGAGAAGGGCATGACCAGTTCGATGATGTCTGCTCCGGCATCCGCAATGGCCCTGATTGTCCTGATGCTCATTGTATAATCCGGATCCCCGGCAACCGTGCAGGCCACGAGGAGAGGTCGCTCTGCATCCCTGAACGCCTCGGCGATCCGCGAGGTCATCGGACCCCCCCCGTCAGGGCAGCAACCTGGGCCACGTCCTTGTCACCCCGCCCCGAGAGGTTGATGATCAGGATATCATCCTCTCCATAATCGCGGGCAACCCGCTGTGCAAGGGCAACAGCATGCGCGGATTCGAGTGCCGGGATGATTCCCTCGGTCCGGGAGAGGTACAGGAATGCATCGAGCGCCTCTGCATCCGTGACTGCCTGGTACACGACCCGTTCCTCGTCCCGAAGGAAGCTGTGTTCAGGGCCGACACCCGGGTAGTCGAGCCCTGCAGAGACACTGTGTGACTCGAGGATCTGTCCGAATGCATCCTGGATGAGGTAGGTATAGGTCCCGTGGAGCACCCCGGGCCGTCCCGCGCACAGGGTGGCGCCATGCCTTCCGGAGAGGCCCTCTCCGCCTGCCTCGGCGCCAAAGAGTGCGACCGGGTCACCAAGGAACGGGTGGAACATCCCGATGGCATTCGACCCTCCCCCGACACATGCCACCATGGCATCGGGCAGACGCCCCTCTTTTGCCATGATCTGGTCACGGATCTCCCTCCCGATCACGGTCTGGAGATCGCGGACCAGGGAGGGATAAGGGTGCGGACCAACGACAGATCCGATCATGTAGTGGGTAGTACCACTCTCTGCTACCCAGTCGCGGAGCGCTTCATTGATGGCATCCTTGAGGGTCCGTGAACCGGATTCAACCGGAAGGACCCGGGCTCCCAGCATCCGCATCCGGGCAACATTCAGGGCCTGCCGCTCCATATCCTCGCTCCCCATGTAGACATCGACCGCAAGCCCGAGCGCTGCCCCCGCGATGGCTGCTGCAACCCCGTGCTGGCCGGCACCGGTCTCGGCGATGATCCGCTCTTTTCCCATGAATTTTGTGAGGAGCGCCTGGCCAAGCGCATTGTTCAGCTTGTGTGCTCCTGAGTGGAGCAGGTCTTCCCGTTTCAGGTAGACACGGCATCCGAGATCTGCCGACATGTTCCGGCAGAAGGTGAGGGGCGTCTCCCTCCCCGCATACTCGTGCAGGTAGTACTCCATCTCCTTCCGAAAAGCAGCCGAGGGGAGAATCGTCCGGTATGCTTCATCGAGTTCTGCGAGCGCCGCCATCAGCGTCTCGGGGACAAACCTCCCACCATAGGGACCGAACCGTGTTGTATCAATCATAGAGCATCCCTCCTTTGGCATTCTTCACGAATGCCTGCACCTTCCTCGCATCTTTCCTTCCCGGTGCATACTCGACACCTGTCGCCACGTCAACCCCATACGGGTGAACTGCCGCTATGGCCTCCCTGACATTCTCCGGTGTAAGGCCTCCCGCCAGGAAGACCGGTACGGGTGCGGACCTGACCACCGCTGCGGCATAGACCGGGTCGTAGAGCTGTCCCCTCCCCTGGCTTGCGTCCACAACCAGGGCATCCGCATCACCAGGGATCGGATCCCCCTGCCGGACGCTCCGGATGACCTGTGCACACCGGGTTCCCGGCATCGGGACAGTGCAGAAGACCTGGATACCATCCGGACGCAGGCTGCACATGACCTGTATCTCCTCCGGGGTTGGCTCATGGGCGACACAGCACCGGGTAAGCGATGGTGCAGCTTCGAATATGGCAGGAACCTGATCGGGTTCAATACGGCGCGGAGATGGTGAAAATACCACGACCCCGATCGCATCAGCACCTGCTTCTTCTGCCATCCGCGCATCCTCCGGGCTGGTGATGCCGCAGATCTTTACGCGGATAGGAATCCCTCCAGGCGCACAAGAGGGTCCGGTGAGCTCATGAGTGCTGTGCCGATCAGGAATCCATCAGCGAACGGGCGCAGGGTCCGGATATCGCAGGGCCATACCACCCCGCTCTCGGAAACTACCCGCAGCCCGGCACTGCGAAGCTGGGGCGCGAGCCGGATTGTGGTAGAGAGGTCGGTCTTCATGGTACGAAGGTCACGATTGTTGATCCCGGCAATTCTGGTGCCTGTCGAGAGGGCTGCCTTCACCTCGTCAGCCGAGTGAACTTCCACGAGCGGCTCAAGTCCGTACGCCTGCGCGAGATCCACCATGTCACGCAGATGATCCCTGAGAACACCGGCAATCAGGAGAACAGCGTCTGCCCCGAGCGCCCGGGTCTCGGCCAGCTGCCGTTCGTCGATGATGAAGTCCTTCCGAAGCAATGGGATATCCACATGCGGCCGTATGGCAGGAATAAACCCGGGATCCCCCTGGAAATAATGTGGTTCGGTCAGTATTGAGAGGGCGGCAGCTCCCGCCCGGCAGAATTCCCGGGCAAAGGTCACCGGGTTGCTCCTCTGCCGGATAGTTCCGCGGGAAGGAGAGGCGAATTTTATCTCCGAGATGATCCTCGTTCCCCGCTCCTTCTGCCCCAGTGCATCAGACAGGCTTATCGCGCTCCTCACCGGAGCGGGATCATACTCTTCTGTGCCGGGAAGCACGGCAACCCTCCCTGCTGTTGCCCGGATAACCTGGTCGATGATCATGGTTCCCTCCGGGAGGCCAGGATGAGTGCATCCAGCCGTTCTGCTGCCGCACCTGAATCTATTGCCCCGTCCGCCCTCTCGATACCCCCGGCAAGGTCCGGAGCCTCCCCGCCGAGATAGATCGCCGCACCGGCATTCAGTGTCACTACGTCACGGGCCGCCCCTTCCCCTCCGGAGAGGATTTGGCGGATAATCGAGGCGTTCTTCTGCGGGCTCTGGCCGGCAATATCCGAGAGGGTTGCAAGCGGGATGCCGTACTCCCTGGGATCGATGGTATAGTGCCTGACAGTCCCCTTATCAATCTCTGCTACCGTTGTCGGTCCACAGACCGTGATCTCATCGAGACCATGGCCATGGACTACCATAGCGTGTTCTGTGCCCAGTGCCATGAGCGTCGTCGCGAACCGCGAGATCAGGGCAGGGCTGTACACACCACAGAGACGGGCGCAAGCCCCTGCAGGGTTCATGAGCGGTCCGATGAGATTGAAGACGGTGGGAAACCCGAGATCCTTTCGTGCAGCGGCCGCATACCGCAGTGCCGGGTGGAAGGCAGGGGCATAGAGAAAGGCAATTCCCGTCTCTTCAACGATGGCACAGACCCGTTCCGGGGGGAGGTCGAGCCTGACGCCGAGCGCTTCGAGCACATCCGCGGATCCTGATGAACTGCTCACGCTCCTGTTCCCGTGCTTGACCACCGGGACCCCGGCACCCGCGGCAACCAGTGCTGCTGCCGTGCTGATATTGAATGTCCGTGCCCCGTCTCCCCCTGTCCCGCAGGTATCCACGAGCCGGCCGCGTACATCGGGCCGGATCGCGACCGCGTGGCGCTGGAGTTCCCGGACAAATCCGGTAATCTCTTCCGCGGTCTCCCCTTTCATGCGGAGCGCGGTGAGGAGCGCAGCCACCTGCGCATCTGTCGCCTTCCCGGTCGCAACCAGTTCCATGGCCGTGGATGCTTCCGGAGCGGTGAGGTGCTGCCCTCCCGCAAGTCTCGACAGGAGTGCCTGCATCATGCACCCCCTGGCTGGTTCGAGAGGAAGTTTGCGATGATCCTGCTCCCGGGCAGGGTCATGATGCTCTCCGGATGGAACTGGACACCGGTGACCGCAAGGTCGCGGTGGCCAACCGCCATGATGCACCGGTCATCGGAGGATAGTGCCAGGGTGGTCAGCTCATCGGGAATGCTCTCCGGGACTGCCATGAGCGAGTGGTACCGGGTCGCAGAGAACGGCGAGGGGATACCGGAGAAGATACCATCTCCGGCATGGATGATGCTGCTCGTCTTCCCGTGCACAGGTTCTGCCATGCGGCATACCTTCCCACCATAGGCCTGCACGATGGTCTGGTGTCCGAGGCATACCCCGAGGATGGGGATGATTCCTGCGTATTCCCCGATCACATCAGGGCATATCCCCGAATCATCCGGGGTGCCGGGACCGGGTGAGAGGATGATCCGGTCAGGCAGTGCGTTTCGCACCTGTACGATCGGTGCATCACAGGGGATAGGTATTGGGTGTGCCCCCAGCTGACCGACCAGCTGGTACAGGTTGTAGGTGAAACTGTCATAGCAGTCGATGATAGCAACCCTCACAGCGCGCCACCTGCCTGGAGGATAGCCGTGATCATGGCCCGGGCTTTGTGCTCGGTCTCCTCGAACTCTCTCTCCGGGACCGAATCGGCAACGATACCGGCACCGGTCGAATACTCAGCCTGCCCGTCTTTTACCCGGACCGTCCTGATGGCAATCGCGAATTCGAGGAGATCATCAAACGTTGCATACCCGACTGCACCGGCATAGAGGCCCCGTGGTACGGGTTCGAGATCCGCGATGATCTGCATCGCCCGGATCTTGGGTGCCCCGCTCACCGTGCCTGCAGGAAAACAGGCAGCCAGGGCATCGAATCGGTCCCTCCCCTCTGCAAGCACCCCGTTCACTTTCGAGACGATGTGCTGCACGTGGGAGAACTTCTCGATCTCCATGAATTCAGGGACCGTTACCGACCCGAATGCCGCGACCTTTCCGATATCATTCCTGGCGAGGTCAACGAGCATCAGGTGCTCTGCCCGCTCCTTCGTATCAGCGAGGAGATCGGCTGCAAACCGGGCGTCTTGTTCCGGATCTTTCCCCCGCGGGCGCGTACCGGCAATGGGAACGGTCTGGAACTCCCTCCCTTCAGCCTTCACGAGCATCTCCGGGCTCGACCCGATGATTGCCTCATCCTCAAAACGGAGGTAGTACAGGTAGGGTGACGGGTTGATATCCCTGATGCGGCCGTATATCTCCCGGGGATCTCCGTGGAACGGGCAGGTGATCTTCCGGGCGAGGACGACCTGGAATATGTCCCCTGCCCTGATGTGTTCTTTTGCCGTGACGACTGCGGACTCGAACGCTGACCGGTCTGACGAGGACGGGCAGGTGACGGGCGGGTCGTGAACAGCTCTTCTCGTTCCGGGCTGAACATCCCGTATCGCTGCGTTCAGGCGCTGCAGCCGTTCGGTGGCGCGCTCGTACTCTGCTGAGGGGTCACTGTCCCGGGGCAGGATCACATTTTCGAAGAGCAGGCAGGAACCCTGTACATGGTCGTACACGATCCCGCGGGTGGAGAGCATGAACCGGGCAAGGGGGAGGGCATCCCTGCCGGCCTGGACACGCCCCCCGGTGAGGGCAGTCACCATATCATAGGTGCAGTACCCGACAAAACCCCCGGTAAATCCATCCGGATGCGGTCCTGCAACCCTGAACCGTCCGGTGAGCTCCCGGAGCTGGCTCACCGGGTCCGATCCCTCTGGTAACCTACAGATTTCTGACGCGGGATGTGCGCCCTGGCACCGCGTTTCCGTTCCGAGCGAAATGACCAGTTCAGGTGCAAGACCGATGATCGAACGGACTGCCCTCCGGGGAACTCCTTCCATCGATTCGAGAATGTAGCCTTCCCTGATGTCCAGGGCACAAAAGAGAGTATACGGATCCGCTGCAGGGAGGGGAATGGTTTCCGTGACCGGGATTATCGTATACAGAGGAGAGATACGCTCCGTTTCCCCATCCGATGGTTGTGCCGTCCCGTGGACGGCGTTCCCCAGTCCACTGGCATCACGTGCATGTATGTCATGTGCATAATAGTACATTGTTGGATATATTTATACCTTGTTAGCCTGTCCTATCCATTCCGGAGGGAGGATCCCGGTGATGATCTCCCCTCGCACTCCTGCCCGCTGGGCATGGTGAGAGATATCCCCGCTGGACAGGGTTTGGCCTCAACCCCGGCGCGGAGAGGCTTTAAGGAGCAGGACAGCCCCGAACCGCCCATGGATATGATTCCGGTCACCTCCGGCCTGAAGTTGTGGAAACCTTCATCCCGGGGGCCGGGGATGAAGACCGGCGGCACCGGGAACGCGAATAAATATGCCGGTACTCCCCCCCAGAACCTGCCACTATGGCTTCTCCTGCTGTTCCTCCGTGTCTGACAAAGACCGGAGGTCCGGTAGGAGGAATCCATTCCTCCATGGCATACTACGCGACCTGATGGTGCAGCTCTGCGATCTGCCGGTAATTCCTCCCCTTCCGGATCCCGGGCGCGGCCTGCGGGGCAACCGTGACAATCGTGTCATTCCTGTCTACCCTGTCTGGAGACCCACAGAAAACGGTTGGCCGGCCGGGGTGAAGGTATCTTCATGAGAAGAGTGTCCGCGGGGATCCGCTCTCCAAATGTCTGCTCCCCCCTTTCTGGGAGGGGCCAGGGAGTATTCGGGGATTACCCCCGCATTAACGTCATCGTTTGATATTCCTGCCCGATTCACGCATGATCCTGATTGCACAGTAGGGGCCGCACATGCTGCAGGGCATTCCTTCCGGGTTGTTGATCCCTGCCGCCTCCGGGTCAAGGGCGAGCGCAGCCTGACCTTTCCAGTCGAGTTCTGCCCGCCGACGTGCAAGGGCCTCGTCTCTCTCGCCGTTTTGGTACTTGATGGTGTCACCGATATGGGCAGCAATCCGGAATGCAATCAGCCCCTCCTTCACCTGTGCAGGGGTCGGCAGCCCGATATGTTCTGCAGGGGTGAGGTAGCAGAGGTAATCGGCCCCGGCACCGGCTGCGATCGATGCGCCCGTGCACCCGGCGATATGGTCGTACCCCATGGCGATGTCGATCGGGAGGGGGCCGGCAACAAAGAGCGGAAACCGTGATCTTCTCTTGTAGTCCCTGATGTAGCGGGGAATCCTGCTGGCGTGAACGTGCCCTCCCACCCCTTCGATGATGACCTGGACGCCTTCTTCATGTGCCCGGCTGGCAAGTACGCTGTTCTCCCGCATCTCTGCCCGCTGGAGCCGGTCCCGTGCATCAGCGATACACCCGCTCCGCATGGTATTGCCGAGCGAGAGGACGATATCGTGCTTTCTCAGTATCGATAGGATCTCATCAAAACAGTCCAGGTACGGGTTCTCGCATTCCCCGAGGATCATGTGGGCAGCCATCAGGGAGCCGCCTTTTGATACGACGCCGAGTATGCGGGGGGTTTTCTGCACCAGCCTCAGGGTTTCCCGTGAGAGCAGGTGGAGGACAACCGAGCTCACGCCCTCCGCTGCCTGGAGGCGGATGGTCCGGATGAGATCGTCACTGGTCAGGTCCGGGAGACTGGTCATTGCAACGGCCTGATATGCGGGAACCGTGGTCAGGGGGAGGGAGGTGACCGCGGCAATACGTCTCCTGATCTCCGGTATATCCCCGCCCATCGAGAGATCGCTGATCGTATCGGCACCGTACCGCTCAGCAATCCGCGCCTTTTCCACCTCTTCGTCCGGGTTACAGCAGACCGGTGAGGTCCCGATGTTCACGTTCACCTTGGTGGTGAGGCCTGCACCTATCCCGACCGCCCGCGATCCCCGGTGCATGATCACCACCCTTCCATCGGCAACCAGCCCCGCCAGGATATCAGGATCGATCCCCTCAGCGGCAGCAACCTGTCTCAGATGCTCCGTGATCACCCCGTCCCTGGCCGCGTCAGTCTCTGTCTTCATCTGTACTGCCCATACTTGGCGTGCCGGCATTATCATGATGACGCGGGCTGGACCTGCACCGGAATACACCAGGCATGCTGGGCTGCGTTTGGGGGATTATTATTGTTCACGAGAGAGAAACTGGAAACACGAAAAAACGGGAGAACATGACTCCCCTGTGATCGGATAGGGTTTCCTGACACCCCCTGGAAATTATCCTGGAAGGGACGTCACTTCACCACCTCATAGACGAGGTGAACATACCCCTCTCCGATATCACGACAACATTTCAGCACGAGGTCAATAGTTCCCCTTCGGACCGGACGATAGAGGAGGACATCCGTCCGTCCCGACAGTACTGGCGCGATTACGAGAGAGAGCTCATCAACCAGCTCTGATTCGAGCAGGACCGTGCCAAGGGTCCCGCCCGTATCGGTGACCAGGGTGCGGACAGCATGGTCCCGCGAGAGCACCTCCATCGCAGCCGCAAGGTTAACCCGATCCTTTCCTGCAGCGATTGAAAGGTAGCCCCGATCCTCGAGATAACGGATATACTCAGGGGGTGTCGTCTCTGCCACGAGCACGATGATGTCCCGGACATACTCCATGCGGCGGAAGATGTGCAGGACAGACGAGAGACGCCCCCTGCTGTCCACGATCACCCACCAGGGGCGTGTCTCTCCCGGTTCTGATGGTCTTCTATGGCAATCCGATTCCATCTCCGGCGTGATCTCAACCGGGGCGGCAAGGACCGTATCAGCCCCGACCAGGACCGCATCCGGTTTATAGGAGAGCAGGAGGGGGTAGTAAACCCCGTAATCGACAGGAAATCCGGTGAGTGAGCCGTTCAGGCTGACTGCATTCGAGAGGATTACACGGGGAATCATGTGAGAAGATGAGAAGGCACGCGATTTGATTCTGTTGCTTTTCCCAAAGCCAGCTCTCCACCGACCAATTCTTACCTGATCGGGCTGATCCCTGCGGTCGAAGAGCCGAATCCCGGTGTTCGACCATGGAAGCGGTATACCAATCCCTTCTCCCACATCTTTTCCAGGAAATCCCCGGTTGTCACAGAGGCCAGAAGTGGAGGATGAGGGGGACGGCAACGATCACGATGATCACCTCGAGCGGCAGGCCCATGCGCCAGTAATCACCAAACCGTAACCCGGCAGGACCCATTATCAGGGCATTTGACTGGTGCCCGATAGGAGTGAGAAACGCGCAGGAGGCCCCGACCGCAACCGCCATAAGGAAGGGGTCAGCAGAGACCCCGAGCCCGACGGCGAGGCTGAGGGCAATAGGCGCCATCAGGACTGCACATGCAGCATTGTTTATCAGGTCCGAGAGAAACATCGTCGCGACCAGCATGATGACGAGCAGGGCCACGACAGAGAGGTGTCCCTGGAAGCCGAGCAGGGCATCTGTAATCAACTGCGCACCACCCGTAGTCTCCAGCGCCTGTCCGACCGGTATCAGTGCCCCGAGGAGGACGATCACCGGCCAGTCGATGCTCTCGTAGATCTCCCGCAGGGGGACGAGCGCCATGAGCACCAGGGCAACAGCAGCAACCGGGAAGATGACCTGGACCGGGACGATGCCAAGAGCGGCGATGGCAATGGCAAACCCGAAGGTACCCACTGAGAGGGCTATCCGGCGGGGCTCACCTATCTTCAGGCCCCGCTCAGCGAGGGGCAGGCAGCCGAGCGTTTTCATCGCTTCAAGGAGAGTGCCAGTCGTCCCCTGGAGGAGCAGGACATCTCCTGGCTTGAGCCGTATCCGGTGGAGTCGTTCCCTGAGCCGTTCACCCTGCCGGGCGATGGCGAGCAGGTTCACTCCGAAATAGTAGCGGAGATTGATTTCCCGGACCGTTCTCCCCACCACCGGCGAATCCGGCCTCACCGTGGCCTCCATCAGGGTCACATCACCGGTGCCGAGTGCCTCACTGCTCACCTTGACCTCCTCTCCCAGGACAAAACCCGACTCATCAAGGAAGGCCTTGAGATCATCTGCGTCTGCCCTGACGATCAGGACATCGCCGGGTTTCAGGGTCTCATACCGGTAGGGGGCAGGCCGGATGAACTCTCCCCGCACGATCTGCACAATTGTGACATCGGCCTCGGTCGTTTCCTCGATGTACTGGAGCGATTTGCCGGCAAACGTTGATTCCCCGGTGACGCGGACCTCGGTGAGATAGCCTTTTACCTCAAAGAGTTCCTCCCGGGATGCAGGTCCCTTCCTCTTGGGGACCAGGTGCCACCCGATCAGGGAGATAAAGAGGAAGCCGGCGAGGGCAACGCCAAGACCGACCGGGGTAAAGTCAAACATGGTGAAGGGCTCGCCGCTATACTCAGCACGGTATGTTGCGATGATGATGTTTGGAGGAGTACTGATGAGGGTGATGAGCCCACCGAGACAGGAGCCAAATGCCAGCGGAAGGAGGAGGCGCGATGAGGGGACGTTGTTCTTGAGCGCCATTTTTATACTCACCGGCATGAGAAGAGCGAGCGCCCCTACATTGTTCATGAAGGCGGATAATGAAATGACCAGGCCGGTGAGGGCCGACACCTGCGCCGTGGGCCGCTCTCCCACCCGGGACAGCCAGCGGGTTATCAGCTCAACAAGTCCCGCATTCTGGAGACCGCGGCTTATCACAAGGACTGCGGCAACGGTAATGACTGCCGGGTTCGCAAACCCGAGGAATGCCTCATTCCACGGAACCACCCCGGTTATCGTCACGATGAAGAGTGCGATGAGGGCGACGATATCGTAGCGCAGGCGGCC
>ENA-ORXD01000915-ORXD01000915.1-sediment-metagenome-genome-assembly--contig:-NODE-915-length-30076-cov-7.722591_pt1 | contig 30076 bp, 22 predicted proteins | sample MGYA00237862_ERZ511471 | MGnify/ENA metagenome assembly ERZ511471 | reverse complement strand
GTAAGGTTCGTGACCTTGACGAGAAGGAGAAAGAGGCTGTTGATTCCTTAAACCAGGAGGTCGCCCTCAATGCCACCGGCCATCGTGCCGCAGTGCTCAAAGAAAGGTACTCCGGAATCGATCGCATCCTCACCTTCATTGAAGCAGTCCAGAAGGATATTGTGGACAATCTTCCCCAGTTCATGCCCGAACCCCCGCAACAACAGGCCGGGCAGGCTCAGCAGCAGTTCCAGCACCCCCTCTTCAGGGAACTTGCATTCAGGAAATACGAAGTAAACGTGGTTGTGGATAACTCAGAAACAGAAGGAGCGCCGGTCGTGTTTGAGCAGAACCCGACCTACCAGAACCTCTTCGGAAAAATTGAAAAAGAGGTCGAGTACGGGGTGATTAGCACTGATTTCACGATGATCCGGTCCGGGTCCATTCACATGGCCAACGGCGGATACCTGGTGATGATGGTTGAAGATCTCTTGAGGAACCAGTTCTCATGGGATGGACTGAAAACAGCCCTCAAGACAGGAAAGGTCGTCATCGAGGAGCCTGGGGAGCGGATGGGGTTCATCACCACAAAAGGGATTAAACCCGAACCCATTCCCCTCACGGTAAAAGTCGTGCTCATCGGGACACCCATGATAAACCAGATCCTATACACCCGGGATCCGGATTTTTCAGAACTGTTCAAAGTCAAGGCCGAGTTTGACACGGTCATGGATCGTAACGAGGAGAATGCCGGGGAGTATGCCTCGTTCATCTGCAAACTGTGCCAGGAATCCAACCTCAAACACCTTGACAATTCTGCGGTCGCTAAAATCATAGAATACGGATCCCGCCTGGCTGATGACCAGCAGAAACTCTCCACCCGGTTCTCGCATGTTTCTGACATCATCAGGGAGGCCAGTTACTATGCGATGACAGAGAATGCAGAGAACACAACGAAAGAACATGTTGAAAAGGCAATCGAAGAGAAGTTGTACCGTTCTGCCCTGATCCAGGAGAAAATACAGGAGTTCATCCAGAGAGGATTCTTCCTCGTTGATACCGAGGGAGAGAGGGTAGGACAGATTAACGGCCTCTCGGTGATGAGCGGAGGGGATATCGAATTCGGCCGCCCTTCGCGGGTGACGGCCAGTGTCGGTGTCGGCCGGAGCGGCATCATGGACATCGAGCGCGAAGCAGCACTGGGAGGCCCGACCCATACAAAAGGGGTCCTCATCCTGTCCGGATACCTGACCAATAAATACGCCCGGGACAGGCCCCTCAGCCTCTCCGCACGTCTGGTTTTCGAGCAGAGTTACGGAGGCGTGGATGGCGATAGCGCATCGAGTACCGAGTTGTATTCCATTCTCTCCGCACTTTCAGGCCTCCCGATCAACCAGGCAATCGCCGTCACCGGATCGGTGAACCAGAAAGGCGATGTTCAGGCTATCGGCGGAGTGAATGAAAAGATCGAGGGGTATTTCGAGGTATGTAAGGCAAAGGGTCTGACCGGAAAGCAGGGAGTGATGATTCCGGCAAGCAACGTCCAGAACCTCATGCTCAAGGAGGAGATTTTAGATGCGGCGAAAAAAAAGAAGTTTGCCATATACACGGTGAGCACCATCGATGAGGGCATCGAAGTGCTCACCGGGGTTAAGGCAGGAGAGCGGAAGCCGGACGGGACCTTTGAGAAAGATACCGTGAATTACCTGGTCGACAGGCGCCTCAAGGAAATGGCAGAAACGATCAAGGAGTATGCGGTCGCCCGGAAATAATGTTCATACCTCACCTTTTCCCGGTATAGAGTGGGATGAGCGAAAGGCTGTCCGGGTGAACACCCTCTCCCGATGTAAAGGGAAGAATATGCACGGGGATAATCGGAACAGATTAAACAGAGCGTTCTACCTCCCACTCCCCGCATACCGACTGCAAACGATCGGATTTATTGTTTCCGCCGCGGAAGTTTCTATTCATGGAAAGGGCCATTTATCTTATTTTCACCTGCATGCTCCTCTCCGCCGGGTGCCTCACGGCGAACGCCCCGCAGGAGGAGAACAAAAGTATCCGCCTGATCACGCCGGACGAAGGATTCGCCCTCTTCGACGGTCAGGGATCCTACACCGGGATCATCGGCAACGAAACGCCCGACATCCCGGCGAACTACAGCATGGGCGTGGTCGTCATACCGCCGGGACACGCAACGCCCCTGCACCGCCTGCTCGGGACCTCGGAGTTCGTCCACGTGATCGGCGGCAAGGCGGAGATACGATGCGACAACACGACCGTTGTTGCCGGAGAAGGGGAGACCGTGATCCTGCCCGAAGGGGTGCTGCAGTCGATCGCGGCGGCAGGGGATACCGACCTCCGCTATGTCGATGCCATTCAGCCGCCTTTTAGATCGTCGATCGAGATCTCGGGAGATGAACTGGCCGCCCTCGATCTGGTGACGAACGCCACGCCGATCCTCATCCCGGATCCGCGCGAAGGGATCGAGTGGGACTATGGATCTGCGCTGATCTACACCCTCGCAAATCCGGTGCTGATGCCTGAGATGGCCCCACCGATCGACTACAGTGTCGCCTATGCCGGACTTCTCCCGGGAGGGTCCATCGAGTATAACCGGCTCAACGGCTCGTCCGAGGTGATATATGTGATCGACGGTGAGATCGAGGTGTTCACGCCCGACGGAAAGACAATTCAGGTTCCTGCCGGAAGTGCTGCGTACATCCCGCCCGATCAGGTGAAGGGCTACCGGAACGCCGCAGCATCGACATCGACGATCCTGAGCTTCGTCGACCCGGCATGGACGGAGGAGAGGACCACTCTGCTGGAGTGACGATCCGGACCACTTTTTTTGTAGCGGAATTTTTGCAGCCGACATGGGGTCGGGGCGGTCGGGAGATACCCCGGGCGAGGGGTCATCTGCCGGCTCCCGCGGTCACCCCCGGATAAATATGCTACCGGCCGAGAACGGGAGATGCAGACCGTGCATCATGGGCTCGATTTTAGAATGGCGTTTTTGCCAGGACATTCTGGCTGGTGGTGCCGCCATACGATCACGCCCATAATCCCGAGATATATCAGCATGGGGATCGCGATGACGGTCCGGGAATCGGAAAAATCCAGAAGCCACAGTTTTGCCGGGGCAATGGTAAAATACAGCATTATCGCGAGCGTACCCCCGAGGACCGCCGCCTTTGCCCGAGTCCCGGCAAGTCCGACCAGTTGCCAGTACCGCGGTATAACCCTGAGGAAAAAGTACGCAACAAGAGCAGCGACAATCGGGGTGCAGATGATGAAGATCGCCCACGGGGAGATGCCGGTTGCGGCAGAAAAAAATCCGATGTCGGCGGTCTCTCGGAAGGTGCGGAGCGGGACATAGCACCAGATGTTTCCCAGATTGAAGACAAGAAACCAGAAAATAAACGTGGCGGCATACGTTTTTTTCTCCAGCCAGCGTCCGCCGATCAGGACAAGGCATGCCGCGGTCAGGAACACGTTCATCATCGGCCCGGCAATTGCGATTGCAGCAGCCTGCAGGTTCATTCCGGCTGCATCCAGCCCTGCATAGAAATCCACCTCGCTCAGATGAGGAAATTCAAGGGCATCGACATTGAACAGCGTCCAGTCGCCATAGTGGATATCGAACGGGCTCGCATTCGGAAATACCCCAAGCACCCAGGCAACGGTGCTGTGTGTCCATTCGTGCAGGAGGCCGGCAGCGTTCCGGGAGAAAATGATGCAGAGGAGGGTAAATAGCAGGAATACGAGGGATGAGGATTTAATTTTCATCCCTCGGCCCCCTCCCTGTGATTCCACCGCTGGTCCGTTCCTGCATGTTCACAGTATTCTCTTGTGCGACTGCACGATAAAACCGCAGAGTGTTGTTTACGGGATCAGATCGGCGACAGACGAGGGACGGGGAGGCAGAGCGTTCCTCTTCTGTCCACTGCTCTTCACTCCGGAACACAGGGCACTGCAGCGAAATGGTGCCTGCCGGGCGAAAGTGATCACACGGGCCTGAAAAATGGTGAATCATACCACCCCGAAGAACAGGAGGACTATCCGTGCAAAGTCTTCAGGGGTCATCTGGCATTACATCAGACCGTGCCTCCTCTTATACCAGGCAAGCCAATGCGCGCCATCATTCAGTTGCCCGGAGCCCCATCCGCAGCCTTCAGCGACACCTTCCCTGCAGTCGTGTGAGCGCGGCGAAAAGTTGCCCGGCCATCAGGCGCGACTCGGCTGGTGGAGAGGGGTACCAGGTGTGCGCCTGCCCCTCCCGCACCCGATCGCACGGGAAAATAAAGGCCGGGCAAAATAAAAAATATAGGCGGCGAAACGGGCCATTTTCTGAAAAAAAAGTCAAATTTAAGGTATTGATCCCATCAGCAAATTATCCGTTGGAATCCTCCCGGGATACGGGTATCAAAAAATTATTTCAATACAAACATAATTAGTATATGGAGGATACCAGAAATGGAAACCAGCAGATTATATGTCGGCAACCTGACGTACTCCGTCACTGAAAAACAATTAGAAGAACTGTTTTCCCAATACGGCGATGTCAAGAGCGTCAAAATTATTGGAGACAAGGGATTCGGATTCGTAGAGATGGGCACCCCTGAAGAGGCGGAAAAAGCAAAAGAGGCCCTGAACGAGACAGTATTTTCCGGGCGCACAATGAGGGTTGACGAAGCGCAGCCCCCGCGTCCGAAGAGAGAATTCGGGAGATATTAATTATATTCTCTTCGTTCTCTTTTTAATTCCGATTGTCTCATTGTCACGCCGCCCTCAGGGCAAAAGCGTACGCGACCGAGCCCGGCGCTTACCGATGATCGGCACTGCAACGATCAACCCGGCCATCGCAGAGCAGCACGCCATTGCACCACTTTTCTGAAACAGGATCTTATGCAGTCTCTTCTTCACGCTTCGAACGGTTGCCAAATACGCTAAAATAGGGAGGGGATTGAAATTAAACAGCCTATACCCCCGGGCGGATTCGAACCGCCGTCGCCGGATCCAAAGTCCTGCATGATTGACCACTACACTACGGGGGTGCGGATGCGAACAGATCACCACAGATCCCTTTTCTGATCCCCGGCCCCGGAGAACCAGACGGCCTGAGCGAGGTATGGTGTTCCTCTAGTGTTTGGACGGTATACCCAATCAATTTAGCTGTCGCCTCCACCGGCCACCACCCGCGGCGGACAAAACCACAAGCATTTCAGAGCAGGATCTTCCCTCAGAGGTGCCGCCCCGCACGCACAGAACAACAGGATTTTTTCGGCTTCAGAATATATTAGCGACCGTTCAGCTCCACACCCATTTAATCAGCCAGATCAATATAGATAAGCATATAATAGGTCCACACATATCCCATTCCATGGATGCATCTGACGAATTTTCCCGGTTTCTGTCAGATAAATTAAAAAAAGAAACCTATCCGGAGAGGGCAAGCAAAAGAAGACGGTACGCCGGCACCCCGGACTCTGCGGTCGACGCCATGCGCATCACTATAATTCACGATTTAGAAGCGCCTTTTGGAGAGTACATCAGGCAAAAAGAAAGAGACCCTCAGGAGGGTCACCTGATTATCGAATCATTCAGGCCGCGTCTGGAGTCGCTGTCCAGGGAGACGATCATCGAGATGTACGAGGACTACCTGGATGCCATGAGCATGAAATCCGACAGGACGCGTGAGAAGGCCCTGCAGTACGTGCTGGAGAGGATAGAAACAAGTTACAGCATCGACCGGTGGTTTCGAGGCGTGATCCTGCAGAGCGCAGGCAGGGATCGGATCGAAGGGTGACGGCGGGCCGGACCGGCATCCACGCATTTTTTTCACACGCTGCCCCCATGGAACGAGAAGTATAAAGCATCACAGGGGCGAGAGCAGGAGCGTTGCAGATCACCATCCTCGGCGCGGAGTCGCTCGGCGCCCGTTCCATGGCGACGGTCATCGAGGCGGGGGGGCGGACGGTGCTCATCGATCCCGGCGTCGCCCTCGCCCCCCGCCGTTTCGGGCTGCCGCCGCACCCCTCTGAAATAGAGGCGGCGGCGGAAATACGCAGGGCGATCCTCGCATGGCTGCCACGGGCGACCGACGTCGTCGTCACCCACTACCACGGGGATCACGTCCCGCTCCGGGAACCTGACCCCCACCAGATCGCCCTCGATGTATTCACTCTCCCGGCGGGCTGCCGCATTCTGGCAAAAGGGGCAGACGGCCTTTCCCGCCGTTCGGATGGGCGGCGCAGCGATCTCGAAAAGGCGATCGGGAATCCCCTTCAAAACCCGGAAGGCACCGACGACGGGGTTGTCGCCTGCTCTCTCCCTGTTCCCCACGGCGGTCGGGGCGGGGCGGTGATGATGGCGGCGGTGCGCGAAGGGGACCGGTGCTTTGTTCACGCCTCAGACACCCAGCTCCTCTCAGATGAAGCGATACGCCTCATCGAGGCGTGGCGGCCGACGGTCGTATTTTCGTCGGGGCCGCCGCTCTACCTTTCGTCGATCACCGGCGCAGAAGAAGAGGCTGCATTTTCCCGTGCGGCCAGGATTGCAGAGGTCGCCGGGTCGCTCATCCTCGACCACCACCTCCTGAGGTCGGAAGAAGGCGAGGCATGGATCAGAGATCTTGAAAAGGTGAGCGGGTGCCCGGTCGTCTCCGCCGCAGGGTTCGTGGGGAGACCGATGCGCCTTCTTGAGGCCGGACGCCGGGAGCTCTGGTCGGGTCGGGAGGCCGACATTCATGAAATTGGCGATTAAATAACTTCAGACATTATTTTAGCAAAATAGTATCCCGTAGATGCATCCCGGACAAGAGCAGGAAATTTAATAAAACAGAGGGAGATACCGGGAGCAAGGGACGCCCAGACCGGCATCGCGGGAGGGGAGGAAGGCGACGGCCCGCATTACCAAAAATATCTCCGACCAGATCACACCGGACTGGAGTCGGCCATATGCACCGATCCCGGAACGGTCACGATTGTCCGGAAGGACGACAGGAACCAGAGCCCCATTATATATCTCTACGAGATGGAGTGGCCCGATCTTGAGACGCTCGATCTCGTAGCCGGATGGAACTTCGTCTCGGTGCCCCACCCCCTGCACCGGGTTTTGACACGGCGGCGATCTTTGCCGACGTAAACACCAGTGGATATCCGATCCCCCCCCTTCAATTCCGTCGAGCAGACCTACGTGCCGATGGAGACGGAAGACCAGGTGCTGCCGCTTGACGGCATGTGTATCCATGCGGTCGCACCGGCGTCCGTGCCCCCGGCCTTCGACGACGACCCGGCCGCGCAGATGCGAAAGAAAACACTTGTTCCCGGCCGGAACGCGATCGGCCTCCCCATCACCGGCAGCACCCCGGCGTACGAGGCGCTCTTTTCGGTGAAGGACCGCCCGGAGTTATCTGGTTGGCTTCGACGCCGCAACACAGAAAAACGAGGATAGGATCGTCAACAGCGTGAGCGGGACGCACAACGCATCGTCCCCGGTCTACCCGATGAAGGGCACCGGATCTTCATGCACGCACAGGGCACCCGGGCCCGGTCACCCCGCGCCCGCTTGCGGAGATCCTGACGGCGGCTCTGCGGCCCAATGGTGGAGGGGAGGTGCCACCCCCCGATCCCCCCGGTCAATCGCAGGCGCGCACACATATAGCAACATACGGTTTATTTGCCCTCTCCACCCCCGTTGGAGAGCGGGAAGTACTGCCGATACACGGCCTGACGCTCATCGAGATCGGTGTGAAGGTAAATCTCAGTCGTTTTGATTGAGGAGTGACCGAGGTTTTCCTGGACCACCCTGAGATTTTTGGAGCGGCGATAGAGTTCAGAAGCATACGAATGACGAATTTTATGAGGAGTAATGCCGGGCGGAGCATAGCGCTGAAAAATCCGCTGAACGGTTCTTGGAGAGAGGTTTTTACCCTGCTGGCCGACAAAGAGAGGACCCATAATTTTGTTCCCGATATGGCCCTCGATCTCCGCGAGCGTCTCCTCGTCGACAAACACCGTCCGGATTTTGTCACCTTTGCCCTTCACGCGAATGGTGTGTTCCTCAAAATCGATGTCCCCGATATCGATGCTGCAGAGCTCTGAGACGCGGACGCCGGTCGCATAGATCAGCCGAACCACCAGACGGTCCGTATCGTCTTCTATAGTCCTGAGAAGACGAATTACCTGACTGTGCTTCAGATATTTGAGCTCCTGGTTTTTCACCCTCGGACGCTCGACGCCAGGAATAGGGTCCGCCTGAACCACCCCCTGAGCATAGAGATACGAATAGAACGACGAGAGAGAGGAGATCATGCGGCGCAGGGTCCGGGGCTTATAGGAGCGCCGCTCAGCAAGCCAGGAGAGGTAGTTGTTCACCATCGACGTAGACACTTCCACCTTCGTGTCCAGGCCGGCGGCACCGAATACATCCTCGTCGAAAGAGGAAGGATCGGCATCGCCATGCCGACAGAGCCAGACATAGCGGGCAAAGTGTTTGACCGTTTCTTCATAACTTTTGATGGTCCGGGGGGAGTAATTTCTCATTCTGAGATAGATTTCGAACTGATCAAGCCACTCTGAAAAATAGCCTTTCTTCATCAATTATTTTCTCTGTATTCGCCGTATTTAACTTTGTCGCAGAATATACATTTGGCGACAAAATTGCGTAACGATATATTCATGCAAAAACAACAGAAGACCGTGCAGAGAAACAACAAAAGACAGAACATCCCCATCTCAAGTACGGAGGACCGGAAAGAGTACGACCGCCAGTACAGGCAAAAAAATAACGAGAAAATCCGCCAGTACAACCAGGAAACATATGTAAGGAGAAACCTGCTGCCGCAACGAAAAAACAGAGAGGAGATCATCACCTATAAAGGGGGAAAATGCCAGAAGTGCGGGATCTCATTCGACGGAACAAACGCAGCAATATTTGACCTCCACCACGCCGATCCCGCCAGCAAGGAAAAGACCATCTCAGGAAGCACCCTTTCAACGCACAGGGACGAAATAGACAGGTGCATCCTTCTCTGTAAAAACTGCCACGCACTCACCCATTACGCCCTGACAGATGAAAAATTCGGCCTGTGATTATCGCGGACACGACCAGAGAGAAATCAGACACACCAATGAAAAATATGGCCCACACAACCTACCAACCGTTTTTATCCCGCAATCCCGGCACCGGAAAAGGGACGCAATCCCACCGATTTAAACGGCCAGGAATAGGAATATCGAGGGCAACCCGGGACCCAGCATCGATTCTCTGGAAAAATTGATTGTCGCACATCCACAACGATCCTTTATATACAACAGACCCGCACAGGGGCAGGTTCGCCCCACCATGTGCCCGACCCCCGATCAAACCCGACCCGAGTTACAAACTGCAACAAAAAAGAGGCATCCAGAAAATAACAGATCGCCGGCATCACAAAAAAATCAGAGCAAATGCCACATAAACCATACAAGGCACACCACCGCGCAAATCCTTTCCTGATAGAAAAGGCGCAGCCCCCCGAAACCTACCACCGGGAGATTTCGACCCGCCCATTTAGATAGAGACCGGACCTACGAGACGCCGAGATAAACAATCCCGCCACAGGAATGAGGATGGGACCCGCACACCAGATTCAGAGAAAATAAAAACCGACACCCGGGATTTGACCCAATTAAATCCCCATATGCCGGCCGCGAGATGCCCCCAGGCCCGCGGGGCAGGGGCGGAGCCACCGCCCACCCCGGATTCGTTCGGCAGTGTCCGGCGGCAGGGGGAGCAATCCCCCCTTGTGTCCTCTGCCCCCCACCATCAATCGCAGGCGAGGGCCCACGAGCAATATCTGTCGGCAAGAGATCTACATGAAAAACATTTCATCGAGTATGCCCGAGCCGAAGCCCCACATCATGCCCGATCGGATAAAACTGATTACGCATATTCCAGAGACGCACCCGAACAGGCATGAAAAAAAACAGCATCGGCAGACAAAAGCAAGGCAAGAGGATGCCACCCCGCCGATTCCAGGAGAAACAGCGGAGAGGATCACCCAGGTAAAGGAGGGACCAGGTTTCTGCTCACCCACATTCCACAAAGGTTTAGGAGACAGGGGATTCAATGGCGGATTGAAGCCCCGTGAATGAACATCTGAGGGATAGCACATAAGGCGGAGCCGTGCGGGGAGAAAGTGAACGCCCGAACCGCCAGGAGAAGTTATCGGAGAGAAAATATCGGACAGATTTCTCCAGAAGGCGCAATAAATCTTCAAAAACAAATGGACCGATCAGGGAACCAGACGAAACATAAACCATATGATGCTATATGTAAAAATGAGGGGATCCGGAGATCCGCAAGTTCGGCAAACGGCAGCAACACAATACCCCTGACTCAGCCACACCCGCTCGAAAAACAGGGGGAAAAATCGTCGCCAGAACAATATGATCAGGGCAGAAGCATCTTTCGGACAGGGCCGGAGAAAAAAACACGGCAGACGCCGACCCCGCCATACAGATCTGCTCCGAGCAGCCAGGCAGGGTTGGCGGCGGCACGAGTCACCCCTGTTTATTTGGTTTTTCATCTTCCGGATGGCGCTGCTGCTCCCGCCGGCTTTATTGAAATGCTCTTTCAGGAAGGGACCTGCATCTCGAAACTCCATCGCATCCCGTGCCCTCCTCTCAATGGAGTCCCGGATGACTTTCTGGGGCACTACTCCTGAGGCGACCCCTAATGCGCGCGAATATTTGTGTTTTAGAGATCACGCATCACTCGAATCCCCGGAGGTGGAGTCAGGGGTGCGCGCGTCAGGTACCCCCACCACCGGCGCCCGGGAGCAAGAAGTGCCTTTGGCTCATCGCTCCTTTGTGTGGGCGGTCAAATATCTTCGCCTAACTTCTCCCCACGCAAATATGTAGGGGGAGAGTGGCCTTGCACGACAGACTGTGAAGATGTGGGGAGCGTTTCTTGATACCCGCCGGGTTTTCACGAGGATCTCACGCGAAGGTGCGAGGATGTAATCAGGGCTCCTGTTTCCCCGCGGCCTTTGCGTCTTCGCGTGAGGAAACAGCATTATTACGGTGTCGGGGTTTACCCGCATGAAACAGCGAAGAACCACCATGAAAAATTATTCGTGGGATCTGCCCGGGCCACGTCCCCGACCCCCCACAAAGCCAGGGCGCCGACCCCCCACAAAACCCAGAAAGCCATCACCGCGCATCCGCCCAACCCGGGTCGAAAAATCTGGAGTGAACTTACGTCCCGACATCATGGAGCAAAAAAGCCACCATTCTTCCAACTACTCTCAAAGATGGCAGATTAATTCCGCGGGCGACCCCCGGAGGAAGAGGGCGATAAACCAGGATATGGTTTATGTAAGGTACCCGGATCGGGACTTCAGCGCGTACGCAAAACCCCGGGAGCATATCGGTAATGTTGATACCCAGAAAAACAAATGCGGTACGATACAATGGGGCAACCGGCAGACCGCTCTGACGAGATCAACAAATACCGGAAGTTCAAAAAGGTCGAAGGCTCGACCTACCACCGCATCAACCAGTTCCTGCGCAAACACACCTACTTCACGGCGCGCGAGTGGGCGATCGCCCGCCTCTGCGCAGACTTCCAGACCACAAGCGGGACTGAGATGACCTTCATCGGCGCACACCTGCCCGAACTTGTCCCGTTCATGACCGAGCCCTACACGCCGCAGGCGGTAAACCAGGCACGCAACGCCTTCAGGTCCAAGGTGAAGATGGCGGGGGCGACATTCTTCTACGGCTCCCTCTGCGGTTTTTTCACACCCGAAGAGCTCGACGACATTTTGTTCGAGTCGAGCGAGGTTGCACGGTTCCTGATGGAAATCGAAGGAACGAACCTTGAGATCGACGAGGAGATCGACCTCGAAGACCGGGTCGCCGCGGTGATGAAGAGAGTCTCGCGATCTTCAGCCGAACTCCTCAAAGAGCGAAGAAAAAATCAGGGAAGTGAGAAGGAATGAGGATCATCCAGATCGTCGGCAGATCCAATACCGGCAAGACCACGTTTATCGTGGGACTGATCAGAGAACTGAAGACAAAGGGAAGCGTCGCCGCAATCAAACACCTCGGCCATGACAGATATGCCGTCGAAGAGGGGAAGGACACCACCCTCTACGCGGAAGCGGGCGCACGGCGATCCGTCGGGATCGACGCGGAAAAAACGGTGACCATCAGCAGCACGCCCGAACTTACCGCCGCCCTGACCGAACTCTGCGACGCCGGAACCGAGTACTGCATCATCGAGGGGTTCAAGACCATCCCGTTCCCCAGGGTGGTCATCGGCGACCTTGAATCAGATGGGGTCGTCCTCCGAAACCCGGCCACTCCCGCCGAGGTGATCGAACACCTCGACCGGTTCGAAGAGTTCCAGACGATGCAGGGCGTCGTCAGGGAGCTGCGGCGCTCCTGCCCGGGGGAGCGAGCCGGGTGCATCCTCTCGTTCAACGGCCTTGTTCGGGAGATCACCGGGAGCGAGCGGACCGATTACATGGACTTCTCTCCGGCGATCGAGCCCCTGATCAGAGACCTTGAGACAGAGGCCAGGGAAACCCCGGGTGTCATCGGCGCCCGGTTCCACCACCGCAAAGGGCGGCTGTACGCCGGCGAGGACATCACCTACTTCGCCGTCCTCGCAGAGCACCGCCAGGAGGCCTTTGCAGCCATGAGCCAGGCAATCGACCGGCTTAAGAGTGAAGTCCACAATAAACACTGAGGAAGACCATGGGCAACGAACGCGTACAGAAAAAATTGTTCGGAACAAACGGGGTGAGGGGCGTCATCGGCAAAGACATGACCCCGGACCTTGTGATGCGAATCGGCAAGGCGCTCGGAACAATGCGGAAGGGGCGGATCGCCGTCGGGAGAGACACGCGGACCTCTGGAGAGGCCCTTGCATGCGCCGTTTCGGCAGGGCTGATGGCGACAGGATGCGACGTCGTGGACTGCGGCATCCTGCCCACCCCCGCGCTGCAATATATCGTCAGGGATCATTTTGACGCAGGGGCGATGATCACCGCCTCGCACAACCCCCCCGAATACAACGGCGTCAAGATCATCGAGCCCGACGGCACCGAGATGGGAGATGAGGAGACATTGCAGCTCGAAGAGATCCTCTTCTCAGGATCGTTCAAGACCGTGCCGTGGGACGGGGTCGGCGGGAAGAAAAGCGAGCCGAACCTCAGGGAGACCTATATCGACGCCATCGTGGACTATTTCCCGCCAGGCATCGGGGCAGGCATGACCGTCGTCGTCGACCCGGGTTCAGGTCCGGCGGCCGAGACCACGCCGCAGATCCTGTCCAGACTGGGATGTACCGTCCACACGATCAACGGCCAGATGGACGGTCGGTTCCCGGGCCGTCTCCCGGAGCCGAGTCCAGAGGGGCTTGCGCCCCTCGCCGAGATGGTCAGGGAGACCGGCGCCGCCTTCGGGGTTGCCCACGACGGCGACGCCGACAGGGCGGTGTTCATCGACAACCTCGGCAGGTATGTCGAGGAAAACAGGGAGTTCGGTCTTATCGAAGATTTCATCTGTAAAAATACCGGAGGGCTCGTCGTCACCCCGGTATCCACCTCGCTGATCGCCGGGGAGGTGGCAAAAGAAACCGGGTGTGCAGTGGAGTTCACCCCGGTCGGAAGCATTTATGTCGCCAGGCGGATGCGTGAACTTATCGCATCCGGAAACCCCGTTGCCTTTGGAGGCGAAGGAAACGGAGGACTCATCTACCCCGAACACCAGTTCTGCCGCGACGGAGGCATGACCGCCGCAATGATGGTCGGACTGCTCCATGCTGCGGGTGCACCCCTCACCGATCTTCTGGACGCGATGCCGACCTACCACATCATCAAGGAAAAACTCAGGACAGAACACGCAGCGAGCGTCGTCGAGTATCTGAAGACGAGATATGCGGGAGAGGAGATCGACTGCCGGGACGGGGTCAGGATCAACCGGAAAGGAGCCTGGGCACTCGTCCGCCCCTCAGGAACCGAGCCGATGATGCGGGTCATCATCGAAGCGGAAGATGAAAAAACCAGCACCGCATTCTTCACCGAGATCATGAATGGGATCAAAGCATCGGCCCCCGATATCGCCAGCCATAAATAAAACATTCCTATTTAATTTTTATTTTGATTTTTAGATATTTAATCCCTCTTCCGGCGCCGCTTATCTATTGCCCTGACCAAACCCTTTCAATTGATAAAAATACTCTTAATTCGTTGTATCTTATAGAATATTTTGAGACACCATAGAGAAACTTTTTTAACTATTGTAGGATTATATTCAGGTAGGAACAGCCTTGCCAGAAACTGAAGCCGATATTTTAAAGAAAATACAAACAGTGGTGGCGCGGGGGGAGCAAAGCGAGATCGAGTTGCTCCTGAATGATATATCACAGATACCAAAGCGAAAAGAAAAGAAAGAACTGCTGGAGGCGATCCACTCCACAGTCATCGAGATGGCGTTCAGGGAAAACCATCCCGAGCTGACAAAATTGCCTGCCGTTCTCCCGAAAAACGAGATCTACGATCATATACTCCATGCTTCGAAGATCTTTATCGAGACAAAAGACCGGGCATGGCTTCAGGCGATCTACGACCTGTCCGAGTCGCTCGACCGGAAAAGTTCTCAGTCGATGATCCTCTCCGAGGTGACAAAAGAACTCATCGAAGCAGGCGTGGACCGCGCCGATGCCGATCTCGTCGACGCCGGCATGGAGGTCTTCCACCAGATCAGTTTCCGAAAGTACAGGTCGGCAATACTGATGGACATCGTCCCGCTCCATATCGTCTGGAGCATCACGATCCGGGACACATCCCTTCTCACCGAGGCCCTCAGGCTTATCGAGGGGATCGGAGACATCTCAAAACGCTCTCTGCTCCAGAGCGAGGTCACCAGGGCAATCGGGCGGATAGGCGTCGCAAAACGAGACTTCCCAACCCTCATTCTGGCGCTGGAGAGTGCCGCTGAGATCAAACAGAAGATCAGAAGGATCGCCTCGATCAACGCCATCGTGGCGCAGACGTGGAAGTCACCGCTGAGCACGCAGATCTCAGATATCCCTGCCGTCTTAAAAACACTCGAGCACCTGCCCGAGACGCAGTTCTCAGAGGTCGCAGCAGCCCTCACCGCCGAAATGATCAACCGGGCCAGCGACAAAGGGGCAGCGATCACGATGCTCGAAAGCGTGGAGCGGACCTATCCCTTCACCCTGCAGGCGATCATCGGCGAGCTCCTGCAGACCGCGGAGCGCAACGGCGACCCCTATTACCTTGAGGCGGCGCTCAGGTTCAATACTCGCCTCAGACCCGAGGACGAGGTCCAGATCAAAGAGATCGTCAGGGCCGGGACGGCAGTGGTGGCGCGGACAGGGGAGACAAAGTTCCTCCTCGATATCGTCCCTCTGATCGGAGATGCGGTCTCGGGGCCGCGTGCCTTTGCCATCTACCTCCAGCTCGTTCACACAATGCTCAGCCGCGGGGCGTTTTCGCACGCCGTCGACATCTTCGGGAAGATCACGTCATTTGCGGAGATCGTCCAGGCCGGAACGCAGTTCTGGGACACCTCGGTCATGCTCGTCAGCGCCGGCGTGCTGAGGGACCGGGTCGACCAGATCAGGGACCGGGTCTTCGCACTGATGGATACCGAGACAAAGGAAAGCTTGATCCAGCGGAGCATCGCGGATATCGCCAGAAACACCAGTTTCGGGGAGATCATCCACCACATCTCTTCCATCGTCGCACTTGCCGGCCTGCACCGCCACCGCGACGATCAACTGCTTCTGGCGATCGATCTCCTTATCGAACGGAAATTCATCGATTCTCTGGACCCCTCGTACCTGGTGGAGATCGCCCGCCATATCAGCAACCGCGAGATCAGCGGGGCGGCCGTCTCGCGGATCGTTGAAAACATGGCCGATTTCGGGGTCTCCCACCAGAACCGGGATTATCTCCAGCGGGCCGTCGGCCTCACGTGCGAGATCAGGGTGCAGAAGATCAGGTCGGAAGCGCTCTGCAGCGTCATCGACCGTGCGGCCGAACTCGCCGTCTCCCAGGGCGACCTCACGCTCCTGAAACGGATGCGCGGCTGGACCGACCCTCTGCTCGAAAAGCAATACGGCCTCTATACCACCGGAAATATCGTCAAAGGGATGGTGAAGTACGGTATCGACAAGATCGCGCCTCACGCCCTGGAAAACGCCTATGAGGTTGCAGGCGAGATCGACGATCCCTCCCTCAGGCAGCAGCTCAACGAACTGATCATCGAGGGGCTGATCAGGGTGGGGTGCCTGATGATGGAGGAACCCCTCACCGCGGAGAGCAGGAACCTGCTGGAGAACCGAATTGCAGTGTTCAGGCGGGCAAACGAGATCCTGGGCGACACCGTGATCGAGCGGCGCTACTCCATCAGGATCGCCCGCGGCATAGACATCATCACCGAATACCTGACCGGCACCAGGAACCCCTACTACGCCATTCCCCTCGTGATGTTTATTCTTGAGATCAGGAGCCGGGTCGAGCGAGATGCCATGGTGGCGAGGATCGCCGCAGAGTTTGAACCGTACATCGACGATCTCGCCTCCACCGATCCGTATGAGATGATGGCGCTTCTGCTCCAGCGTCTCGAATATGCAAAAGGGGCGCCTGAGGTGATGGACCTGACAAAGTCGCTCCTCCTCCAGATCGCAAACCCCTATACCAGATATTCAGGGATGTGCACGCTCGCGGAGGGTTACCTCAGGATACATGATCTCGAACGGGGCTGGAGCGTCCTCAGTAACATCCACGAAGGTGTGGGAGAACTGACGATCCCCCACGAAAAGGCCCTGATCCTCTCCGACACTGCAGGACTCATGGCAAAGGTAGACCGTGAGGAGGCATACGAATGTTTCGGGGAGGCGATGGATCTCCTGCCGGCGGTGGACCCCGAGATGGGGGGGATCGTGCGGAAACATCTGGTCTTCTCCCTGGTAAGCCTCCACGCCATCGAACCAAGAGACGAGAACATCGCGGCGGTTATCGGGCTGATAGAGGCCATAGAAGATCCGGCAGATTATGTGAACTCCCTCATTGCCGCCTTCAATCTGGTTGCCCACGGCGACAGGACAAAGGATGTAATGGAAAGCATCTATGCCGGCATAAACACAATTCCTCTTCCTTACGACCGCGCATCGATGCTCCTGTCGGTTGTCCCGATCGCGGTGAAATCCGGTGAGAGGGGAGACGCTGAGCGGCTTCTCGTCGAGGCCGACGACCTGACGGCGGAGATCCATATCCCGGTCGTCTCCGCGCTGGTGAAGAAGGGGATCTGCCAGATGTACCTTATGCTGGCCGCCGCAGAAAAGAACGAGGCCTACAGGAAAAAGGGGATCGATGTCGTCGGGAGCATTGAGGACGAGATCCTCAGAAAACGGATCTTCAGGGAGATCGGGATCCCCGTCGGGGAAACCGTCGAAGATCCGGCGTTCAGGCGCCTGGTTGAAGCGGCAGAGGAGGTGCTCGATTCAGGTTCTTCCCACCCTGACATCTCCTCTCTTGAATACCTTATAGAAGGGGTTTCCGACCGGGCGCAGCGCGCGCGTTACTGCTTTGAATTGTTCCTGCTCTTCAGAGACGCCGGCCATGAGCGGGCGGCAGACAACATCCTCCTCCTCGGCCTCGACGAGGCGAGCATCATCAGGCCCCTCTCCAGAAGAGTCTATGTCCTCTGCGACCTGGCACTCTCCCTCCATAGCAGCGGCGAAAAGAAAAAGAGCCGGGACATCATGGGAATGGCGGTGAACGCCGCCACAAACATCAGGCAGGACGATCTGCGCGATGAAGTGTTCAATGAACTGGACGTTGTCATGCGGGTTCTGCAGGAAGGAAGGGTATGAGGACGATCAGGGTGCGCGTCGCCGGCAAGGTACAGCACATCGGCTTCAGGGCCTGCACGAAAAAGATCGCCACGAACCTCGGGATCAGGGGGGCGGTGCGGAACCTCCAGAACGGAACGGTTGAAATCGACGCAACCGGAGACGATGCGGTGCTGGAAAAGTTCGTGGCGATGATCTACAACTGTCCGAGGGTGGTGATACGGGATCTGGAGATCGAGAATCTTCCCCTCTCCAGTTATCCGGGGTTCAGCATCTGCCGGGAAATCTGTCAATAGACCGGCGAAAATTCTGTTCCCGAAAGGATGGCGTGGGCATAGTCCCGCACGGCTGCATTGATCGGCCCGTCGTCAAGGGTGCGGCGGATGCCGTCGAGCAGGTTTTGTATGAGATCTTCAGAGAGATAGCAGCGCCGATCGCCTGTTTCGTAGTCGTGAGAAGAAACCCCTCCACGCGCAAGAGAGAAGACCGTTTCATCGATCATTGCCGGCTTGAAACCGTCGATGACATCGTAGATCAGGCCCCCGGACCCCTCGTGCAGGGCGCCGAGGTCGGGATCCAGCCCTGCGGCCGAGATCGCCATACCTGCCGACCCATAGATGATTGCGTATCCAAACGAGAGCATGGCATTGACGGGATCGGTGTGGGGCCTCTTCATCCGCCGCCTGAAGCCGAGTTCGGGGGGGATGGTGCGCGCCATGATCTCATAATACATGTCGGTGACCAGTTTGTGAAGTCGCCTGACCTCCTCCATCCTGATGAGAAAGGACAGCTCCTCGCGCGACCGGTGGAGAAACTCCAGTTCTCCTTCGTACAGCAGGTCCCAGCCGTGAGCGTTGCCATAACGCTCGATCGCGAGGATACGCGCGTCGATGCTTGCCTGAGCAAAGATCAGGGCGACGGAGTGCCCCGATACCTTCTGCTGGGCAGCCCTGATCCTTCCGGCGTCCTGCGGACTGGACCGATTGATCTGGCCTGCAGGCAACCCGTCGGCGTCAAAAAAGGAGATGGCCGCCCCGGCCCTGACCAGGGCGACGACGGCGGAGGTATGGATGGTATGCCCGCCGACGATGATGAGGTGGCCGACCCTGCCGACATCGTAGCGCTCTTCACCCGCCCCCTTCCGGATCGTGAGGGTAGTCCGGGTTGCCCTGATGTGTCCCCCGGATCCGGCGACCGTCACCCATTCACGCGCATCTTCGGTCATGGTTAAACTACACTGTCAGCACCGGTTTTCGGCGGTTGATCTATCATATCTGGCATTTTCCCATAGATGAATGGATCGATATTCAGTCAGCGGAGAGCCGGGTTAGCTTGAAGATGCAGGAGCACACCGTTCTGGATATGCAGGCAGGAGCAAAGGCTGAGTGGCACCGGTTGCGTGACGTGCTCGTCCATGAGCCCGGAACAGAGGTTTTTTTCGCCCTCCTGTCTCCACAAAATCATCTTTACGAACGTTTTTTCGATCTCGGGGCGGCGCAGAGGGAGCACCGGCGGCTCTGTGAGGTGCTGCACGAGGATTTCGGGGTCAGGATCCACCGTCTCCGGGACTGCATTCTCAACAGGGCCGGGGAGATACCCGGGATCAGGAGGGCGCTCGAAGCCTCTGCAGAGCACAGGATGCCGGGAGCCGATCCCCCTCCTGCCGGGCGGGACAGCAGCCATCTCCTCTCGGTCGCCATACTCGGGGCGCAAAAGGGAGGCCCCGAGGTCACCCTCACGGGAACGATGCACAATCTCTATTTCATGCGCGATCAGCAGGTCTGCACCGACAGGGGGATTGTGACGGGCCGGATGGCGACGCGGGAACGCCGGGGAGAGGGCGAGGTGACACGCCTCGCCCTCTGCGCACTCGGCGCCGATCCGGTCGCCGGCGTGGAGGAGGGAAAGATGGAGGGCGGGGACTTTATCCCTGCAGGCGATTTTGCCCTTGTCGGATGCGGCGCCCGGACCGACATGACGGGCATTGCCGCACTGATGCGGGGCACGGGATTCGACGAGGTCGCCGTCGTCCATGAACCTCTTCACCCCCTGATCCGGGGACGGGACTATATGGTGAGCATGCACCTCGACACCTACTGCAATATCGCAGGCGACGGCGTCGCCGTGGGCAACCCCGCCCTCTTCGACCGTGCCCGGGTCGAGGTGTTTGTCCGCGAGGGCCGGGGCTACCACCCGGAGGAGGGGACACAGACCACCCTGAGCGGTTATCTGGGAGAGAAAGGGTATTCCATTGTCCCGGTCACGACCCTCGAACAGCTCTGTTATGCCTCAAATTTCCTCTGTGTCAGGGACCATGAGGCGATCGCCGTGGACACCGGACAGATCGCTCCCGTAATGCTGGCGAGGCTCAAAGAAAAGGAGGCGGCGCGACCGGGAATGTACGCCGCCCTGCTCGCCAGGGCCGAGGCAGATTATCGGCGTCTCAGGACGGAGGCGGAATTTTTCCCGTACAAGAGGGAGGTCTATGCCGAGGGGCTTGAGATGACGCCAATCAGCCTGAAAAACGCAACCGGGGGGTACGGCGGGGCGCACTGCATGACCTGCCCGATCAGGCGGTAAGGAGCGTCCCGGCTTCTCCGGCGAGGGCGACCTCAGCGTCGTCGAGATGGGCGATCACGGCGGTGCCCCCGCCTGCTGCGACAAAACGCACCGCAGCAAGAACCTTCGGCGCCATCGAGCCTTCCCCGAACTCCCCGTCCGCAAGGAGGCGGCGCGCTGCGGCGGCATCCAGGCGCCTGAGCAGGGTTTCATTTTTTGTGCCGAACCCGGAGAAGACACCCCGAACGTCGGTGAGTATCAGGAGAAGATCGGCGCCTATCCCGGCGGCGATGCGTTCGGCGGCGAGGTCCTTGTCGACGACCGCCTCGACCCCGCTCAGGAGGCCGTCTTTCCGGATCACCGGGACGCCCCCGCCGCCGCCGGCGACGACGACGGTTCCTGCATGGAAGAGCGTTCTGATCGTCTCGATCTCAAGGATCTCCAGGGGGTCGGGGGACGGGACGATCCGCCGCCAGCCGCGGCCCTCCTCCTCCCGCATCGCCCACCCCCCGGCTGCGGTAAGAGCCCTGGCCTCCACACCGGAGTAATACGGCCCTATCGCTTTGGAGGGTTTGGCAAACGCCGGGTCGCCGGGATCGACGAGGGTCCGGCTGAGCACCGTCGCCACCGGCACCCCGGCCCCGAGACGGTTCTGCATGCACTGCTGGATCATGTAGCCGATCATGCCCTGGCTCTCAGCCCCGCAGATGTCGAGCGGCATTCTGGGGACAGCGTCCCTGGCGCACTCGTTCTGGAGGAGGATGTCGCCGACCTGCGGACCGTTGCCGTGCGTGATCAGGACAGCGTGGCCAGCTGCGGCGATTCTGGCAAGGGGAGCGACCGCAGCATCGATATGGCCGAGTTGTTCCTCAGCGGTTCCTTTCTCCCGGTACCTGATGATCGCATTCCCGCCGAGCGCCGCAACGATCTTCATCAATCTTCTCTCAGGCAGAGGATTGAATAGACCTTCCGGTCGTCGCCGGGGTCGCGGATCACGCCGTGGATCTCGGTCTCGAAACCCGGGAAGGTGGCATCGAAGTCCTCGTAGAGCAGGAGGAAATCGATGATGTCCCGGTCTTCGCCGGAGAGGATCTCGCCGGGCATCCAGATCGGGATGCCGGGGGGATAGGGCACGACCATCACCGCGGCGGTCCTGCCGGCGAGATCCTGGAGCCGGACTTTCTCCGCGTTCCCGGCGACCATGCGCCTGTAGGCCTCCGCAGGCGTCATTGCAGGGCTCGGGATCCGGGCGTAGACGTTCTTCTGGATCTCAGCGATCCCGTGATCCTTCAGGTAGGCGTGCATGGCGTCGCAGAGGTCGGCAAGTCCCAGGCCGCCGTAGATACGCGGGTATGTCTTCACGATCTCCGGGAACACCTGATCGAGGGGAGCGTTGGCGTCGTACTGGTCCTTGAACTCGAAGAGCTGGGCGATCAGGGTGCCCGATTTCCCTTTCGATATCCCCATCGTGAAGAGGATGAAAAAGGAGTAGAACCCGGTCTTTTCCACGACGATCCCCCGCTCCTGGAGGAACCTGGATACGATGGCGGCCGGAATGCCCCACACCTCCATCAGGCCGTCGGGATCGATCCCGGGCGTGAGGACGGTGACCTTCAGGGGATCGAGGAGGCAGTAGTTCACCTCGATCCCCTCGAAACCGTGCCAGGGGTCGCCGGGGCGGAGGGTCCAGTAGTCAAGGTGTCGGCGGAGTTCGGCCCCGTCGCCTTCGTGCATTTTCGGCCTGAGGGTGAGAAAATGCTCGGCGTACTGGCTCTGCCCCACACCGGGCTGCCAGACCGGGAACCACCAGCGCCTGCTCCCGGCCTCCTCGTCCTCGAGCACCTGCGCCATGAGCTGGACCATCTTCTGGCGGAAGATCAGCGCCTCCTCAAGGGTGTCGGTGATGAGAACGGTGCCGGAGTCGCCCTCCATCATCTTCGCCGCCACGTCCAGGGAGGCGATGATGCTGTACTGCGGCGAGGTGGAGGTGTGCATCATAAAGGCCTCGTTGAAGCCGTCAGGATCGATCCTGGCCTCTTCAGGGCATTGCGAGTCCCTGAAGTGGATCATGGAGCCCTGGGAAAAGGCGGCGAGAACCTTGTGCGTCGACTGGGTGGCGAAGATCGCCGGCCTATCGGGTGCGGCGGACACCGGGGTCATGGCATAGCGTCCGCGGTAAAGGGGGTGAAACCGGGCGTAGCCGTACCACGCTTCGTCGAAGTGAAGGACGCCGACAGTGCCGCTGAGTTTCTCGATGATCGCCTCCACGTCGTAGCAGAGGCCGTCATAGGTGGAGTTTGTGACCACGGCGAGCCTGGGTGTCTGGCCCTCATCCGCGATGAGGGGGTGGTCCGCACATTTCTTCCGGATCACGGCGGGATCGAACTCGGCCGCATGGATCGGGCCGATGATCCCGTAGGAGTTCCTGGTCGGGATCAGGTAAACCGGAACGGCGCCGGTCATGATGATCGCATACATCACCGACTTGTGGCAGTTGCGGTCGACGAGGACGATATCGCCGGGCTGCACGCAGCCTGAGAAGACGACCTTATTCGCAGTCGAGGTGCCGTTCGTGAGAAAGTAGGTCCGTTCCGCCCCGAAGATCCTGGCGGCGTCGGCTTCGGCGTCGCCGACCACGCCTGTGTGTTCGAGGAGCGACCCGAGCTCCGGGACCGAGACCGAGAGGTCGGACCTGAGGGTGTTCTCCCCGTAGAACCGGAAAAAGAGTTTGCCCACCGGCGACTTGAGGAAGGCGACGCCGCCGGTGTGGCCGGGCGTGTGCCAGGCATACTTGTACTCCTGAGTGTAGCGGACGAGTTCTCCGAAGAACGAAGGGAGGAGCCGGTCCAGGTAGTCACCGGTGACGTCCTCGATGCGCCCGGCGATGAACCGCGGCGTGTTGTCCAGTTTCCAGAAGTAGCCGTCTATCGACCTGATCACCTCCAGCGGGATCTCGTTGACGGCGAGTTTGCTGGTGAACAGAAATATCGGGAGATCTCGATTGCGTTTCCGGATCGTCCTGATCATCTCGACGGGCCCGGCCGATGCGGCCGATTCAGGCTGGAGGTCCCAATCCAGAAGCACGCAGGCAATGTCGGGATAGACCGAACGGTAGATGGAGAGGGCGTCCTCCACCGTCAGCGCCTCAATGACCCTGAAGTCGAGGTCGCCGAGGATCTCGATGATCTGGCGGAGAGCGACACCCCCGGCAGTCTCGGCATGGAGCTCAGAGTCGACGATGAGGATCGAGAGATCGAGATTGCTGTACCATTCCATTCTGATCACATCCCCGCCCCTTCGGGTCTGCACAGATGTATGCCCGGGAGGGTGCCGGACCCCGATGCGTGCGGTTATATCCGTGAGGGGATGCAGGAGTTCTTATGCCTTGCGGCAGCCCGGATGCGGGCAGAAAAAAGTTATTCTTCCTTCTTCTCATCGCCCCGGACGGGAGTCCGCATGGACGGGAAGAGGATCACTTCTTTGATGGAGTTGTTCCCGGTGATCAGCATAATTAAACGGTCTATGCCGATGCCGACACCGCCGGTCGGAGGCATGCCGTAGCCGAGGGCGTTGACAAAGTCGTAGTCGATCATCTGCGCCTCAAGATCCCCGAGGCGGCGCTTTTTGTCCTGCTCCTCGAACCGCTCCTTCTGGTCGATGGGGTCGTTCAGCTCGGAGAAGCCGTTTGCCAGCTCCATGCCGTAGACGAAGAGCTCGAACCGCTCGGTAAAGCCGGGTTTGGTGCGGTGGCGCTTTGCGAGCGGCGAGTTCTCGACCGGGAAATCGTAGATGAAGGTAGGCTGGATCAGTTTTTCCTCGCAGTAGTGGTCGAAGAAGAGGGGAAGATAGTCGCCGTGGGTATGGGCCGCCTCGCGTTTGTCGATCTTTTCCTGCTCGGCGATCCTGGCGAGTTCGTCGAGCGGAGTTGCATAGACGTCGATGCCGCCGTACTCCTTCACGGCGTCCTCCATCGTGAGCCGCCGCCACGGGCGGGCAAAGGAGATCTCGGTTTCTTCGAAGGTTACGGTCGTGGTGCCGCGGGCGTGGGTGACCAGGTCGGCGATGATCTCCTCGGTGAGGTCCATCATGCCCAGGTAGTCGTGGTAGGCGGCGTAGATCTCCACCATCGAGAACTCGGGGTTGTGGTGGGTGTCGATGTCCTCATTCCTGAAGTTCTTCGAGAACTCGTAGACCTTCTCGAAGCCGCCGACAACGAGACGCTTCAGGTAGAGCTCGGGGGCGATGCGCAGGAAGAGCTGCTGTTCGAGGCAGTTGTGGTAGGTGATGAAGGGCCGGGCGTTCGCCCCGCCGTAGACCGCCTGGAGGGTGGGGGTCTCGAACTCCATAAAATCCCGGCCGTTCAGGAAGTTCCGCAGCTCGGCGATCGTCCGGCTTCTGAGGCGGAAGGTTTCCCTGGTTTCCTCGTTCATGATCAGGTCGAGGTAACGCTGGCGGTAGCGTGCTTCGGTGTTCTTCAGGCCGTGGAACTTCTCGGGCATGGCGCAGACCGACTTCGCAAGCAGGGAGTAGGAGCTCACCCAGATGGTGATCTCTCCCATCTTTGTCCTGAAGACCCGGCCGGTCACCCCGATGATGTCGCCGGCGTCGAGATATTTCTTGATGAACTCGAAAGCCTCGTCGCCGACGTCGTTTTTCCTGATATAGAGCTGGATACGGGCCGAGGCATCGCCGATATCGATGAAGACCGTTTTGCCGTGGTGGCGGATGATGTAGATCCGTCCGGCGGTGCAGACCTCTTCTTCTGAGGGGTCGTGGCCGATCTCTGCGTACCGTTCCCTGATCTCGGCGAGGGTGTGTTTTCGCTCGTAGTGGGCCGGATAGATCGGGCTGCCGGTCTCGGTGAGCTCCCGGTATTTGGTGAGTTTTACCTCGTCAAAGTTGATCTGGCTGCTATCGCTCATGGTATTTCCATCCAGGATGCGGATTTATCCACCCGAAGTGGTCCGAACGGGTGAAATGGTGCTTTATATATTTTTTCTCACGGGTATTAAGGGTATCATCGTTTGGCGTCGGATCGTTCATGACGCGGATGGAGACACACCGCCGCAGGAGGCAGGACCACACCTGCCACGATGAAAAAGTCAGGAAACATGTCATTGCGTCCGTTTCCTGGCCTGCACGAGTTTTTCACAGAGCGAGCATACCCAAACTGCAGAAATGAGATCGTTTTTATAGTGGGCAGACGACCACATCTGGGTTCACGGATGAAAGTAGGCTACTGCAGTGCCAACCGTTCCATCGGCTGTTCACCAGGCCATACTTTCGATATCACCGCCTACTCCGAAGATGCAATAATATGGGCGGTTGCGGAGAACCTCTCATGTCTGGCACGTATTCTGGAGTTCAACAGGAAGGCCGGCCTCCACCTCTTTGTACTGGATACCGGCCTTGTGCCGTATGCTGCCCATCCCCTGAACACACTGGACTGGGCAGAAGAATTTGCGGCCGATTTTGCTGCCCTCGGGGCGTTCGTCAGAGAGATGGGAATGCGTATCGCGATGCAGCCCGGCGTGCCGTTCGCCGGCCCCGGGTCCTATCCCGGCTACTACAAATACGCGGCGACGGTGCTCGGGGCCATGGGCCTCGGAGAGGACGCACGGATACTGACGAGGCCAGGCGACCCGGCGACGTTCTACGAACAGTTCGACGCCGCCCCGGCAGAGATAAAAAAGCGCATCGCCGTGCTGAACGACGATGTCTGGACTGTCGAGCGATGCCGGGAGATCGCCGACCGGTGCGGCGTCCCGGTCGTCTATGACCATCAGCATGCCGGAAATGAGGGTGTTGTTGCCGATCTGCTCGACGCATGCGCACGCACATGGAAGGAGGAAGACGGCCTGCCCATGGTCAGGTTCTCCCTGCCGGCGAAAGGCGACGCCCCTCCCCTCACGATCGAACCCGAGCAATTCATATCGTTTCTCACGCTATCCCGGCCCCTCGACATCGACATCCTCATCGATTTTCCCGACCGTGAACAGAGTGCACTGGTGGCAATGATAGCGGCCTTCGAAGACCCCAGGCTTATGCCGAAACGGGGCGCGCACAGACCGCCCGCCTGAGGAGCGACCGATGCGGATCGGCTACCCCTGCGTGAACATCGGCATCGGGTGCACGTCTGCCCGGACCTTCAGGCTGCGGTCGTGGAGCCCGGAGCGGTTTCGCTCGACCGTGAGGGAAAACCTCGCCTGCCTCTCCCGCACCCTCGGGTTCAACATCGATCACGGCCTCCTCTTTTTCAGGATCACCTCGGACCTCATCCCCTTCGCCTCCCACCCGGTGAACGATCTCGACTGGCAGGGGGAGTTTGCAGGGGATTTCATGGAGATCGGCGATCTGATCAGGGGGAGCGGGATGCGCATCTCCATGCACCCGGACCAGTTCACCCTGATCAATTCGCCTGACGAAGGCGTGGCGGTGCGGAGCGTCAGGGAGCTTGAGTATCACGCCGCCGTCCTCGACGCCATGGACATGGACGCCACCGCGAAGATCCAGGTCCACGTCGGCGGGGTCTACGGGGACAGAGAATCTGCGATGGGACGGTTTCTCGATCGTTACCGTGACCTTTCACCTGCGATCCGGCGGCGTCTCGTGATCGAGAACGACGACCGCCTCTACACCCTGGCAGACTGCTGCGCCCTGAGCAGGGACTGCGGCGTCCCGGTCCTCTTCGACACCCTGCACCACGAGTGCAACTCGTCGGGCGAGGAGACGGCGGCGGCCCTCGCCCTCTGCGCACGGACATGGAGAGGAACCGACGGCACCCCCATGACCGACTACTCCTCGCAGGAAGGAGGGGCACGGAGAGGGGCCCATGCCCGCACCATCGACCTCGCGCATTTTGGAGCGTTCCTTGCGGCGTCCCACCCCCACGACACCGACATCATGCTGGAGATCAAGGACAAGGAAAAGAGCGCGATCCTCGCTCTTGCGGCAGCCAAAACCGATCCGCGTCTGGCGCCCTGAACGGCCGCGCCATGTCAGAGCATGACAAGGTTATTGGCGGGCTGCGACCAACCATTACACACTATCCGCCGGCCATGCCGGCAGTGCCGGCGGAGCGAAAAGGATTGTGCAGATATGTTCTGGAACAGGGAAATGGAGACGATCGGGGGGGACGACCTTGAGGCGCTGCAGCTCTCCCGGCTGAAGTGGACGGTGCGCCAGGTTCAGAATGTCGAGTTCTACCGGAGGGCGTTTGAAAAAGCGGGGGTCGCACCCGGAGACATACAGACGCTCGACGACATCGAAAAACTCCCGTTCACAACGAAAAAAGACCTGAGAGAGGGTTATCCCTTCGGCTTTTTTGCGGTGCCGATGCATGATGTGGTCAGGATACACACGACCTCAGGGACGACCGGCAAACCCACCGTCGTCGGCTACACCCGCCGGGACCTCGACACCTGGTCTGAACTGATGGCGCGGAACCTCACGATGGTCGGCCTGACCGAGGACGACATATTCCAGAACATCCTCGGCTACGGGCTGTTCACCGGCGGCCTGGGCTTCCACTACGGGGCCGAACGGATCGGGATGACCGTGATCCCGAGCTCCACCGGGAACACCAAACGGCAGATCGAGATGATCCAGGACTTCGGGGTCACGGCGATCAACAGCACGCCCGGCTACGGCCTGCACCTCGTCGAGGTGGCCGAGCAGATGGGGGCGTCCCTGGATACCCTGCGGGTCGCCACCTTCGGCGCCGAACCCTGGTCCGAGAACATGCGGGCGGAGCTGGAAAAACGTCTCGGCGTCGATGCCTACGACAGCTACGGGATGAGCGAGATGTTCGGGCCGGGCGTCGCCTTCGAGTGCCAGGAAAAGGACGGGCTCCATATCTGGCACGACTGCTACCTCGCCGAGATCATCGACCCGGCGACCGGAGAGCGCCTGCCCGACGGCGAGACCGGCGAACTGGTGATCACGCCCCTCGTCAAGGAAGCAATGCCCCTGATCCGTTACCGGACCGGCGACATCACCCGTTTCCTCACGGACGACTGCCCGTGCGGACGCGGCAAAAAAATCGCCCGCCTTTCCGGCCGGGCCGACGATATGCTCGTGATCCGGGGCATCAACGTCTTCCCTTCGCAGATCGAGCACACCCTCCTCTCCCTTCCCGAAGTCGGCGATCAGTATATGGTTTATGTGGACAGAATCAATCATCTTGATGAGATGACGATCGAAGTGGAGATCAACAGGAACTACTTCTCCGGCGAGCTCGCCGACCTCCAGCGGCTCCAGAAGAAGGTGGACAGGGCGATCAGGGAGACACTGAACCTGCGGACGACGGTGAAGTTCGTGGAGCCCGGCACCCTCCCGCGTTTCGAAGGCAAGTCGAAACGCGTGATCGACCGGCGGGGGGCGATCTGGTGAGGATGTGGGACCCCCGCATCGAGGAGATGCCGCCCGAAGACCTGAAGCGGCTCCAGTACCGCCAGCTCAAGATGCTCGTCTACCGGCTGTACAGTTTCTCGGCCTTCTACCATGAGCGGATGCGGGAGGCGGGCGTCCACCCCGACGACGTCAAGTCGCTCGCCGACATCGCAAAGCTCCCCTTCATGTACAAGAGCGACCTGCGTGACAACTATCCGGACCGGATATTCACGGCCTCGCAGGACGAACTGGTGCGCTACCATGTCTCCTCCGGGACGACCGGCAAGCCCACCGTCGTCGGCTACACCGCTAACGACCTCGAAGCCTGGACGGTCTCCGTCGCCAGGTCGCTCACGGCCTGCGGTCTCGGCGAGGGCGACGTGATGCAGGTGAGTTACGGCTACGGCCTCTTCACCGGCGGGCTCGGTCTCCACTACGGCGCCGAGCGGATCGGGGCGACGGTGCTGCCCATCGGCACCGGAAACACCGAGCGGCAGATCGAGCTGATGCAGGACCTGCATGTGACGGCGATCGCCTGCACCCCGTCGTACCTCGTCCACCTGGGCGAGACGGCCGAAAAGATGGGGGTCTCAATCAAGAACGACACGAACCTGCGGGTCGGCGTGCTCGGGGCCGAACCGTGGTCCGAGCGGATGCGCACCCAGCTCCAGGACTCGCTCGGCATCAGGGTCTTCGACATCTACGGCACCTCCGAACTCTCGGGGCCGATGTTCACCGAGTGCACCGAGCAGCACGGGATCCATATCTGGGGCGATATCGCCTACCCCGAGATCATCGACCCGGAGACCGGGGAGCAGCTCCCGCCCGGCGAGAAGGGCGAGCTGGTGATGACCGTCCTGAAAAAGGAAGCTCTTCCGATGATCCGCTACCGGGTCGGGGACGTCACCATGCTCGACGATACCGTCTGCGCCTGCGGGCGGACCTCGCCGCGGATCATGCGCATCCAGGGACGGGTCGACGATATGCTCATCGTGCGCGGGATCAATGTCTTCCCGTCACAGGTCGAGCACACCCTGATGGGCATCCCCGAGGTGCTTGGCTCGGCGTTCCAGATCGAGGTGGACCGGCGGGGAGCGCTGGACTCGATGCTCGTGCGGGTGGAGATGAGCCGGGACGCCTTTTCCGACAAGATCACCGACCTCATGAAGGTGAAGGCGAAGGTCACCCACGACCTGAGGAACTCCCTGAACGTGGCGGCGGACGTGGAACTCGTGGCGCCGGGGACCCTCCCGCGCTTTGAGGGCAA
>ENA-ORXD01000914-ORXD01000914.1-sediment-metagenome-genome-assembly--contig:-NODE-914-length-30104-cov-4.447564_pt1 | contig 30104 bp, 26 predicted proteins | sample MGYA00237862_ERZ511471 | MGnify/ENA metagenome assembly ERZ511471 | reverse complement strand
ACCTGGTGCAACAGGCGAATTGGTTCTGAGACGGGCGCCACCACGACTGCTCAAATCGATGACCTGGCAGGCCTGAGGAGCCTGGTCCTGAAGGATTACCGTCGCGCTCACTCCATCCTGACGTCTGCGAATATCTTTGCGCTCACGGCATATAGGAATTTTGCAGCCCTGTACGAATAACTTGTCCTGATTATTTTCCCGCAGGATGAGATGGCTGATATCTCCCTCGACATTGATGAGATTGACCGGCCGATAATTCGACTCTGCATCTTGCAAACGAGTGATAACACTTTCGTGAATCATTTCGCCAACATGTTCAGCTCGGCCGATGGCTCTCGGCAAAGGACTCACCCCTAAGAAGCGCAACGCCTGATAGCCTTTGGAAAAGGAATCTTCCAAAACCCCTTCTTCCCGAGGGTTGACCTTTCTTGGATCGAAAAGATAGTCCTGGCTCAAAATCAAGCCATGTTCCTGTGCACGCTTAGCCATCCAAAGGAACGCGATATCAGACAACCCGCTGTCAGGATAACCACCGCCGATATTGGTATGTACTCCTGCAAACCAAACTTGCTGAACATTGGATTGCCCGCAGGTGTCGGTCCAAATTGATGGAGCAAAAGGTCGCCGACGTTCATCAATGGCCAATGCCTGATAGGCGTTAGCAACGATGTCGCAAAGTTTTTCATCATGAAATCCGACCCATGGCTTTGAAACCTGCTTTAGGATCGGCGTAGGAACACCCAGTGCACCGACCGTATCCCAAACACCCAGGAACTTGATTTTAGGTCGGAGAGTAGGGATATGCGCTAACTTGTCGCGATGTTTATATTGCGAGCGTTTATCGGGTGGCGTGCGGTAGAACTCATAGGCGTAGGGCAAAAGGTCCATATCTTCTTTAGGGAGGAGACCGGAGGCTGACAACAGCCCCGTAAGAGAACGAATGGTGTAGGCGCCCCGGCTGAATCCGAAGAGAAAGACCTCATCTCCATCTTCATAATTGTGTGAAAGGAACCTGTAACAGTCACAGATGTTTTTACTGATTCCGATACCGGTGCCACCTCCCAGAAATTTGTCGACCAGACCAACAGACCCGGTTCCAACCCCTTCGTCATAAAAAACCACCTGGGGTTGATGGGTTTCATTATCCGACGGGAGAATGGCCCGGGCCATTTTCAGGACATTGGTACAGACGCGACGATTGTCTTCAAGGTTTTCTGGTTCATTCCAAGTGCCATCGGAAAAGATGATGATTCGTTTACTCATGTTTTCAGCCTCCTCTTAAACATTTAACTGATTTTTTGAGCAGTTAGGCAGGAACACCGGAAGAATTTGAATAAATTTTGAACTATAGGAATTTTATCAGCAAATGCGGGAAGTCAAGCTAGGGGAGAAAAAATCAAATTTAAATGAAAGCAGGGGAGGGCTGGAGAAAATATCCCTGTTAAATTTGATCTGGATTTAATCTATTAAGTGCGCAAAAATTTATTGATGCAAACGGAATCTAAAAGAACTTTTTTTCATAAAAGGCCACTTAAACCTTTCTTATGGTATTGGGTTGTCCTGCCGTCAGCCATTATAGGTTCTGGAAAATTCATCGATTTTTCACTTAATTTTAAAGAACTTACACCACCATGGTGGGTCAAGACAATGGCCATAACTTGCATTATTGCTGGATTTGCGGTGATAGAAATCGCCACCCGTAATCTCCAAAAATATGGCAAGGGCACACCATATACAGGCAAACCATCCACGAGGTTAGTTACGAACGGAATTTATAAATATTGCCGTCACCCAATGTTTTTCGGTTATGATATCGCAGGGTTAGGATGCATAATCCTGTTTGGTTCATTAGGGACCCTGTTAATAGCTTTTCCGATTTATCTATGTCTCCAAAATTATGCTTTAAAGAATAAAGAAGAAGCACGTTTAATAATAAAATACGGAGAGGACTATCGCAGGTATATCCAGCAAGTACCGCGATTGATTCCTAATTTCAGGAGGAAAATTTGAAATTTCTGCCAGAGTACGAAGATCTTTATGTGGCCACGCTCAATAAATGGGGAGAAGAAGCGCAATATGATCAGGCTGTAGAAGAATGCGCCGAATTGATCACTGCGTTGAAACACCTTAAGCGCGGACGTATCCAACCAGAACAAGTAGCCGACGAACTGGCTGACGTGGCGTTGATGGTTGCACAACTCAGTTACATGCTGGGAGTTGAAAAAGTCCAGACAGCAATCGAAAATAAAGTCGAGAAACTTAAAATCCTTCTTCAAAAATGATCGCTACTTTTTTCTCTGTTTTTTCAATAGGTTACATTCCGACCTCCAAATTTGCCCTGTATCGCGTTTTTTCAAGGCAACCTAGGCGTTGGTATTCCTCGTTTTTACCGTTTTCAAAGCACTTCTCCATCTTTGAGTCTTCCCGCCAAACTCATTATATATACAGGGTCGCATAAGATATATTATGTAAACTTACCAATTATGAAAAGTTCGAACGACATCCTTATCCCACAGTCGCAAGTTCAAGCCGGCTCCCCCATCGATCCAACAGCGCTTGGCGGAGATCTGTGTATTGAGGGTCATTGAAAAACCCAGGGTCCTCTACCATGGCCATAGCATCCTGCCGAGCCTGCTCAAGGATGCTGCCATCACGTAGTAAATTAGCAATGCGAAAATCAGGAACACCTGATTGCCGTGTACCGAGGAATTCCCCTGGACCACGTAAGGCAAGATCTTCTTCCGCAATCCGGAAGCCGTCCGTTGTCGATGCCATAACCTCGAGGCGCCGCTGCCCTTCTGCCGAACACTGCTTTGATCGAACCAGCAGACAGTAACTCTTTTTAGCTCCACGACCAACTCGTCCCCGCAACTGATGCAACTGAGCCAATCCAAAACGCTCAGCATGTTCAATCATCATAACTGTTGCGTTTGGAACATCGACTCCGACTTCGATGACGGTCGTCGACACCAAAACCTGAGTTATCCCGGCTTTGAAATCGGCCATTACGTGCTCTTTTTCATCAGCCTTAAGGCGCCCATGCAATAACCCGACATTACAGTCAGAGAACTCCTCGGCCGCGAGTTGGGCCGCACCTTCCGAAGCAGCCTTCAGGTCGGATTTTTCGGTTTCTTCGACCAAGGGGTAAACGATATAGGCCTGGTGCCCATCCTTTAGTTCTTTCTTAATGAATTCGAGTGCTTTTGTTCTTGATCCTTCACCTAAAACCCGCGTATGGATGGGGGTCCGCCCAGGCGGCAGCTCATCAATCACAGATAGGTTTAAATCTCCGTACAGGGTTAATGACAAAGTTCGCGGAATTGGAGTTGCGGTCATGACCAGAATATGTGGTTTAACCTCTTGCTGCCGAAGGATGCCTCGCTGCTTGACCCCAAACCGGTGTTGTTCGTCGACGATTCCCAGCCCAAGCCGTTTAAATTCCACCCCTTCCTGAAGCACTGCATGGGTTCCGACCACAATCGGCAAAGAGCCGTCCCGAAGTTCCTGCAGGATAAGTTCGCGTTCTTTGCCGGTTATCGACCCGGTGAGCAATCTGACTTTCAGACCGAGATGATTTAACCAATGAGAAAATTGCTGATAATGCTGTTCCGCAAGGATTTCAGTTGGAGCAACGACGGCCACTTGGCAATCGTTTTCCACGGCCAACAAGGCCGACATAAGCGCCACAATGGTTTTGCCACTGCCAACATCTCCTTGCAACAAACGATTCATAGGATGTGGTCGCATCAAATCCTGCTTGATCTCACCAAGCACACGACGTTGAGCGGTGGTCAGTTTGTACGGCAACATATCGGCAAGAGGTTTGGTGTAACGGTGAGTCACCTCAAAAGCTCGGCCTTTTTCCAACTGCACCCCCCGCCTTTTCAGCGCCAGACCTAATTCAAGGAAGAAAAACTCATCATAGACCATGGTCTTATGGGCAGGATTTCGGCCCATTTCCAAATCTTCCAAGGCACATTGTTTGGGCGGCAGATGGACAAAACCGATAGCCTCACCCAAAGGCATGAGCCCCCGGCGGCGGCGGATCGATTCAGGCAGCGGAGAAACAACTTTGGATGCATATCCATCAACAGCAGCCTTCCAGATTTTTCCGGCTGTCTTCTGATGTAAGCCTTGGGTCAATGGATATACAGGAGCAATTCTTCCATAATTATCTGATGCGGATAAGCTATTGAGATCATCAGGGTCATTGATGAATTGCACATCAGGGTGATGGACTTCACGCATGGCACCGAAGCGCTTGACCTCGCCAATAATGACGGCATTCCGCCCTACCCGGAAACTTTTTTGTAGGATGGCCTTTCTATAGTGAAACCACTTTAAAGAGACCTGCCCGGAACCATCGCCGACAATCACCTCAAACAGTCGTCGTCTGCTGCGAGCTGTGACGGTTTCAGCGGCGACAAGGATTTCACCCTTGAAGACCTGAATAACACCTTCACGCAAATGGGCGATGCGGCGAATCTCGCGCCGATCTTCATATCGCAAGGGCAATGTGTAGAACAGGTCTTCGACCCGTTTCAGATTCATTTTTTCCAGGAGTTGAGCAACACGAGGTCCAACCCCGGGCAAGTTTGTAACGGGGGTGGCAAGGAGACGTTGGCTTTCCTTGTAAGGCGAAAACAGACTCATGGGAACCGAGCTAGTCGGTATAGAGGAAAGTGGTTCCGGAAAAACCGGAACCACTTGAAACCGTAGAAGGTTTAGTTTGAACTTTATTCAGTAAACAGCGCATTGAGGGCCTTGAGGATGTCATTCACATCCAGGCCATGAGCCATAGATCCCTGTTCGAGAGTCTCATGCATCGCCCCCATGCAACCAATACAGCCGAGATTGAACGATGCCAGGACTTTGCCGACCCGAGGGTCCATTTGCAGCACCTGGTGAAATGTCATGTCTTTAGTCACTTTATCTGCCATGATCAACCTCCCCTCTTGACTGTTTATTCGTACTTGATTTCGATAACTTCGTAAATCTTTACGCCGGATGGAACCTTAATGCGGACCTCATCATCCAACGTATGGCCAATAAGAGCCTTGCCGACAGGTGAAGTCACTGAAATACGACCTTGCTTGATATCAGCCTCGTCTTCTCCAACGATCTGGTAAGTCACTTCCTGTTCATTGTCCACATCGAACAAAGTGACTCGCGCACCGAACAGGATCTTTTCAGACCGAATCTGGGATGGGTCAATAACCTGGGCACGAGCTATTTTATCATTCAACTCTTTAATGCGCCCTTCAATAAAACCTTGGCGCTCTTTGGCGGCATCATATTCGGCGTTTTCTGAAAGGTCTCCATGGCCACGGGCTTCGGCGATATCCTGAACCACCTTCGGGCGATCCACACGGATCCGCTGTTTCAACTCCTCCTGGAGTCGAACATAACACTCCTTAGTCATGGGAATGGACTCGGACATAATACTTACAACCTCTTCGTAGGAAAATGTTCGGGCGGGAAAAACCCGCCCGGATGGTTAACACTAGTAATGATTTGGTTGATTGAATTAGTTGGGATAATACTCTTGCAGCGGCTTAACGTCAAGATTTTCTCGCTTCATCGCCAGGATTCCGTTGACCACGGCATCAATACCGGCAATGGTAGTGAAATAGGCCACATTGTAAACCAAGGCAGAGCGGCGAATGGAGTAGGAATCGGCAACCGATTGAGCACCGAAGGTGGTATTGAAAACCATGACGATTTCATGGCTCTTGATGGCGTCCACGCAATGGGGGCGCCCTTCCTTAACCTTATTGATCGTCTGCACGGCAATCCCCTTCTCTTCCAGAAAGCTGGCCGTGCCGCGAGTCGCCACGATCGTGAAGCCGGCCTCAACCAACTTGCGGGCCGGTTCAACTACGTATTTTTTATCAGAATCCTTGAGGCTGATAAAGACCTTGCCACTGCTGGGCAATTTCACCCCAGCCCCTTGTTGGGCCTTGGCAAACGCCTTAGCAAAATCCATATCAATCCCCATGACTTCGCCCGTTGACTTCATTTCAGGACCGAGAATGGTGTCGACGCCGGGGAATTTAATGAAGGGGAAAACCGATTCTTTAACGGCAACGTGGCGCGGGATGATTTCACCGGAAACCCCAAGGTCGGCCAGGGTCCGCCCAGCCATAACCCGGGCTGCGATCTGGGCCAGCGGGCGGCCGGTCGCCTTGGCGACAAACGGTACGGTTCGACTGGCGCGGGGGTTGACTTCGAGGAGATAGACCACATCCCCCTTGACCGCATACTGGATGTTCATCAACCCAACCACGCCTATTTCCAATGCCAAGGCAACAGTCTGGCGGCGGATTTCATCCTGGATGGCGGTCGATAGGGAATATGCCGGCAGGGCGCAGGCTGAGTCGCCGGAATGGATACCGGCTTCCTCAATGTGCTGCATGATACCGCCGATGACCACATCTTTGCCGTCGCACAAAGCGTCGACATCAACCTCAAGAGCCTCTTCAAGAAACTTGTCAACCAGGATGGGATGTTCCGGAGAGGCATCGACAGCGTATTTCATGTAGTTGCGAAGCTGATCGACATCGTAGACGATCTCCATAGCACGCCCACCGAGGACATAGGACGGACGCACCACCACCGGATAACCGATCCTGGAGGCAGCCCGCTCGGCATCTTCAAAGGAACGGGCCGTGCCATTTTCCGGTTGTTTCAGATCGAGCTTGTGCAGCAACGCTTGGAATCTTTCACGGTCCTCTGCGCGGTCGATAGCGTCAGGCGATGTGCCGATAATCGGCACGCCTGCCTTTTCGAGAGCCACAGCCAGTTTCAGCGGAGTCTGGCCGCCGAACTGCACAATAACACCTTTCGGTTTTTCCAACTGAACGATTTCCAGGACATCTTCCAGCGTCAACGGCTCGAAATAGAGCCGGTCGGAGGTATCGTAGTCGGTAGAGACCGTTTCAGGGTTACAGTTGACCATGATGGTTTCGTAGCCATCCTTGGTCAAGCCAAACACACCATGGACGCAACAATAGTCGAATTCAATCCCTTGGCCGATTCTATTCGGTCCGCCGCCAAGGATGATAATCTTCTCCCGGTCGGTGGGTGCCGCCTCACACTCTTCTTCATAGGTGGAGTAGAGGTACGGAGTGAATGCTTCGAATTCGGCGCCGCAGGTGTCGACCCGCTTATAGACAGGACGGATTCCGAGGGTATGCCGCAACTGCCGGACATCCCCTTCCGTAACCCCCCACAGCACGGCCAGTCGGCGGTCGGAAAATCCGTACTGCTTGGCTTCTCGCAGCAGTTCAGCGAACTCGGTATTTGCCTCGGCAAGGAGTCCGCTGCTGCCAATCAGGCGATCCTCCATTTCGAGAATCTGGCGAATATGATACAGGAACCACGGATCAATGTGGGTCATCTCGTGGATTTGTTCAATACTGCTGCCGGAACGAAATGCGTCGGCGACATACCAGATGCGCTCGGCGTTGGGAATCAACAATTTGCTTCGCAGCAGTTCCTGCTCCTGGTCAGAAAGAGTTCGACGGTAATCTTCCGGCTTACTGAACAACCGGCTTTCGAAACCATACGACCCGATTTCCAAAGAACGAAGTGCTTTCTGCAGGCTTTCCTTGAAAGTCCGACCGATAGCCATGACCTCGCCCACCGATTTCATCTGGGTGGTCAGGGTCGCGTCAGCCTGGGGAAACTTTTCGAAGGTGAAGCGTGGCACCTTGGTAACCACATAATCGATGGTCGGTTCGAAGGAAGCCAGGGTCTCCCGAGTAATGTCGTTGGGAATTTCGTCCAACGTGTAACCAACAGCAAGTTTGGCAGCGATCTTGGCAATCGGGAAGCCGGTGGCCTTGGACGCCAGTGCCGAGGAGCGAGAAACGCGCGGGTTCATCTCAATGACAGCCAGACGACCGTCATCGGGATTGATTGCAAACTGGATGTTGGACCCACCGGTATCGACGCCGATTTCGCGGATAATCTTAAGGGCTGCGTCGCGGAGAATCTGGTATTCCTTGTCGGTCAAGGTCTGCGCCGGGGCCACGGTAATGGAGTCGCCGGTATGCACACCCATGGCGTCAAGGTTCTCAATGGAACAGATGATGACCACGTTGTCAGCGGTATCCCGCATGACCTCGAGTTCATATTCTTTCCAGCCGATGACAGATTCCTCAACCAGAATTTCATCGGTGGGAGAAGCATCAATCCCTTTGACGGCCATCTCTTCGTATTCTTCACGATTGTAGGCGATGCCGCCACCAGTCCCGCCCAAAGTAAAAGACGGACGGATAATCGCAGGGAAACCGACCTGTTCGACAACTTCCATTGCTTCCTGGTAGTTGTGGGCCAAACCGGAACGTGGCACCCCGAGTCCGATGCGGTCCATAGCTTGTTTGAACAGAGTGCGGTCTTCGGCCTTTTCAATGGCGGGCAACTTGGCGCCAATCAGCTCGACTCCGAATTTATCCAGGACACCCATCTTGGCGACCGCGACAGCAGTATTGAGTGCAGTTTGCCCTCCAAGGGTCGGCAATACGGCGTCTGGACGCTCCTTTTCGATAATCTTGGAAAGAACCTCAGGTGTCACCGGTTCGATATAGGTGCGATCAGCGAAATCCGGGTCGGTCATAATGGTTGCCGGATTCGAGTTGAGCAGCACCACCGTATAGCCTTCTTCCTTGAGGGCTTTGCAGGCTTGAGTTCCGGAGTAGTCAAACTCACAAGCCTGGCCGATAACGATGGGACCTGCACCGATAATCAGAATCTTCTTAATGTCGGTACGCTTTGGCATTGAATTTCCCTTATTTTTTAACCTGATAAATATGTATTTCTAGAATTTTTATTAAGAAGTCAACGGCTCGCAAAAAACTTATTTCACCTTTTTGAACTGTTCCATCATGTCAATGAATCGCTGGAACAGATAGCGAGCATCGTGCGGCCCGGGAGAGGCTTCCGGGTGGTACTGAACTGAATAGGCCGGCAGTGTCCGGTGGCAAAGCCCTTCAACGGTATTATCGTTGAGGTTGATGTGGGTCAGCACAGCATCATCCTCGATATTTCCCATCTGCACAGCAAAACCATGATTCTGAGAGGTGATTTCAACTCGCCTCCCTTCTTCTTGGCGCACCGGCTGATTGCCGCCGCGATGACCGAATTTGAGCTTATAGGTTTCCCCGCCCAAAGCGATCGAAAGAAGTTGATGCCCGAGACAAATCCCGAACAGGGGTACTTTGCCGAGCAGCTGGCGGATATTTTCCTGAGCATAGGTGATCGGCTCAGGGTCGCCTGGGCCGTTGCTGAGGAACACGCCGTCGGGATTCATGGCCATGACATCAGCAGCGCTGGTCGAGGCAGGAACGACAGTCACACTGCAGCCAGCATCGACCAAGTTGCGAAGGATATTCCGTTTGATGCCAAAATCGTAGGCGACCACCTTGAATCGGTGAGTTTCACTGGGCTGTCGATATCCGGTGGTCAGTTCCCACGTTCCCTCGTTCCATTCATAGGGAGTCTTGCAGGTGACCTCCTGAACTAAGTCACGGCCAACCAAATGGGGTGCCTTGCGAGCCTTTTCAACCAGGCGCTGCGGATCGAGATCGATGGTTGAGATGATGCCGGTTTGGGCGCCTTGATTACGGATATGACGAACCAAGGCACGTGTATCGAGGCCGTAGATGCCGACGACATTATGCTCTTTCAGAAAGGCATCGAGGGACATCTGGGCACGCCAGTTACTGGGAAAATCATTGTACTCTTTGACGACGAAACCAGACAGATGCGGCTTGCCCGATTCAACGTCTTCGGCATTCACCCCGTAGTTACCGATCATGGGATAGGTCATGGTCACGATCTCGCCACAATAGGACGGATCAGTGAGGATTTCCTGATAACCAGTCATCGAGGTATTGAAGACAACCTCGCCAGTTACCTCGCCGGGGGCACCGAAGGCTTTGCCGTGGAACACGCGGCCATCGGCAAGAGCCAGAATCGCTTTCATACGCAAATACTCCTTGAGAAGTCGTTTTAAAGGGCTGCCTGGTTGAGGCAGCCCTTGCAGAGGCTTATTTCTGGTGGACAATGCGACCAGCGAGGATGGTGTAACTCGCTGCGCCCTTCATTTTCCACCCTCCGAATGGAGTGTTCTTCGATTTGGACTTAAGCTGAGCCGGATCGACGGTCCAAGTTTCATCAAGGTCGATCACGGTCACGTCGGCGACAGCACCCTTGGACAGAGTGCCACGGTCAAGTTTCAACACCTGGGCCGGACGGCAAGTCAAAAGCGCAATAGCTGCGGACAGGGAAAGTATACCATCGTCCACCAGCTTGAGGGTCAAAGGCAAAGCGGTTTCCAAACCGACGATGCCGTTGAGGGCAATATTGAACTCAACATTTTTTTCATCGTAGTGATGGGGTGCATGGTCGGTGGCAATCGCGTCGATGGTGCCGTCGGCCAAACCGGCTCGAATGGCAGCAACATCTTCGGCACTACGCAGCGGCGGATTCATCTTAGCGTTGGTGTTGTAACCGCGCACGGCTTCATCCGTCAGAGTGAAATGATGCGGCGCAGCTTCACAAGTCACTCTCACGCCACGTTTTTTTGCTTGCCGGACGATTTCCACTGAACCCTTAGTGGAAATATGACAAACATGCAGATGGGCACCGGTCAGTTCGGCCAGCATGACGTCACGGGCAATCGCTGCATCTTCAGCGACCCAGGGAATCCCTTTAAGGCCAAGCTCCGTCGCCACAAACCCTTCGTTCATCACCCCCTCGCCGACCAGGTCAAGACACTCGGAGTGAGACAAGATAGGCAATCCGAAAGGACGGGAATATTCCATGGCGCGGCGCATCAATTCACCATTGGTCACCGGATGACCATCGTCAGAAAAACCAACGCAACCTGCGGCCTTCAAATCGCCCATTTCAGCCAGGGAATCCCCTTGGGAGCCTTTGGTGACATTCCCCACAGGGAAGACATTGGCACTCCCCTCTTCCGCAGCTTTCTGGATAATGTATTTTGTGATGGCCTTGTTATCGTTGACCGGTTTGGTATTGGGCATACAGACCACGGAGGTGAAGCCACCGGCAGCAGCAGCACGGGTTCCCGAAACGATATCTTCTTTATATTCCTGACCCGGATCACGAAGGTGAACGTGAAGATCGATCAGACCGGGGACGACGACCTTACCGGCAGCGTCGAGAACCTGGGCACCATCACCAGCCAAATTGCTGCCGATTTCGGCAATGCGGCCATCAACAATAAGGACATCCTGGACTTTATCGATTTTATTCGCCGGGTCCAGAACCCGACCGCCTCGAATCAAAATGCTCATAGGACAACTCCCTTTCGCAGGAAATGATTGGATCGGTTACTCGACCTTGCCTCCGCCGCAGACCAGATACAGAAGAGCCATGCGAACAGCGACGCCGTTCTCAACCTGTTCCAGAATCATGCTTTGGGAAGAATCGGCGACAAAAGAGGAAATCTCCACACCGCGATTCATGGGGCCGGGATGCATGATAATGGCGTCGGGTTTGGCACACTTGAGATTCGTGGGATTCAGGCCATAGAACTGGGCGTATTCCCGCAGGGTCGGCAACAAGGTCTTGCCCTGACGCTCCAACTGGATCCGCAGCATCATAACGACATCAGCATCTTCAATGGCTTCACGGATATCATGACAAACATGGGCACCCATTTTTTCGATTCCCACCGGCATCATCGTGCCAGGACCGGCCAATCGAACCTCTGCTCCCATTTTATTCAGAGCGTAGAGGTCAGAACGCGCAACACGGCTGTGAGAGATATCACCGACAATAGCGACCTTGAGCCCTTCGATCCGCCCTTTCTGCTGACGCATGGTCAACAGATCGAGCATAGCCTGGCTCGGATGTTCATGAGCGCCATCTCCGGCGTTGATGACCGAGCAGCTAATGCGATCGGCCAAATAGTGAGGAGCGCCGGAAGCTGCATGACGCATGACAATGATGTCAGGGGCCATGGCCTCGATGTTCTTGGCAGTGTCCTCCAGGGTTTCGCCTTTGACCACCGACGAGGAAGAGGCAGTGATGTTAATGGTGTCGGCGGACAATCTCTTACCCGCGATTTCGAAGGACGTACGGGTACGGGTGCTGGCCTCGTAAAACAGATTGACGATGGTTTTGCCCCGCAACGTCGGAACTTTTTTAATGTCACGGGAGTTGATCTCCTTGAAACTGTCGGCAGTATCGAGGATCAGTTGGATATCTTCCTTGGAAAGCTGTTCTGTACCGAGAATGTGTTTGTGCCGAAAAGACATGACAGGTCCTCCCTGATAAATGGAATCACGGCTTGACTAGACTGACTTCCAAGGGCCGGAATTGATCGTCAAACATCACCTGAATATCTTCGTCCCTGGATGTGGGGACGTTACGCCCGACATAATCGGGACGGATGGGGAGCTCACGGTGTCCACGGTCAACCAGAACGGCGAGCTGAATGTTCATCGGTCGTCCCAGGTCAATCAAGGCATCCATGGCCGCCCGGATGGTTCGGCCGGTATAGACGACCTCGTCAACCAGAATGACCTTTTTATTGTCCAACGGGAAAGGGATGTCCGTCTTGCCCATGGGGAGACTGCCGCGGGAATCGAGGTCATCTCGATACATGGTGATATCAAGGGCACCGACAGGAACTTCATGCCCCTCTATATCGCGAATCCGTTCCCAGATCTGCTTAGCGAGATGATCCCCGCCGGTGCGGATACCGACGACAACAACATCATCAGTCCCTTTGTTACGTTCCAGAATTTCATGGGTGATCCGGGTCAAAGCTCGATTGATCCCAGCCTGATCCAGAATGACCGTAATTTTGTTGCCCATGACACCTCCTTGTCGCGCCTCAGACACAAAAAAATACCTCTTCGCCGGCAGGCAAAAAGGTATGCGGATACAGTACGACTCTATGTCGGTTCTGAACGTCTGCCACCTTTGCTAACCTCTCGGGATTAACTTAAAAGGGACGTGTTGCGCGGATCAAATTTGAGGGACTATAACAAGGCAAAAGGGGAATTGCAAATAAAAAAATGCTCCCCTTTTACCTCTTTGGCAAATGGGATTATTTGATCAATCCACCGATCCGGGAAAACCGCGGCCAGTGCTTTTCACCGTCCCAGGACCAGTACTTAATGAAGGCCAATCCTTTGATATTTTCCATCGGGACAAAGCCCCAGAAACGGCTGTCCTGAGAATTGTCGCGATTGTCTCCCATAACAAAAAATTGTCCGGGGGGAACCGTCAAAGGAGCCATCATATCGCGTCGTGCGTAGAAATGACTGTCTTTGTGGACCTCTTGAGGGATGTGGAACGGTTGGCCGTTGAGAATGACTTCTTTGTTGCGAACCTCAACCGTATCGCCGGGAACACCAACGATTCGTTTTATAAAATCTTTCTTCTGCCACATGCTGAGGTTAGGGTCGCGGGTATCCTCTGGATATTCAAAAACAATCACATCCCCACGCTGCGGATCCCGAATGGGAAGAATCCGGTCATCAGTGAAAGGGATTTTGGTTCCGTAAATAAATTTATTAACCAGCAGATGGTCTCCAATGAGGAGAGTATCTTCCATCGACCCGGATGGGATTTTAAAAGCCTGGATAATAAAGGTGCGGATGATCAGGGCAAGAATAAAGGCGACAAGCAGCGCTTCACTATATTCACGAAACGTCGATTTTTTCAAAGGCTTACTGCTGTCGCTGGACATCTCTGGTTCAGTACCTTTTTTGGACATTATTTCTGCTCTTTCACTTTGAGAATGGCAAGAAAGGCCTCCTGGGGCAGTTCAACACTGCCGACCTGCTTCATGCGTTTTTTCCCTTCCTTCTGTTTCTCGAGAAGTTTGCGTTTCCGTGTTATATCACCGCCATAACATTTGGCGGTAACATCTTTACGCAAAGCCTTGACTGTTTCTCGGGCAATGACCTTATTCCCAATGGCGGCCTGAATCGCCACTTCGAACTGCTGGCGGGGAATGAATTCCTTCATCTTCGACACCAGCTCCCGGCCGCGGTATTGCGCTTTGTCGCGGTGCACAATCAGCGACAGGGCATCGACAACGTCACCGTTGATCAGGACGTTGAGCCGCACCAGTTCGCTTTCCCGATAATCGAGATACTCATAGTCGAGGGAGGCATAGCCGCGAGTGAGAGTTTTGAGACGGTCATAAAAGTCGAGCACGATTTCATTCAGGGGGAGCTCGTAAATCACCATCACGCGATTGGTGGTCAAGTATTTCATTTCCCTTTGAACACCACGTTTTTCTTCGCACAGAGCTAGTACCCCACCAACATATTCGTTGGGGACGTGAATCGAAGCCAGAATAAACGGCTCGTCAATTTTCTCGATATATTGAAGATCGGGAAGTTTATTGGCACTTTCCACCCGCAACTTCTCACCTTTGGTCGTGGTGACATGGTAAACGACGGTGGGCGCAGTAGTGATCAGATCAACGTTGAACTCCCGTTCCAGCCGTTCCTGAATGATCTCCATATGCAGCAAGCCGAGGAAACCACAACGAAAGCCAAAACCCAACGCCAGAGAATTTTCTGGTTCAAAGGAAAACGAGGAGTCGTTCAGACTAAGTTTTTCCAGCGCATCGCGAAGATCGTCATAATCTCCAGTATCAATCGGATATAGCCCGGAGAAAACCATGGGCTTAACCTCTTTGAACCCTGGCAGAGGTTTATCCGCAGGGCGATGCAGATGGGTGATTGTATCTCCGACCTTGGCGTCCTTGACGACCTTAATGCCGGCAATTACAAAACCGACTTCACCGGCAGACAGAGCATCGACTTCTACAGGGTTAGGAGAAAATACGCCAACCTTAAGGACTTCGTAGGTCTTGCGGTTGGCCATAAGCTGAATCTTCTCACCCTTTTTCAGGGACCCGTCCATGATCCGCACTAAGGTAATAACACCTTGATACGAGTCATACCAGGAATCGAAAATCAAAGCTTTGAGAGGAGCAGATGGATCACCCTTGGGAGCAGGAATTTTGCGAACAATGGCTTCCAGAATATCGTGGATGCCGATACCTTCCTTGGCGCTGGCTGACACCGCATCAGAAGTATCAAGGCCAATTATCTCCTCGATTTCCTTTTTCACTGTTTCCGGATCAGCACTGGGAAGGTCGATTTTATTCAGGACAGGAAAGACCTCAAGGTCCTGATCAATGGCCATATAAACGTTGGCCAAAGTTTGTGCTTCAACCCCCTGGGAGGCATCAACCACAAGAAGACCACCTTCACATGCTGTCAGAGAACGACTGACTTCATAGCTGAAGTCGACATGTCCCGGAGTATCGATCAAGTTGAGAATATAATCTTGCCCATCATCAGCCCGATAGCGTAACCGCACGGCCTGAGCCTTGATGGTGATACCACGTTCACGTTCCAACTCCATCTTGTCAAGAAACTGGTCCTGCTTCTCGCGAGCGGAAAGTGCGCCCGTTGTTTCAAGGAGCCGGTCTGCAAGGGTAGATTTACCGTGATCGATATGAGCGATGATGGAAAAATTTCGGATGAACTTCTGGTTCATGTTCAAGACTGACAAACCCCATGCGAAAGTGGATTTTGCGAATCCTTAAAATTATAGAAATGCACTAGGTTTGTAAAGAGAAAACCTAAAGGAGATGGGATGGGAAACGTGGATCGTCAAACCGAACAATCAAAAGACAAAGTCGGATGATGGCAAGTTTCACGCTGTGAGCAGAATATCCTTGAGCTTTTCAATTTCTTTTTCGAGCGATTCGACAACGACGACGGCTTTGTCCAACTTATTATCGCGCGCCAGATATTCCAATTCTCGAGCAATCGTATAGGCAGCATTGGCTCTGAAAAAACCGACCACTGATTTCATATTATGAGCCAACCCCTCGACTTCTTTGGCGTTTCCAAGCTGCAACGCTGCTTTAATTTCAGCCAGTTCGCGTGGGTAGTCGTCGAGGAATTGTTCGACGAATTCCTTCATCAGTTTGGGATTGGAGTGAACGGTTTCCAGTATCGCAGTACGATCATCGTCGGCTTGCGGTTGTTCTGTCGCTTCGGGCACGGCAACCTCTGGCAGATAAGAGCTGAGAATACTGAAAAATTTCTGGGTTTCGATCGGTTTAGCAATGTAATCATCCATGCCCGCCTCAATACACATATTTCGATCATCTTTCATGGCATGAGCGGTCAATCCGATAATCGGCAAGCGGTTCTCTTTGCCGCCTTCCCATTGGCGAATCACACGGCTTGCGGTCAACCCGTCCATTTCGGGCATTTGAACGTCCATCAAGACAAGATCAAAATGTCCCTTCTTGACGGCATCAACCGCTTTCAGTCCGTTGGGAACGGTCGTGACCTGATAACCCTTTTTATTCAAAAGGGATACAGCCACCTTTTGATTAAAAAGATTATCTTCAGCGAGCAGCACACGATATTGAGCCTTCTTCTGATCGGAAGCGCCGCTACCGACTTTGGCATGAGCAATAGCTTGTGGCTGCCGGGTTTCTGTCCCGGCGTCGAGTCCGAACAGCACATTCATAATGCTGTCGAACAACTCCCTGCGGCCAACAGGTTTAATCAAATACCAGGCCTGACCAATCTTCTGACAACGTTCAGCAGTCTCGGTGATCTTATTGGATTTGGTCAGCAGAATAGTGGCGACATCAAGATCGAAAGTGTCGCGAACACTGGCAGCGACTGCATAACCGTCAATTCCAGGGAGATCGCTATCAAGGAAAAGCAAGCGGAATGGCTTGCCGGAATGTTGCGCCTCTTTGAGAAGGCGCATAACAACATAACCGCTTTCTGCCAAGGTCACATGTATCCCAAAGCTCACCAGAATTTCGCGCAGAACCAAGGAACTGGTGCTATTGTCGTCAACCACCAAAGCACGCAGCCCTGTCACCATCTCAGCGCCGGGGAGTTGTTGATCGTGCTTATCGCCTTGTGTGGCAAAAGGCGCATTAAAGAAGAACGTTGTCCCTTCGCCAACTTTACTTTTCACATAGATAGTACCGCCCATGGCTTCAACCAATTGCTTGGAAATTGCGAGTCCCAAACCGGTACCGCCAAATTTGCGGGTCGTAGAAGAATCAACCTGAGAAAAGCTTTTAAAAAGCATCCCCTGCTTTTCTTCAGGAATGCCAATCCCAGTGTCTCGAACAGAGAAGCGTAAATTGATTTTCCCGGAGAAGTTTTCATGTTTATCGACCTTATCAACCAACAAGGCGACTTCCCCCTGTTCGGAAAATTTGATCGCATTACCAATTAAATTCACAAGGACTTGCCGCAACCGCATGGGATCGCCGAGAAGGGTCGTGGGAATGTCAGGAGCAATTCGACAATTGATCTCAAGCCCCTTTTGATGTGCGCGTAAGGCTAAGGCTTTTACGGTTTTTTCAATATTCAGCCGCAAGTCAAAAGGAATCTCTTCAAACTCCAACATGCCGGCTTCAATTTTTGAAAAATCGAGGATGTCATTAATGACTGTAAGAAGTGTATCAGCCGATGACTTAACCATTTGCAGGTATTCGACCTGGTCTTTAGTCAGTTTTGTTTCCAAGGTCAATTCAGTCATGCCAATGATAGCATTCATCGGCGTACGAATCTCGTGGCTCATATTTGCTAGAAATTCGCTCTTAGCACGATTAGCAGCTTCGGCCGAATCTTTGGCCGTCTGCAATTCTCGTTCAAACCGAAAACGAGCTTCATCGGATTTCTGATAACTGCGCATCCCCAACCAGATCCCCAACATACCAAAAATCCAGATCAGGCCATGAGTAACACTATGAGTATTCCGGTCATGTTCAGACTGGGCATAAAACGGGGCCATAGGGATGGAGATACTCAGCCCGCCACAAATGTTGCCATCCTTATACAAGGGAGACTCATGACATTGAATACAGCCCGGCTCACTGACGAGAGGGATCATGTAGCGTAAAGATCCGTTATCCCCTTCCCCCTCAATCGAAAAAAGTTCGTCTTTTGGATGTTCTAGTTTGACCAAAGCTGAGGTTTCCCAGGAATCCGGGATATTTTGAGGGTTGATGACTTCAAGGCTGGTCATGTGAGACTGGATATCAAGGGCCTTTTCCTGAAGTTCATAAACCATACGGCTCATATACTCAGGGTTGATCAATGTCAAACGAATGCCGGACTCCGTCACAAGGTCACGATTAGGATGGGATGCTAAAAAAGGATTGGGTTCCACACCGGTACTACGATTGACATAGATGCCGCCGAACATGGAAGCCCAACGGCGATAGAGAATATCTTTACTTGCAATAGCACGGGCCTGAACAACGGCAAGGTGGTTCATGTTGACCCAGGTCACGTGGAGATTCCACACGAGGGAGGTAACCATGAGCAGCGACCAGACGCAAAAAAGCACAAATCGATACTTTTTAAACTTTGTGACACCGGTCGCAATACGGCCATTTGGCGCAGTTCTGGTCATTTGCCCAACCCCTTGACCTAACCCGTCTTAAGGAAAAATCCACTAACCGCCCCAGAAAAACCGGGAGCCGTTAAACTCATGAAGATTTTATTAGAAAACTATCTGATTTTCTTGGTATTTCAAGCAAATAGAGTACCAATTTGAAATTAAAATAAAAAATCAGCCGCTACGCAGGGATTGGTTTAAAAAGGGAATATTTATTTAGGAGTCCTCATTAATAACAAGGTCAGGGAAAAGTTGCTCCAAACCATTGGCAAGGTCTGTGGACTCCTCAATGACATATTCTTCCGGATCCCATTGAGAAAGATCCGCAGTATTGAGAAAATCTTGCAGCAGGAATTGATTATCAAGAATTTTGTAAAGATCGGCGGCGACCAGATCAAAGCCATGCAGCCTGATCCTATTGGTTTTGGCCTGATGAAGGAGGGCTAAACATTGTTGGCGAGTCGGCGGGAATCCCCATTCCCAATAGACATGGACAGGGATAAAGCGTTGATAAGGCTGGCCGCCTAATACTTCATACGTGACTGCAACCAGGAGAAGAAAGGCCTCATAAACCTGGGTTGACAAAGAAACCCCTTGAGGTTTAAAGACCCAAACCTCTGCTTTATCAGCGGCAGAAAGAGTATCTATGAAAGCTTTGGCAGAATTGGGCGAGTTATAAGGGCTCCTCATAGGATAGACGTCGCCGCTTTTTTTAACCAGCCAATCCGGATCAAGGTTGAAACGCTCGGCAGCCAGGTTGATTTCAGGTTCAAGCCCCAGCCTTGTGCCGGTTTTTTGAAGTCTGAGATATTGTTGCCAGGCTTCAGGCGATAGGCCATGTTTTTCTAGTACGACCGGCAAACGCTCTCGAAAATTTTCAGCGTTTATCGCCTCATCTTCGAGAGATGCTTCAAGTTTTGGGGCTATCCGCCTAAGACCCGGAACCAGGCGAAAAACCAACCAAACAAGACAGGCAATCAGCGCCCCCTGCAAAAGAAATGCAAACCATTTCACGGCAAATTACATCCGTTCCCAAAAAGAATGAAAGCGCAGTCGATCAAAAATGGCCCAACCTGCGGCAGGCATCAGCCAAAGGATATTGAACAGGAGCGCTGCAGCAGAGCTCCATTCATAATGTTGTTCAGCGACCCCCGCAGCTCGTTCAAGGGTACCAAGGTCTGCAAGCTGCCTTCGCAACAAAAAATAGGCAAACACTGCAGTAAAGAAAAAACCCAGGAGAGTCTGGTCAGCGAAAACCGGCAAAGGGAGGCTAATTTTTTTGGCCAGGTAAATGAATATTCCCAAAAGGATGGCTGTCAAAAGCCAGAGCCAAACACTGGCGACGTTGCAACGCCGTCGGTCTGATAAGACCGTTGCAGACAATCCTCGACAGACGATAAAAGTAGCCAGGCTGGAAACGAGCCCGGCTGCGACCAAGCCGTAAAGTATCGAGCCAAGCCAAGGATAAGTCAGTACCGAAAATGTTCCGAGAAGCACCCCTTCCGCAAGAACGAGAAAAGGGGCGAGCAAGGGGGTTGCACGACCGAATTTTACCCAAGCAAGACAAATCAATAAACCAAGGGCAAAAGCAATGGCCGACCAAGGCCACAGAGAAGCGGTCCCCTGGTTTTCAGAAAAGCTCCAGGAACTGACACAGCACAGAAACAGCAAGACCCATAAGAGCAAGCCTTTACGACAAACCCCTCGCACTGAAAAAACCTTGTTCGACAAGGATGGCGTGTCCAACGGGATGCGCATCATCAGAGGATTACCCATAACAGCCAAACTCCATTTCAATAAAACAAAAACCCAGCCTCAATTGAATTGGCCGACATATTCTTTGATTTCTCCAGAACAATCTTCACTAATGGCGATAAACTCGACGCCAAAGCCGTTTGGCAAAAAAGGTTTTTTTAGAGAGGGCCCTTGGTTAACCCAGGCAATGCGTCCCCTGGCTTCGACCACCTTGGCGAATGGTTCAGGAAGTAGCAAATGCAAGTGCAGCGGAGTTTCCGTTTGAACTTTACCCTGGAAACCAACAAACACTCCACCAGCACTGATATCAAGGGTTTTACCGTAAAACCCTTGATCTTTCATACGAAAAAAAACCGATGTATGACAGGGAACACGAAACAAGCGACGATCGATTTGTTCAAGAAACCGTCGTCCAGTTTCAAGAAACGATTTTCTTAACAACGGCTTGGCAATAGATCCGTCGCACTGGGCCACCCGAATGCGCTCACGATCTCCAGACCGTTCTGGGTTGTAAATGATGACAACAGGGATTGTTGCAAGGCTTGGGTCCTTTTTCAATTCCAGACAGCATTGCAGACCGTCCATAACAGGCATATCAAGATCCATGTATATAAGGTCAGGCCTGGAACTCCTGGCTATGATCAAGGCTTCAGCACCGTTATGCGCTTCGAGGATAGTCGTCCGCGACTTTTCAAGAAATCCTTTTTCCAAATCCAAAAAAAAGGGGTTATCGTCGACCAGGAGGATCTTCGGCTTGGGCATGAAACACCTTCAACTTTCGCTATAAATCCCTCGTTTGAGCTCTAATTCTTTCGCGTAGCGGGCCAAAACTGCTCGCCGTGAAAGCATAAACAAAACCGTGCGGTCGTCTTCACCGGAAACGACGGGTATTTCTTCCAGTCCACGGCTCGACAATTTTCTCAAGGCCTGAGTCAAAGGTTCTTCAGGACGGATGGTAATGACGTGACTAACGGCGATATCGCGCGCCAAGACCAGCTCAGGGGGCAGGTCCTCATGTAAAATACGCCGGATGTCATTGACGGAAAAAATGCCACACATCCGACCGGCTGCGTTGACCACTGGGTAATAAGCCCCTTCAGCTTTAGCAATTTCCTGCAAAATCTCATGGAGATTGAGCGCTTCCGGTATCAATGTCGGACGTCTCCCCTGCTCAACCAGATCTCCGACGTGAATTCCTTCCAGAACATCAACAATAAAGTCCCCAAGATGTGCTGGTGAGTCAAGCCTGGAGCCCACCTGATTTTCGTAAATCGTGTTGCGCCGAAAAATAGCCATGGCAACGACACAGACCAACATCAAGGGAGCCAGCAGCTTATAATTCCCGGTCAACTCGCTGACCATAATGAGCGTTGCGATTGGAGTATTGGAAACGCCAGCAAAAAAACCGGCCATCCCAACAAGAACATAGGCTCGCGGATCTTCAATCAAGGCAGGGAATAGCAATTCGGTACCAGCGCCGAAGGCCCCGCCCAACATGGCCCCAATAACAAGGCTCGGAGCAAACACCCCGCCGGACCCGCCGGAGGAAATCGTCAGGCTGGTCGCCAGGATTTTGGCCAAAGCCAAAAGGAGCATGACCCATATGGCCATTTTGCCATACAGGGCAGCTTGTACCCAGCCGTACCCGGAACCGAGGATTTGAGGGACAAACATGGCAAGGATCCCAACCGCAAGCCCCCCAATAGCAGGTTTCCATTTCCGTTCAATCGGAATCAACGCAAAAAGAGACCGCATCCCGTAAAAAACTTTCACATAAACCTTCCCCAGTGCGGCACAGGAAACGCCCAATAGAAAGTAACAAACAAGTTCCCAGGGATTTTCAAAATGGAACAAAGGCGTGGCAAGAAGAGGCTGCCATCCGGTAACTGCACCGAAGAGAGAATAGGCAACGATTGAGGAGATGATGCTCGGGACCAGACCTTCATATTCAAATTCGGGTTCTCGATAAAGAACCTCGACCGCAAACAGCGCTCCCCCCAAAGGGGCACGGAAGGTGGCGCCGATGCCGCCAGCCATGCCTGCCAGAAGCAGTATCCTGCGGTCACTCGTCGTAAGACCCAGGCGGCTGGCCAAAAATGATCCGAAACCGGCACCGATCTGGGCGATGGGACCTTCACGACCGGCCGAGCCACCAGTCCCGATCGTTGCGATGGACGCCAGGGCCTTGATAAGAGGAACCCTCGTGCGAATGTAGCCACCTTTGTGGTGGAAAGCGTCGATAGCGCCGTCCGTACCATGACCTTCAGCTTCCGGCGCATACGTGTAAACGAGGAGGCCGGAAATGATCCCACCAAAAGCGGGGATGATAAAGAGGAACCAGCGATGTTCCATGGCCAGGTGGGTAATGGATAGCTGGGCGACATGCGCCACACCACTCAACCCTTCTTCAGGGGGATGGTAAGCAGCGAATTCTCCCAGCATCCAATGTTCAACGGTATTGGCCCCAAAATAAAAAACCAGAGCACCAAGACCAGCGACAAGCCCGACAAGTACACTGAGTACGGCAGGACGCCGGATAGCAGAAAAATCGAAATAGCGAGACAACCTGGAAGGATCGAGAGGAGACTTCACCGTATCACTTTCTCAATTAGGAATAACGCGTCACAGGGATGATCTCGCGTAACAGCTCGGTTACTTTAGCATTTAAAGGCGCCTTCGTCCACACTGGACAGACCAATTGTGAATAAAGAATATCGAATCGATAAATGGGACATCGGGTTACAGAACGCCCGATGTCGAATGAAAAAGCGCTTTGATTCGGGATAGGCTCAAAACAACTTGACACGACCGGTGCAGACCTATTTCTAACAGGAGAATAAGCGATGATGAAACGACTGATTGCTGGTTTAGTTATCGGAGGGTTATTGCTTGGCGGAAGCGCGTGGGCCATTGAAGATCACGGGAATCCCAAGAAAGGCAAATACCTTTATAAGAAAAGCTGTAAAAGTTGCCACAGTGAAGGATCCGCAGGGGGGAGCCTGACTCCATTATCGAAAACCCAAGCCCAGTGGGATCGTTTTTTTGAAAAAGACCGTCATCAGGCCAAACCGGAAGTCTTTGAGCAATTAGCACCTCAGGATATCATCGATATACATCAATTCCTGTTTGATCATGCAGCTGACTCACCCCAACCACAAACCTGCGGTTAAAACCTTCAAACTGTTAAGGGCAGGGGTTACTCCCCTGCCCTGTCGTTATCCTTTGGCTTGCGGCTCTGCTGCAATGAATAGAGGCAGCCACAATAATTCTGTCTATAAAATCCAAACTCTCTGGATATTTCCAGACTCCGCTGAAACCCACCTTTTTTCTTGAAATTTTCTTCAAGGAAAGTCACCCCGAAGCGTTTCCCCATTTCCCTCCCAATCATGTTGATCAATACAGCGTCTTTATGAGGAGAAATGCTTAAAGTTGTCGTAAAAAAGGCGTAACCATGCGCAGATGCATAATGGGCGGTTTCCTCAAGGCGCAAACGGAAACACTCGGCACACCGTCGCCCTTTCTCAGGTTCATTTTCAAGTCCGCGGATAGTATCAAACCATTGTCGCGGAACGTATTCTGGGACCTCCAGAGACAAATGGAGATGGGAACGGCACCATTGAGCAAGCTCATGCATGCGACGTTGGTACTCACTTTGGGGATGAATATTTGGGTTGTAATAATAAATCGTGACAGAGTAATCCGCGCACAACCTCTCGAGAACAGGACCGGAGCAGGGTGCGCAGCAACTATGTAAGAGAAGTTTTGGTTTCGACATAGGCTCAAACAATTCGGGCGAGCCAAGGGTATCCCTTGACTCGCCCGCAGAATCGCTTGCTGAAAAAGAACTACTCCTGAGAAGCTTCTTCCTTTTCAGGGGCAGCAACCGTTTCACACGCGGGAGAGGTTGCAGGAGTACAAACCTTCTGACCTTTTACAATCAACTGCCAAATCATATAGCCAGTTCCAGCAGTTATTACAGCCCATGCAAGAAACGCCAAAAGTCCAACCATGATTCACCTCCGATTTAAATTCAATTTATCAATGTGTTTGAATTCAGCCCCGCTGCACTGCAAACAGCGCTGAAAGGCGAGAATAACGATACACCCATTACGGCGGTCAAGCTTAAATGGAAACGTTTACGAATTCAAGTCGAAACAGTTCCCACACACGATACCTGGAAAATAAATCCTTAATCTAACGAAAGCGAATCCGTTTGACTTGAGGGAGTCTCTGAATCCGAGCCGAAAGTTCACGGCCCAGGCGTCGATGATGGCGGGTCAAAATAAAATCGTAGCGAATTTCATTATTTTCCAGATTGACATCGGACTCGATATTTTTGATGAAAAGTCTTTCTGCCAAAAAGATCTCTTCCAGATCAGAGAAAGGATCAGGGTTGTTGTCTGCAACAATAGATATGTTCAGATAACGGTCCTTTTTAATATGTGGTTCCAGTTTTTTAAGAACCACCAGACTGAACAGGGCAATCAAAGTACAAAAAAACGCTGGGATAAACATCCCTACCCCGAACGCCATACCGATTCCAGCCACAACCCACAGACAAGCGGCCGTAGTCAAACCTCTAACGGAGATTCCTTCTTTGAGAATAACCCCAGCGCCAAGGAAACCGATGCCCGTGACAATTTGGGCAGCCAGGCGGGACGGATCGAGCCGAAGTACGCTGTCAGCATTAAAACTGCCATATTTAACAAAAAACGCTTCAGAAATGATCATCATCAGGCAGGACCCGAGAGATACCAGCAAATGCGTACGCATACCTGCAGGTCTCCCGTGGATCTCGCGTTCAAATCCAATAATCCCACCGGCGATGGAGGCCAGTAGGAGTTTGATCATAATCATGCCAAAGCTTTCGTAGCCTGGCAGGTCAGCAAATACACTCATCTTTCATCCATTTCTAAAATGGTGTTCTTATATTGCTTTAACATACGTTTTCATCCAAAAACTGTCAAACCCAATCTCATGAACCAGGAAGTAAGTTTTTTTGAAAAGTATCTAATGATGGGCTTGAAAATTAGTCGCTAAAAGTATACGATTCCAAGTCGAAATTGGCATTTCCTTGATAATTGAAGGGACAAGGAGGAAAAATGTACCGCATCATTGCTATGTTGGCTGTTCTTTTGTTGCTGGTGACCGCTTGTGGTAAAAAAACCGAAGATCAAGCGGCCCAAGAAAGCGGACATCAAAACGAGGTTGTCGCAGCTCATCAGGAAACTCAAGCTGCTGAAGAGGCGACTCAGGATCATGCCACTGAAGCAGTTGTGGAAGAACACGCTGCCGTTGCTCAGCCTGAAGAAGCCGCCGCCGAACCTTGCGAACCTGCTGCGGCTCCCGCCGAAGAGGCAGTGACTGCTGCAGAGCCTGTAACTGAAGTAGCTCCCCCTGCTGAAGAAACTGCTGCCGAGCATGCCCCCGAAGTTTCTGCTGAGCCAGAAGCTGCCACGGAAGCACCTGCTGCAGAACCTGTTGCAGAAGCAGCGGTTGTCGTTGTTGAGGAAGCTCCTGCCCTGACTGAAGAAGAGGAAATGGCCCAGGCGGAAGCTAGCGTATCTGCCGACGCCAGCGAAGAGCAGGAACGCAAGACTCCCATCCTCCTCATTCTGATGGAAAACAAATACGGCAACGTCACCTTAACTCACCGCGAACACGCTGACATGATGGATTGCGCTGTTTGTCACGGTGAAGGGACCCCAACCCGTATTGACCAGAACAAGAAATTTTTCCATGACACCTGTAAAGGTTGCCATAAAGATGGTGGCGCAGGTCCTGTTCGCTGCCGCGAATGCCATAAACGTTAATCAAATCAGCATCAGGATTTACCCCAAAGCCGGCCTGCAAAGGCCGGCTTTTTTATTTAATTTTAATACTAAAACGGATTGTCCCGGACTGTCCATGTTGGTAGAGTGACTGAAAACAATTTCAGTTAAGGATTTTCATGGTCAACAAAACCATCCTTCTGTTAGGACTCCTGTTTTGCCTGTCGAGTTGTGCAGTATTAAAGCCATCTCCAGGTGACCGTCCTCATCTGCCCAGTGATTGCTGTGGTCAGGTCGACCGTCAAACACCGCAGCCCCAAATTGTCTTTCAAACGTCCCGGCACGGGATATTCACCCACTCCTAGAAAGGACTTTTCGTTATGTTGCGCAACCTGCTGGTTCTTCTTTTACTTCTGATTTTTATGTTCGGCTGCTGCCCCATGCGCTCCAGCTGTCCTTGCCCGAACAAAACCAACTGCCCTTGCCCGCAAACTATGCAGCAACCAGCTTCCGAGCTGCCCACCCCGCAAACCATGCCGTGCGGTAAAACGTCCCCCTGCCGCGTCGGCAGTTAACTTAAGAGAAATTTTCAAACATCAAGGGGCCATTGGCCCCTTTTTTTATGATCAATGGATTTTTTTAAGTTTGGTGCTAGAATTTGCCAGTGCTAGTTATCACATGAATGTTTATGCATAAAAACACAAGGAGGAAATTCCATGCGCAAACTGATTTTCGTACTGATTCTCTTAATGATTGTCTGGGGCTGTTCCAAAGAGGAAAAAGTCGCTGAAAGTCCGCAATCTGCAGCAGCACCTCAGGAGACAGTTGCAGCGAAAGTTGACGCTGCTGTTGAACAGGCCCAGCAAACAGCAGCAGTGAATGTTGACGCTGCCGTTGATCAGGCCCAGGAGACCGTTCAACAAGCTGCTGCAACTGCTGAAGAAAAAGTCGCCGAGGTCGCCCAAGATGCATCCGCTGCGGCTCAAGACGTTGCTGCCAAGGCCGAAGCTGTTTATGATGCCGTTGCTGGCAAAGTCGTCTATACGACAGCGTGCGCTGCCTGCCATGGCTATGGCGTTGCCGGAGCTCCCAAAACCGGTGATGCTGCTGCTTGGAAAGATCGCATCACACAAGGCGTGGATGTTCTGGTGCAGCATGCAATCAACGGCTATCAAGGAGCCATGGGCTTTATGCCTGCCAAAGGCGGCCATCAATCTTTAAGCGATGCCGAAGTCGCCAATGCCGTCGCTTATATGGTCGAACAGGTAAAATAGTCTCTTTACCTCGGCAGCCAACACCACACAAAAGGGCGACCTGCATTCAGGCCGCCCTTTTTCATTGACCTGATAAGGCGAATCTCTATAATGCAGCGGCTTACAGAGTAAAACACCCAACAGGAGCTTTTCGATGCAATTAAAAGGAAAACAGGTCCGCTTTTTAAGGGGATTAGGACACCATTTAAAACCGGTTGTGATGATCGGCAAAGATGAAATCAGCGACAAATTGCTGGAAGCTGTTCAGGAAGCTTTGGCTGCACATGAATTGATCAAGGTGAAAATCCAGGAGGGATGTCTGCTCGATCGTCGGGAAGTGGCAGAAATTCTGACCGTGAAGACTTCCGCAGCGGTGGTTCAAATTTTGGGCCGCACCATCCTGCTCTATCACCCGGCAGAAGAACGGAAAATTGAGCTGCCCAATTAGCCCCCCTGTTCAACCAAATGGACCGCGTCGTTTCTGTCCGCACGCAAAAGTTCGAAAACGGATTCGGCAGGTAGCGGTGGGCTTAACAGAAAGCCTTGAACCTTAGAGCAGTTGAGAGATCGAAGAAATTCGAGCTGGTCGGAATTTTCGACCCCCTCGGCGACGACCTCAAGATTAAGTTTCTGGGCTATGGAAATAATGGCACTGACAATTGCGGCATCCCCTGGGCTAACCAAAAGATCATTGACGAAGGAACGGTCAATTTTCAGGGAATGGATAGGGAATTGTTTTAAATAGCTCAACGACGAATACCCCGTGCCGAAGTCGTCGATTGAGGTATTTACGCCGATGAGGCGCAGCTTGTGAACCTTATCGATAGTTTCATCAACATTCTGCATAATAATGCTTTCGGTGATTTCCACCTCGAGCGAATGCGGTGCCAGCCCTGTGTTTTCAAGAATACGTTTGATAAAACCGTCAAGGTCCGGTCGGTAGAAATTCCGCGCAGAAAGATTAACAGCGATCTTAACTGCAGGGAGACCTTTTTCAATCCAACGCTGGTTCTGCCGACAGGCCGCTTCCACCACCCACTCACCAATTTCTTCAATCAAGCCGGTTTCCTCGGCCAACGGGATAAACAGGTCTGGGTTGAGTAAGCCTCGCTGAGGATGACGCCAGCGCAAGAGAGCTTCCAATCCGACAATTCTACCGTGGTTGACGTCATATTGCGGCTGGTAAAACAGAACCAGCTCATCCCTTTCCAATGCTTTGCGAAGATGATTTTCCAACCCCAGTCGCGCCAGGCTCATGGCATTCATGTCGGGAGTGTAAAACTGGAAATTGTTCCGGCCGGCTTCCTTGGCCCGGTTCAGGGCCGTATCGGCATTCTTCAGTAAGGTTTCTGCAGTCCTTCCATCAAATGGGAAGATGGCAATTCCCAGACTGCAAGCGACATGCAATTCTGTTGAATCGACCTTGAAAGCAGGTTTCATCGATTCGATGATTTGTCCTGCAAACATCGCCGCTTCCCCCATATGGCGGAGATGGGGGAACAAAAACATGAATTCATCTCCTCCCATGCGAGCGACGCAACCATCAGGGACAAGAGCCGTTGCTAACCGTTCACCCACGCCTTGCAGGATCAAATCTCCGACCGGATGTCCCAGCGTGTCATTAATGCTCTTGAAGCGATCAAGGTCAAGCAACATGACTGCCACAATCTCGTGACTGTGACGAGCCCGCTGCACTGCTTCATTGAGTTTTTCAGTAAACATGCAACGATTGGGCAGGCCGGTCAATCCATCATAGGATGCCATATAACTGATAGTGCTCTCGGCCTTTTTTCTCTCTAATTCAGCGGCTACCCGAACTGCAAAAAGCTGCAGGATAGAGGCAGCTAATTGCGATTTGCGAATCTTTTGCCTCCCAAACAAAGCCATCGGCCCCATGATCTTCCCTTGAGAATCAACAAGGGGAACGCCGACATAACTTTCCACCTCAAGGTGTTTAGCGAGATGATCTAGGGGAAATATTTCCTGAACCTTGCTCTGGTAAATCCTCAAGCCATGTTGAACGACTTCCTCGCAAGGGGTCCCTTCCAGTTCGAATTCCAAGTTTTCGACGATCTGTTGATCAAGACAGACAGCGACAGACCGAACCTTTTTGTGGGAAGCATCGGTGAATTCACAGATAAAGGCACCGGTAGCGCCAACCAACTCGGTCATTCCCTGCAATAAAGAAGAAAAAAAGCGTTCATCAGAATTGGAACAGACCGCCTTGACCATATCATGGAGATTCTGTTCCTGTTGATGCATGAAACGGAATATTCGCTGGCAGGCGAAATAAAGGATAAGGCTGGATAACAGGACGATGATGAGGTCACACCAGCCTTTAAGCTGAAAACGGACCTGTGGATCCAGTGTGAGATGTTCAGGCAAAAACTGAGTCAGACCGATCCAGCATAGACCAATGACAAGATAAATTCCCGTTATCAAAAGGGAAATCATTCTTCCTTGGGAAAAATCAAAACTCGTCAAGGAATATTTCAAAACACGTTTCCTTAGATTTTACTAATTAATATATATAACTTATACTTAGCTTTGTTATATTCAATAATTTTCTTTTAATTGTCAAACCCTTTCATATGGTTCAAAAAGCCTCTTGTATTCGTCCAGAGCAAAACGATCCGTCATAGAAGCAATATAGTCGCAAATGACACGTTCCCTGCCAAATTCTGAATAGCGTTGTTGTTGCTCCCAGGGAAGAAGAGTTGGATTGGATTGATAGCTTTCAAACAGACTGGTAAGGAACTTGTGGGCTTTCACGCGCATCCTTTCGACTTTATAATGCCGATAAAGACGTTGCTGCAAAAACAGTTTAAGTTCTCGATTCAAAGATTCCATCTTAAGACTGAAACAAACA